>CEVF01015517.1_pt1 | contig 12750 bp, 10 predicted proteins | sample 356441 | NCBI WGS metagenome assembly CEVF01 (sample SAMEA2622765, study PRJEB7988) | marine metagenome | biome: marine biome (ENVO:00000447); feature: surface water layer (ENVO:00002042); material: "saline water (ENVO:00002010), including plankton (ENVO:xxxxxxxx)" | depth 5 m
TCCAGGTGGATTTCCAGAAAGATATGCTGAACAACTTAGTTACTCAAAGAAAAGCTTACACTCTCTCAGAAAATTTTATAAGAAAGGTTTTATCTATGCGGAATGCGGAGGAATGATGTTATTAGGAAATTCAATAGAAAATAAAAAAGGAGAAATATTTAAGATGGCAAGTATACTTCCTTTTAGTTCAAGAGAAGGGAATCTTTCAGTTGGATACAGATATATTAAAGGTAACAAAAACTCACCTTTAATTAAAAAGAACCAAATCATAAGAGGTCATGAATTTCATTATTGGCAAATTGAAACTGATACCTCTAAAAACACCAAATGCTTAGACAAAGAAACTTCATTCAAATCTCCTTGGCAAATAAAATCATGGGGCACAAAATATAAAAAAGAAGGTTGGGCAAATAAAGATTTGCATGCAAGCTGGATTCATTTACACTTGCCCAGCAACCAAGAGGCTACAAAAAATTTTATAAACAATCTCCAGAAAGAGAACTAGAATTGAAAACCTTAATTTATTAATTTATCAATGATATTTTGTGGTGAACCTACAAACTCAATTCCTGGAAGAGTAATGAGAGGTCCTAGGATACTCCCTACTACAACTTCCAACCTACTATGACCTAATTTTTCTTTTAATTGATTTGCTGATTCTGGATTTATTTTTTTTGATAGCTTATTTATTTCAATCGCTTGAAACCCTGCAGCCCTTCTCACTCCACTAGCGTCATACATTACGATTAAAGAGATTCCAACAGCAAGTGCAAAAATTGGCTGATCAAAACCCATATCCCATCCCAAGCCAGCAGTAATCGAGGAAATTAAAGCGGCATGACTCGAAGGCATTCCCCCAGTCTCAAAAATAATTCCAAATCTAATTTTTTTCTCTGAGAAAAAGTTAAAAAAGATTTTAAGAAATTGGGCTAAAAGACAGGAAAATATACTCCAGAAGAGTAAATGATTATTTAATAATTCCCTAAACTCTGTCATTTATAAACCTCATTATCTATCCCTATTAGTAATAAAGTCTGCTAGTGAAATCAAATATTTTGCGTCTTCCCCCCAAGGAGTTATTGCTTCTTTTGCTTTTTTTACTAAATTAAGGGCTCTTTTTTTTGATTCCTCCATTCCTAATAACTTAGGATAAGTTGTCTTATCTGCAAGAAGATCTTTCCCAGCTGTTTTCCCTAAAGTCTCACTATTAGAAGTTAAATCGAGAATATCATCAATAATCTGAAATGCCAGGCCAATACCTTCAGCATAGTTTGTAAGAGCTTTAAGCAATTTTTTATCAGCCCCTGCAATCATTGCCCCAGTTCTCACACAGGCCTTTAATAAAGCTCCTGTCTTATGCAAATGAATATATTCTAAAGTTTCTAAATCTACTTTCTTCCCTTCACATTCTAAATCAACAACCTGTCCGCCAACCAAACCAGGTGCTCCAGCAACAACTGATAACTCACCAACAACATTTAGTAGCCTAAGAGGTTCGACACCTGGACTTCTTAAAGCAACCATCTCAAAAGCTCTTGTTAATAAAGCGTCACCAGCAAGTATGGCAATTGCATCTCCATAAACTTTATGGTTAGTGGGACGGCCTCTTCTAAAATCATCATTATCCATTGAAGGAAGATCATCATGAATTAGAGACATTGTATGGATCATCTCTATAGCTACTGCTGTAGGCACAGCTAAAGCAGGGTCTCCACCCGCCAATGAGCAAGAGGCTAGGCATAAAATAGGTCTTATTCTTTTTCCACCTGCTAGTAAAGAATACCTCATTGATTCTCTAAGAATTTCTGGTTCTTCTGGTCCTAATGAAAAATCAAGAGCTTCTTCAACCACTTTCTTAGTCTCTTTTAAATATTTTTCAAAATCAAAATTTGAAGCAATAATCTGAGTCATTTTTTGAATTTAGGAGAGTATAAATTAATGATTTGTTTCATGGTAAAAGATCTTTTACAGTTGAATTGAGACTACATCGTAATTGCCAACTAAAAATTGTATTGACTAACAACATAGTAACTGTCATTGGGCCCACTCCTCCAGGTACAGGGGTGTAAGCAAATACTTTAGAAATTACATCTTTTATTATTACATCTCCACACAATTGAGTCCCATTATTATTTGAACTTTTTAATCTATGTATTCCCACATCAATTATAACTGTTTCATTTTTTATATACTCCGAGTCGATAAAATTTGGTTTTCCTGCTGCAACTATTAAGATATCAGCCTCTTTACATATACTTTTTAGGTTTTTGGTTTTTGAATGTGCAATAGTCACAGTTGCATTTAAATTTAGCATCATAAGAGCAATTGGTTTCCCTACAAGAAGACTTCTGCCAACTACTACTACTCTCTTACCTTCAATTTGAATTTTTTGAGATTTTAATAAATTCACAATCCCTGCAGGAGTACAAGATCTCAGACTTGTTTCCCCTTTAATTAATTTCCCTGCATTAAGTTCATGTAATCCATCAACATCTTTGCTTGGGCAAATCTTACTGATCAATTTCTTTGAATCCAAGTTAGGAGGCAGAGGCAGTTGTAATAATATTCCATCTACTTCTTCATCTGAATTTAATTTATGAATTAATTCTTCAACTTCTTGATACGTTACCTCTTGATTTAAGTGAAAAAGTAAACTTTTAATTCCAATCCTTGCACAAGCCTTTTCTTTGTTATTAACATATACTCCACTTGCACTATCATCTCCAACCCTTATAACTGCAAGAGTGGGAAGCCTAATTCCCTCGTTTACAAAAAAAGATATATCTTTTTTTAATCTTTCTTGAATCTCTAATGATAATTTTTTACCATCTAATTTTATTGACATTAAAAAACTCTCCTTTTTTACTAAGCCTGCCTATAATTTTAAACAAAGAAAAATGATTTAATTATATTTGTGCAAAAGCTTACATCCTCAATAAAAAAATTTAGTAATTTCTGGTTTAAAAGTCAGTCCCCTTATCGCGAACCGATAAATTTTATAAAAATTGATAAATTAGTAATTTTCATGCTTTGTATTGTTATATCTATTATTTCATCACATAAATTATTACTTCCAGAACAGCTTAGTACAGAAATAATTTCTCTATGGTTTTTAACTTTTTCTGAAATCCTCTTCTGTTGTGGGATTTTAATTTTAATCGCTCAAAAGGAGAATCCAATGATTAACTCTAGGCAAATTGTCTTAATTATTGGTTTATTATTAATTGTCCAAGCTATAAAGCTAAATTCAAGCTATGTAAATCCTTTATCAATAATTGTCCCCCCGGCATTAATTATTTCGCAAGGAATGGGAACTAATACAGCCTTAGCTTGGGTTTCAATAGCTTGTATAAATTGGCCTGGGAATATTGATGGATTAAATAATTATTTATTACTAATTACATTTATTTCCTCATGTGTTGTTTCAATATTGGGAGGGAAAATAAGAAGTAGAGCACAATTACTTCAAATATCAATCTTTGTTCCTTTAGGAGCTTTTTTGAGCCAACTATTTTTGATAGGAGGTGACAATTACAAAAATACTATTATATTTACTATCCAAAATAAAATTTTAAAATCTGGAGATATATTTTCTGATTCTTTTATTCTAGCAATTCTTTTATTATCAACGATTTTGATAATGCCAATAATAGAGTCGACTTTTGGACTATTAACAAATGCAAGACTTTTAGAATTAGCTGATCAAGAAAAACCTTTATTAAGAAAATTATCTATTGAGGCTCCAGGTACTTTTGAGCATACTTTATTAATTTGCGGACTAGCTGAGGAAGCGACCAGAATGATCGGTGGAAATATAGATCTTATTAAAACTGGTGCTCTGTATCATGATATTGGAAAATTACATGCACCTAATTGGTTTATTGAAAATCAAAATGGAAAAAATAATCCACATGACGAACTGAATGATCCGCTAGAGAGTGCAAGAATACTCCAGAATCACGTTGACGAGGGATTAAGATTTGCAAGAAAATATAGATTACCAAAACCTATTGCTAACTTTATTCCTGAACACCAAGGGACCTTAAAAATGGGATATTTTTTATATAAAGCTAAGCAATCAAAAACTCAATTTTCTGAAGACAACTTCAGATATAACGGTCCAATACCTCAATCAAAAGAAACTGCAATCCTAATGCTTGCCGATGGATGTGAAGCTGCTTTGAGAGCTATGGATATCAATGCAGATGATTCAGAAGCAATGAAAACAATATCAAAAATAATTACTTCAAGAGAAGATGATGGACAACTACATGAAAGTAACTTATCAAAAGCTGAGATATTTCTTATTAAAAGATCATTTCTTAACGTATGGAAAAGAATCAGACATAGAAGAATTCAGTATCCTACCTCAAAAAATAATACATTTTCATAATAAAAATCTAAAGTCTAACTCTTTTTCTATGGACAGGGAGGCACCAATAGAGAAGTGCTAAGACACTAAGAATTGATGTCATTAGAGTTAGGCCACCAAGGCCTATAAAATCTCTAAGGTTAATTAGTCTAATTATTGAATATGGTAGAGCACCTGAGATTACCATTGAGAGAGAAATAAGAGTAAGAGTTATTCCCCACTTCTTCTCAGCCAACAATGCAGCTGAGGAAACTATTCCAACTATAGCTGCAGGCCACCCCAAACTTATTGCCAAAGTAATATTTGCGACTTTTAGAGGAGGACCAAAACTTATTACAAACGCAATGACAGGCAACGCAATGATATTGGAAATTAATCCAATCCAAGAAAGAATCCAATAGCCTATTATCCTTTCACTCATCTAATATCAAGTCTTATAAAACAAGAATAGCACCTGTTAAGTTAAAAGATAACTGAATATAAAAAACTTTATTCTTTAGAATTCTGAGAGATTTTATTATCAAGCTTCTCAAGATTATCAAATTGAGGATGTAACGAATTCTTTTTTTCAGAAAAAATCATTCTATTTAGTGCATTTACATAAGCACTTGCAGAAGCGACAACAACATCAGTATCAGCGGAATGTCCAGAATAAATTTTTCCGTTATTTCTTATCCTTATGGTTACTTCCCCAAGAGCATCAATACCTTCAGTAACAGAATTAACAGAAAACTCTATTAATTCATTTGGAACATTTACAAGTGTATTTAATGCTTTGCAGACTGCGTCAACTGGACCCGTTCCAAGGGCAACTGAAGTCTTTTCAGTTAAATCCTCTGTATCAAATAATGTAATAGTCGCGGTAGGTTTTGAGGTACTTCCACAACTTACTTGAACTAATTTAAGTTGTAATTTGGCTTCAGGTAACTGAACTTGTTCACTCACGATCGCTTCTAAGTCTCTATCTGTGATTTCTCTCTTTCTATCAGCTAATTCTTTAAAACGTAAAAATGCCTCATTTAAATCTTCTCTACTTAGATCATATCCCATTTCCTCTAATCTAGCTCTTACTGCGCTTCTACCACTAAGTTTTCCAAGTGAAATTTTATTGTCACTTAAACCAACAGTTTTTGCATCTATTATTTCATATGTTAGACGATTTTTGAGAACTCCATCTTGATGAATTCCTGATTCATGAGCAAAAGCATTAGCTCCTACTATTGCTTTATTAGGCTGCACATTCATACCTGTCAAGTTTGAAACTAAACGAGATGTTTTTGTAATTTCTTCAGTTCTTATAGCTGTTAATGGAGTTGGCGAATTAATATCCCTATTTAGAAAATTATTATAAAAGCTTTTTCTAACATGCAAAGCCATAACAAGTTCTTCTAAAGATGCGTTGCCCGCTCGTTCTCCAATCCCATTAATTGTGCACTCTAATTGTCTTGCGCCATTTTTGACTGCTTCTAGGAAATTTGCCACAGCAAGTCCTAAGTCATTATGACCATGAACTGAGAGTACTGCTTCATCAATATTTGGAACAAATTTATTAATATCGGAAATTAATTGGCCAAATTCATTAGGGGTTGTAAAACCAACTGTATCTGGAATGTTTATTGTTGTTGCACCAGCTAAAATTGCTTGTTCAATAACTTCATAAAGAAACTCTGGTTCACTTCTTGAAGCATCTTCACAAGAAAATTCAACATCATCTACAAAAGATTTTGCATAGTTAACCATATCTGGAACAATAGAAAGAACTTCCTTCCTAGATTTTTTTAATTTATGGGTAAGGTGAATATCACTTGTAGCTATGAATGTATGTATTCTTTTTTTTGGAGCAGGACTTAATGCTTCAAAACAAGATTTTATATCATTCCTTGAGGCTCTCGCTAAACCACAAATAATAGGACCATTCTCTCCACTAACAACTTCCGCAATTTTATTTACTGCTTTGAAATCTCCTTGACTAGCGAAAGGGAACCCTGCTTCTATTACATCAACACCTAATCTTGCAAGTTGGTGAGCAATAGCAAGTTTTTCCTCTAAATTTAGACTTGCACCAGGAGATTGCTCACCATCCCTCAGAGTGGTATCAAAGATCAATATTCTTCCAGGATCTTTGGCCATTTATTTCTTTTAATTATTAATATATTAGATTAATTAAAAAAAAATTACTAGGGTCAAGTATTATTCAACATAAAAATTCAATTTTATGGATTTATAAAAGCGCAAATATTAGTTAATTTATTTTTATTAAAAATACTTTCTAAACTTTCTTAAAGTATTCTTTAAAAAAATAATTCAAATATTAATCAAAAATTAAATAATTTTTTAAATTTATGAAATATGAATCTCAATAGCTCAAATAATAATTATTTAGGGAATTTAGCAATAGTTCTACATGCCCATCTCCCATATGTGAGAAAAAATGAGATAAATTCATTGGAAGAAGATTGGTTATTCCAAGCTATTCTTGAATGCTACATACCACTACTTACAACTCTAGAACATGCTTCAAAAATTAATCCAAAAAATACAAAGCTAACTATAAACTTATCTCCTACTCTAATAAGCCTCCTTATTGACCAACAACTTCAAAGTAAATTTCCAGAATGGATTAAGACGAGGATGGCGCTTCTAGAAGAATTACCTAGAAGAGAAAAAACTATTACTAATTTTCTAAGGAAAAATATTAATAAACAATTAGATTTCTGGGAAGAGTGCTCAGGCGATTTAGTTAAAAAATTCAAAGAACTCTCTATTAAGGGATATTTAGACATAATTACTTGTGCCGCTACTCATGGATATTTACCAATTCTCAGAGAAAATCCTGAGACTGTAATAGGACAAATCAAAACTGCTATTAGATTTCATGAAAATATTTTTGAAAAAAAACCACTTGGGATATGGCTTCCGGAATGCGCATATTATGAAAATCTAGATAAAGTCCTTTCTAATTGTGGGATAAGGTATGCAGTACTTGATGGACATGGAATTTTAAATGCAAAACCACGACCTAGATATGGAGTTTATGCGCCAATTTGCTCAAAAAGAGGCGTAGCTTTTTTTGGAAGAGATAGCCATTCAACACTTCCTGTTTGGTCATCTCGAGAAGGGTTCCCCGGAGATCCTTCTTACAGAGAATTCCATAAAGATCTTGGATGGGAACTCCCTCTATCAAAATTAAATGAAAAAGGTATCAAATCCAAAAGGCCACTAGGGTTAAAATATTATCGAATAACAGATAATTCAGTCTCTTTGGGAGATAAAGATTATTACTTAGAAGATAGAGCGATTAATAAGGCTGAAGAACATGCAGAAATATATCTATCTCAAAGATCAGAACAATTAAAAAATTTAAAAATAAGTGAAACATTCATTCCAATTTTAGTGGCTCCATTTGATGCAGAATTGTTTGGTCATTGGTGGTACGAGGGGCCAATTTTTTTACAGAATATTTTTTTAAAAGCCTCTAAGTATTCAATAAAATTAACGCATTTAAAAGAAATCTTATCTCAAAGACCTAATATTCAAATATGTAATCCCTCCTCATCAAGCTGGGGTCAAGGTGGCTACCATAATTATTGGTTAAATGAAAAAAATTCGTGGATAGTCCCTGAAATTACTAAAGCAGGTGCAATTTTTATTGAGATGTCTAAATATGATTTCAATAATAAATTAGCAAAGAGAATTTTTAACCAAGCAGCAAGAGAATTACTTTTAGCAGAGTCATCTGATTGGAGTTTTATACTACGAGCAGGAACGACAACAGAACTTGCCAAAGAGAGAATTGAAAGGCATATTTCAAGATTTTGGAGATTAATTGATTTCCTTAAAAATAATAATATTGACTTGAATTTTTTAGAGACTATTGAATATGAAGATAGAATATTTCCTAATATTAATATTGAAGACTGGAAAGAGGAAGATACTAATTAATCTTTAGCATTCCAAGCTTTATATTAAGTGGAGATTTTAAAAACATTTTGCTCATAACAAAAATCAATTTAGGAAGAGGAAGTGTATTTGTTAAAAATCCAGACCATTCTTTTGTAGATAATTGAAAGAAATTCAAAAAGAAACTTCTTAACATTTTCTCATCAAAACTCATTAATCTTTTCAGACCATACTGATAAAGTTTATGTCTTTGGGTTAATTCATAAGGCCAAAGAATATCCCAACCTTTTTTTGCTAATTCAATAGAGCTAAGAGTGGGATCTCCTAAATATATTGACAACTTCTCAGCTAACATTGGTGCCCTTCTCAAAAGAGATCCAACCATATATCCTGATGCAGGGTGCACCATACTAGCTGCACCTCCAAAAGCTAAAATAGATTGATTTTTTGAAGGTAATGGTAGATTCATTGGGAATAAACAATTTTCTTCATGAAGAATATCTTTTATGAAAATTCCTTTATTTTCTAATCTATTAATTAATCTCTTTTTTAGGTATTCTGAAGACAAACCAGGATAACTAGCAAGTGATGTTTCTTCAACAAAAAAAATATTTTCTCCTAAATCCATAGCATATAAAAATGATGGAGGTTGCTTCAGTTCTACTTCACTCAAATGATCTGAACGGTAATCCATAAGGACAAATTGAGATTTCTCCACTGGGGGAGATGAAAACCTACCTACAACTCCATAAGCTGCTTGCTGAGCAACTTCTTTAGTTTGTGGCCTTTTAATGAAATTACTTTTATAACCACTTGCATCTATTACTAATCTTGACTTTAATTTAATTCCTGATTGGCAAATAACTTCAGAGATTTTTTCTAAAGTAGAAATTTCAATAGCTGTATCATTCAACCACTCTATACCTTTGCATCTTTTTAATAATTCATTTTGGAAAGCTTCTCTATCAATTAACCCATAATCATAATTATGTTTAGTAGGAATATTACCTCTATCGTTAAGTCCATTTCCAAAAAAACTAACCGTTTTTGACCATCTATGAGATAAAAGCGACTCTAAACCCAATTCTTCTAATTCCGAAGCCCATATCCCATAAGTATTAACCCATTTATCATATGGTGATTTCGTAGATATACATCTAATTTTTAAATTTCGACTCGCAAGTTCAGCAGCCAAGCATAAAGCTGCTGGTCCAGAACCTAAAATCAAAATATCAAAGATTTCCATATCTTTCATCTAAAGATTAAATAATTTGTTGATAAATTATTCTTCATTCTCACTATTTTGATCATCTTCAATATTCTCATGTGGGACAAGTACAACCTCAGCCAAATGATCTCCTTCATCAAGTCTTTGTAATTTAACTCCTGTTGCTGCTCTTGACTGTTGCGAAATTTTATCAGCACTCGTTCTTACAATTACTCCTTTCTCGGTAACTAAAAGGATCTCTTCTCCTTTTCCTAGAACTTTTAAGCCTACCAGTACATCATTTTTAATCCTGAATTTTAAAGCTTTTAATCCCATTCCTGCCCTTTTCTGCAATCTAAATTGAGTTACTGGAACTCTTTTCCCTAACCCAAATGAACTAGCCACTAATACCCATGGCCCTTCTGATGATGTATTTTCCTCTTCAGATATCTCTTCATCTTCACAATCTAAAGTTGATAACTGTTCAACAAGTTCAGAAGTTAGAACATCCATTGAAACAAGACTATCGCCATCTCTTAAATTCATAGACTTTACACCTCTCGCCGTTCTTCCTAAAGGCCTAAGCTCAATATGATTAAGCCTAAAATGAATAGTCATCCCCTGACTTGACCCAATTAAAACACTATCCCCCTCGCTAGAAGATCTTACCCATGTCAAAGCATCTCCATCTTCTAGGCTTATAGCAATTAAACCATTAGAACGAATTCTAGAAAAAGCAGAAAGCGGAGTTCTTTTTATAAAACCACCTTTTGTCAACATTAAAAGATAATTATCATTTTCAAAAGATTCTACTGATAATAAAGAAGTGATTTTCTCTTCTCTTGGAATTGGCAGAAGTTGCACAGATGGGGTTCCTTTGGCAGTTCTGCTACTTAATGGAACTCTATAAGCTGGCAATGCATATGAAACTCCCCTATCACTAAATAACAGCAGAGTATCATGATCGTTACAACTTATAAACAACTTAACATCATCATCACTCTGAGTCTTTGTACCAGCTTTACCTCTAGAACCTCTGCTTGTAGACTCAAACTCACTTACTGGCATCCTTTTTAAATATCCAGCTTCAGTTAATAACACCACAGATCTTTCATTAGCTATGAGATCAATATCATCTAATCCTCCTCCTAGATTTAATATTTCAGTTTTTCTTGGAGAATTGAATCTCTCGTAAATTTTATCTAATTCTTCGAGAATTATTTCAAAGATTTTTTCTTTATCTTCTAAAATATTTTTAAATTTTTCAATTTTTTTTGTAAGTTCATCATGTTCATCTTTAATTTTATCGGCCTCCAGAGCTGTTAATCTTCTTAGTTGCATTTGCAAAATTGCATCAGCTTGAATTTGAGATAACTCATGATCTAACTGCAATTTTTCTCTTGCAGAAGATGTATCTTTTGCTCCTCTTATGAGATTTATAATTTGATCGAGGCTACTTAATGCCAAAAGTAAACCTTGAATTATATGGTCTCTTTCCTCTGCTTTTCTTAAAAGGAAACCGGTTCTTCTTCTTATTGTCTCAACCCTAAAGTCTAAAAAGACATCTAACATTTTCCTCAAACATAGTGTTGTAGGCTCTCCATTAACTAAAGCTAAAATATTCGCACTAAAATTATTTTGTAAAGGTGTTAATTTAAAAAGATTATTAAGTACGACTTGGGGGTAAGCGTCACGTTTTAGTTCAATTACAATTCTCATTCCATCTCTATCACTTTCATCTCTTATATCAGAAATACCCTCTAATTTTTTTTCATTTACTAAATCAGCTATTCTCTCAATTAAACTAGCTTTATTTGTTTGAAATGGTAATTCAGTAATAATTACTGCATCCTTTTCAGGTCTTCCTGGAGATTTGATTTGCTGGATATCAGCAACTCCCCTCATCGTAATTGATCCTCTCCCTGATACATAAGTCTCTTTAATTCCTTGCCTTCCAAGAATTTGTCCACCTGTTGGGAAATCAGGACCTTTTATTAACTCAAACAATTCTTTTTCATCCATTTCAGGTTTCTTTATTAAGGCCTTTAGGCCATCTATTAATTCACCTAAATTATGAGGAGGTATATTTGTTGCCATACCAACCGCAATACCGGAAGATCCATTCAGAAGGAGTTGAGGAATTCTTGCTGGCAAAACAGTCGGTTCTTGTTGAGAGCCATCAAAATTATCTGAAAAATCGACAGTTTCAGACTCGATATCTTCAAGCAGGCTTTCATCTGTCAAAGACTGAAGACGGGATTCTGTATACCTCATTGCAGCAGGAGGATCATTATCAACTGAACCAAAATTGCCATGTCCATCAATAAGGGGCATCCTCATAGAGAAATCTTGAGCCATTCTCACAAGTGCATCGTAAACTGCAGTATCACCATGAGGATGGTATTTTCCTAAAACTTCTCCAACAACTCTTGCACATTTTCTATAAGGTCTGGAACTTGTTAGACCTAATTCATACATTGCATATAAAATTCGCCTATGAACAGGTTTAAGCCCATCCCTCGCATCAGGCAAAGCTCTTCCTACTATCACGCTCATTGCATACTCTAAGTATGAACGAGACATTTCATTTCTCAAATCAGTTTGAATGATACGATTGCTATCTTCATCTAAACCGTTTTCTTCAGTGCCAGGATTATCAGCCATATAGAAATCTTTTACTTAATAATAATGAAAGATTGCGATTTTGAATCAAAAATAATTTTTAAAAAATTTTCAAATACTCACAATACTTGCTCAAATAATAAATATTTCTTTTTTTTATTAAAAGATTATTGGCTTATTACACCTTTAGTTGTTAATTTATTCAAAATAAAAGAATTTAAATGGCGAATATCCAAATTGGTTTAAAAAGATCTGTAAGACGAGCTTATGGTATTGATGAGATAGCTCTAGTCCCCGGAGAGAGAACTCTTGATTATGAATTAACTGACACTTCATGGTCAATTGGAAATATTAAAAGAGAAGTTCCCATCATCGCTAGCGCAATGGATAGCGTTGTAGACGTTAATGCAGCTATAGAACTATCAAAGCTAGGCTCCCTTGGTGTATTAAATATGGAAGGTATTCAAACAAGATATGAAAATCCAGACAAAGTTCTTAAAAAAATATCTTCAGTTGGCAAACAAGAATTTGTTCCTCTTATGCAAGAAATATATCGTGAACCAATTAAAACAGAGCTCATACATCAAAGAATTAATGAGATCAAGGCTAATGGTGGTATTGCCGCTTTAAGTGGAACACCTCTTGCAGC
>CEVF01154603.1_pt1 | contig 12743 bp, 13 predicted proteins | sample 356441 | NCBI WGS metagenome assembly CEVF01 (sample SAMEA2622765, study PRJEB7988) | marine metagenome | biome: marine biome (ENVO:00000447); feature: surface water layer (ENVO:00002042); material: "saline water (ENVO:00002010), including plankton (ENVO:xxxxxxxx)" | depth 5 m
GGAACTCAAACTTTTTATGACCGCATCCCCGGAGACCCGAGCGGCCCGCCGATACAAAGAATTGTTGGACAAAGGGGAGAAGGTCACTTATGCCGAAGTGCTTAAAAATGTGGAGGAACGCGACCGTATTGACTCCACCCGAAGCATATCTCCGCTGATCAGGGCCAAAGATGCCATTGAGTTTGACAACAGCGATATGGGCTTGGAAGAACAATTTGAACGTATTTACGATTACTCGCAACGGGTGATTGTGAGGGAGGGGTGAAAAACTAATTATACGTATTGGCCTATCACGGAAACACATCCACCTCAAGAAGTAAAGTTGGTGGTTTTTAAGTTAAAATCTAAACAAAAACGAGGGGAGGGGTAGTTTTTAAACGGTTAGATCCTTTTCTAAAATGATCATATTTTTACATTGGATCTTATTTTCAAAAATGGGATCTGGATAATTTTCAAGAAAGAAGTCTTTTATTATGTTTTTCAGTTCAAATCCTTCTTTCTGATATAAGGCCAGTTGTTCGATACTGGAATTTCCAGTTCCAACAATTATTTTTTCGCATCCCAACTTTCGCGTGATTTGATCTGCATATTTTAAAAGTGATTTTCCGTATCCTTTTCCTTGCTCGGATTCCTTAATGGCAATATTTTTTATTTCAACAGTACTCGAATCAATTTTTTTCAGGACCACCACTCCGACTATTTTCGAATGTAACCTGGCTATATGACAGGTATCTTTTTTTAAGTATGATTTGATTCGTGTTCTGGAGGGATCGGCCAATTCAAGTAAACCAAAAGGAATTTCATCCATTGAACCCAAAGGTGCGATATGTAGTTTAGTTTTTGGCAATACAGATTGATTTGTTTGAATGGGTGTTACTGAACCGTGCGTAAACTTCTTACTTTATTATGGTGAAATCCGAACCAAATTAATAAGTGGCCTTCTTGAGTTTACATAACCTTGGTTTTATTTGATAGGGAAATTCTGGAAAAGAAAAAAAGCTCGAAAATTGTCCCTGAAAGGACCGAACGCAGTCCTTCTGGAAATTACGATGGGAGCATTGATTTTCGCCAATTGGGTGACCGATTCCCATGAAAACCCACAGCCCTAGGAAAAGGGTACGGAATAGTTTCGATTGGTATGTTTTTTTTCGTCATCAATGAAAAGAATTAACAAATTCAGAATTAAGAATATTCCGTTCACTATTAGATGTTCTTGATAAGACAATGAGTAGAAAATACCACCACAAGAACATCCTTCATATATGGAAAAATCATTTAATACTATTAAATATCCAGTGTATGTTAAAAGTAACATTAATGAAAGATAGTACCCGAACACTTTTTTTCTTGAAAAAAGCAATACGAATATGATAATTTCCATAGTTGGTAGAACAATAGAAATAATGTCTACCTGATAACTTTCAATAAGAGCAGACTTGTATAGTACTGATTTGAATTCAGTCACATTAAGTATTTTTTTTAGAGCAACATAAGCCCACATTGCAGCAAGTAACATCTTGATTATCAGATTTGTTATTTTGATGATTTTCATAATTGATATTTATTAATATAGCTGCCAAATGATAAATATAATTGTGAATTTTTTATCACGAAATAACTTGGTTTATCTCCTCGGTACTTTTCTATCTCATAACTACGAATATATTCTCCAGATTCAATATTGTAAACATCGATAAGGAAATTATAATTATTCTTTGAGGTTGTGCCAGCATCTATTAAAACATATAAATTGCTTGCATCCACTGCTCCTGATAAGTTTGGGTGAATATTATTTGAATCTAATATTAATTGTCCTTCTGGGGTTACTTGATAATTGAATTCATTTTTTTTATATATAAAGTCAATTCTCTTAATTAAATTAAAATCCTTATCGTATAGATATGCACAGTTTAAAGAAAATGGAAGATTTAAGATGTAATCATCGTTGTGATAAAAGAAACCGTCTAGCGCAATACCACTTAATTCATATTCATTTAAGTATGAGTCATTAAATTCTAATTGCTCTAGGTCATTATCTTCAAAATTGAATTTAAAACGTCTAAATCTATAATTTTCATCCCAATCCGTAATAAAATAAATGTAATCCTTTTTAAATAATCTACTTAAACGAATAGGGGCATTTGATTTATACAATAATTTATCATCGGAATTTATTTGAAGTAAATCATTTTTTAATTTATTGTAGATAGTAAATGTGTTATTCTTAGAAATGAAGTAGTCCCCTATTAATAGACTATCCGTATATCTATTAAAATCAATCTCTTTATTATTGGATAATTGAAATAACTTTCCTTGTCCTGATTTCGACCAACTTATAAAGTATATAGAATCATTAAATTGTTTTACTAAGGATACTTTCTTACCTGTATTAATACTTTCTATGAATTTTAGTTCACCTAGTTCTCTTTTTACTTTTGTCTCTAATATTTTATCATTTTTCCCTAAGATAAAAATTATTGACAAAGCTGCTGACGCTATTATAAGAACCCCAATTATGTTTAATATTTTGGATTTTGTTATCATAAGTAAAATTATTAACCCAAACCATAAAATCTTTATGGTTTGGGTTATTTAAAATTTATGCAAAGTTTAAATTGGTGTTTGCACAGCAAACTCTTGCGCCACCACCGCAACCAGCAGTATTATCTCCAATAATAGCTCTATAAAGGATACATTTAAAAGAATTGTTCTGTAGATCCGAGGGGAAAGTTGATTTATCGTCAACGCTTGTAAAACTCATCAATGTAAAAGTTGTACAGAATAATAAAAGTGCAAAAAATACATTTTTCATTGTTATTGTATTTAATAATTATCCAACTATTTGAATGTCGGTTCGGGAAATATTCCCATAAGTGGTTTTTATTAACTTTTATATTTTATTTACTCTTAATATTGTCCAAATCTCTTTTAGTGAGTGACTTTTGTTGTTCTATTCCACAACCTTTTTTTATGAACCTTAATTTTAACGCAATATTCTTGTCAAATGACCACCAACGTTACATGACATGATTCGTTTTTAAATTTTAAATGAATTATATCGACCGATACCGAAACCAGTTCGGCACAAGTAAGTGAAGTTGTAATTTTTCTGGTTAAAATTCCGGTATGGATTGATGGATGTATAGGTTGAGTTGACAAAACGCCGTTTTGGGTTTACGTGGAATTCCCTAAAACAAAAAAAGACGCCCAAAGGGCGCCTTTCAATTTTTCTGAATATCAGTTTAGTGTATTACAAATTTGGAATCACCAACACTTGATCGGGATGGATCACGTTCGGGTCCTTTAAAATATCGGTGTTCGCCTCAAAAATTTTGGTGTACTTCATCGGGTCGCCGTAGTAATGTTTTGCAATCTTGCTCAACGATTCCCCGCTTTTTACGGTATGTCTATGGTACACCGAATCGTCCTCAACGGTAATGTTCGCTTTGATGTCCGAAGGCTTTTCACCGCCAATTTCCTTGATCTTGTCCCACAATAGGTTTTTTTCATACTGGGTTTTGGTCGTCCCCTTTATTTTTAAGACATCCCCCTCAACAGATACATCACCATTCTTAACATTCAATGCCTCCCCTAGATCCAATACAGGTTGATATTTTGCTTTTACGCTCATAATTTGAATTTTTTATAGTTAACAATTAGAACTTCAATATAGGTATTATGTTGAAATTTTGCTATTAAAACTTTGTAATACTTTTTTTGCCCAAACCAATGCGATAGACTTTGTGAATCAATAATTTAATTGTATTTTTGCACACCTTTTTGACAAGGAGGCAAGAGAAAAGGGTATTGTTGATAGTAATAAATTTATAACCACTTCCACGGTAATTGTTTAACTCTTGTAAAACGTGGAATACAAATCTTAGATCAGCACATGGCTGAAGAAAAACAAAACGTTGAGGTAGAAGAAACTGCCACAGCAACAGAAGTAAAAGAAGAAACACAACCTAAACAAGATCCACAGGAATTTCTTGAAAATTTTGATTGGGACAAGTACGAAGAAGGAATTGAGCGCGTAGATGATACCAAGCTCAAGGAATTTGAAACACTTGTAGAGGAAAACTTTGTGGACACTGCCGATGAAGAGGTAGTGGAAGGAACAGTGGTCCATATGACGGATCGTGAGGCGATCATTGATATCAATGCAAAGTCTGAAGGTGTGATTTCCTTAAATGAGTTCCGCTACAATCCAGACCTTAAAGTTGGTGATAAAGTTGAGGTACTTATAGATATCCGTGAGGACAAGACCGGTCAATTGGTATTGTCGCACAGAAAAGCAAGAACGATCAAGGCGTGGGAGCGTGTTAACAATGCACACGACAAAGAAGAGATTGTTACTGGATTCGTTAAGTGTCGTACCAAAGGTGGTATGATCGTGGACGTATTCGGAATCGAAGCGTTCTTGCCAGGTTCTCAAATCGATGTGAAGCCTATCCGTGATTACGATCAGTATGTAGGCAAGACCATGGAGTTCAAGGTAGTTAAGATCAACCACGAGTTCAAAAACGTGGTAGTATCCCACAAAGCTTTGATCGAGGCGGATATCGAAGAGCAGAAAAAAGAGATTATTGGCCAATTGGAAAAAGGTCAAGTATTGGAAGGTGTTGTCAAGAACATTACATCTTACGGGGTATTTATCGACCTTGGAGGTGTGGATGGATTGATTCACATTACCGACCTATCCTGGAGCAGGATCAACCACCCGAACGAGGTTGTGGACCTAGACCAGAAATTGAACGTTGTTATCCTTGATTTCGATGATAACAAATCAAGAATCCAGTTGGGTCTTAAACAATTGGAAAAACACCCATGGGATGCCCTTGGTGATGAGATTAAAGTAGGTGACAAAGTAAAAGGTAAAGTAGTTGTGATCGCAGATTACGGTGCATTTATCGAAGTTGCCGAAGGTGTTGAAGGTTTGATCCACGTTTCAGAAATGTCGTGGAGCACGCACCTAAGATCGGCCCAAGACTTTGTTAACGTAGGTGACGAGGTTGAAGCCGTTGTATTGACCTTGGATAGGGAAGATCGTAAAATGTCGTTGGGTATCAAGCAATTGACCCCAGACCCATGGACCGATATCACTTCTAAATATCCAGTTGGATCAAGACACAAAGGAATCGTAAGAAACTTTACCAACTTTGGAGTATTTGTAGAGTTGGAAGAAGGTATCGATGGTTTGATCTATATCTCCGATCTTTCTTGGACCAAGAAAATCAAACACCCATCTGAGTTTGTTGCCGTAGGCGACACTTTGGAAGTGGAAGTATTGGAATTGGACGTGGAAGGACGCAAATTGAGCCTTGGACACAAACAAACCACAGAGAACCCTTGGGACAAATATTCCGAAGAGTTTGCTGAAGGTACAATCCATAAAGCTACAATTGCAGATGTAGTGGATAAAGGAGCAACGATCAACTTCAATGAAGACATCGTTGGATTTGTTCCACAACGTCACATGGAGAAAGAAGATGGTAAGAAACTTGTAAAAGGAGAAGAAGCCGAATTCAAGATCATCGAGTTCAATAAAGATTTCAAAAGAGTTGTGGCCAGCCACACCGCAATCTTTAGAGAGCAAGAAGACAGAAATGTGAAAGCTGCAGCCAAGAAAAGAGCATCATCAAGCGATGAAGCCGCTCCGACCCTTGGTGATGCCAACTCGGCGTTGCAAGCATTGAAGGATAAAATGGAAGCCGATTCCAAGAAAAAGTAATCGGACTTTTCAATGATACGAAGCCCCGCTGGAAACAGTCGGGGCTTTTTTATGTCCCGAACATTTTAAAGAAATGCTTACTTTTGTGCTCAACCGAGTTGGTCGCACACAGCATATGAGTCAAAAAGTACTGCTTACTTCAAAAGAAATCAACATCATACTGCACCGGTTGGCCTGTCAACTAATGGAAAACCATTTGGATTTCAAGGATACCGCACTCATAGGTATTCAGCCCAGAGGTGTGTTTTTGGCAGAAAGGTTGGTAAAGATTCTCAAAAAGGAATACAAGGTCAATCATATTGATCTGGGATTCTTGGACATCACATTTTTTAGGGACGATTTCGGCAGAGGGGAAATCCTGAAAGCCAATTCTACACAAATGGATTTTTTGGTGGAAGACAGAAAAGTGGTGTTCATAGATGATGTATTGTATACCGGAAGAAGTATCAGGGCAGCATTGACCGCGATCCAATCCTTTGGAAGACCGAGCAGTATTGAACTTTTGACATTGATTGATAGAAGGTTCAGTAGACATTTGCCCATTCAGCCCACATATAGGGGCCGACAGGTAGATGCCATAAACGAAGAAAAAGTAAAGGTGATGTGGGAAGAAAATGATGGGGAGGATAAAGTATATTTAGTAAGCAAATAAAAAGTAATGAGCGAGTTAAGTGTAAATCACTTGTTGGGAATAAAATATCTGGACAAAAAAGATATATCGCTCATTTTTGAAACTGCCGATCATTTTAAGGAAGTGATCAACCGTTCCATAAAAAAGGTGCCGACCCTCAGGGACATTACCATAGCCAATATCTTTTTTGAGAACAGTACCCGCACAAGGCTGTCTTTTGAACTGGCCGAAAAGCGACTTTCTGCAGATGTGGTCAATTTCTCTGCTGGGCAATCATCCGTAAAAAAAGGGGAGACCCTCATTGATACCGTAAACAATATCCTGTCCATGAAAGTGGATATGGTGGTGATGCGCCATCCAAATCCGGGTGCAGGCATATTTTTATCAAAACACGTAAAGGCAGCGATTGTAAATGCTGGCGATGGGGCCCACGAACACCCCACACAAGCCTTGTTGGACTCCTATTCCATACGCGAAAAGCTGGGCGATGTAGGTGGGAAGAACGTGGTAATTGTTGGGGATATCCTGCACTCACGGGTAGCATTGTCCAATATTTTTGCCTTAAAATTGCAAGGGGCCAATGTAAAGGTTTGTGGTCCACGAACACTTATCCCCAAGCATATTGAATCTCTGGGAGTTGGGGTGGAGACCAATTTGAAAAAAGCCTTGGAGTGGTGTGATGTTGCCAATATGCTACGTGTTCAGAACGAACGAATGGATATCAGTTATTTTCCGTCCACTCGTGAATATACACAACAGTTTGGGGTTAATAAAGAGCTGTTGAACAGTTTGGACAAGCAGATTGTGATCATGCACCCAGGGCCAATAAACCGTGGTGTTGAGATTACAAGTGATGTAGCCGATTCGGACCAATCCATTATTTTGCACCAAGTGGAAAATGGAGTTGCAGTTCGTATGGCGGTACTCTATCTATTGGCATCAAAAATTAAGTAAAAGATGATTATCGACAAAGACGGGACAACAACCATTGTTTTCCAAGAGAAAACAACGCTTTCGGGGTTTTTGGAAAACTTGAAAAAAGCATACCCAAAACTGAAGCATGATAACATAGTTATCAATCTTTTTTCTTTTGATAAACTCAACATTGACGATTTACTGGAATTTTTGGATATGTCCAACACCCATAAAGGATCTGGCAAATCTTTTGTTTTGGTTACCGATAAACTGAGCTATGATGAAATCCCGGATGAACTTAGTGTGGTACCTACGTTGCAAGAAGCCAAGGACCTTATCGAAATGGAGGAAATAGAACGTGACTTAGGTATATGAAGCTCAACGTATTAGGTTGTTATGCCGCTACACCACGAACATTTACAAACCCGACATCGCAGGTACTCGAAATAAAAAACCATCTTTTTTTGATAGACTGCGGGGAGGGAACCCAGGTACAGCTCAGAAAGTACAAGGTCAAGTTCTCCAGAATCAACCATATCTTTATATCGCACCTTCATGGTGATCACTTTTTTGGTCTTCCCGGACTGATCTCAACCTTTAGGTTGTTGGGGAGGGACAAGGAATTGCACATTTATGGCCCCAAAGGGATACAGCAGGCAATCACCCTATTGCTGAAACTTGGGGATTCTTGGACCAATTACCCCTTGATATTCCATGAGCTGGAATCAAAAGAATCCGAACTCATTTTTGAAGATGAGAAACTTACGGTTCGTACCATCCCATTGATTCATAGGGTATATACCAATGGTTTCATGTTCCAAGAGAAAGAAGCGCCAAGAACCTTGAACATTGAGGCGGCCAGACAGTATGGGGTGGATAAGAGCCAGTTCAACAATATTAAGAATGGGGCCGACGGTTTGGATGAGTTCGGAAATAAGGTCCCCAACAAGATGATTACCCTAGATCCGCCGGAACCCAAAAGCTACGCTTTTTGTAGTGACACCATGTATAACGAAGCAGTTTTGCCCATCATCAAAGATGTGACGGTGCTGTACCATGAATCTACTTTCCTGGAATCGGAATCCCACCTTTGTGAAAAAACAAAGCATGCCACCGCTAAGGAAGCAGCGCAAATTGCGAAAAAAGCCAATGCAAAACTTCTTATTTTGGGGCATTATTCCACACGCTACAAATCCATCGAACCATTTAAGGAAGAAGCAAAAGAAATTTTTCCAGCGGTAGATTTGGCCGACGATGGCAAAACCTTTGAATTCGACAGCTAGGGAATTTTTACAAAACTTTTACAACAGGGTTGCTTTGAGGAGATTCGAATTTTGCCGAACTTCACATCATGCAAAAGGACCTGAGCAACTATAGAAAATCTTACGAAAAAAGTGAATTGACCGAGGAGACCATAAAAGAGAATCCCATGGAGCAATTCCAAAAGTGGTTTTATGAGGTGGAGGCCTCCAATGGAGTGGATGAACCCAATGCCATGACGGTCTCGACCATCGGTTTGGATGGTTTTCCCAAAAGTCGGGTCGTTCTGATGAAGAAATTCACCTTTGAGGGATTTATTTTTTATACCAATTACCAAAGCGAAAAAGGAAGGGCCATCGCGGCCAATCCATCTGTATGTTTATCCTTTTTTTGGCCAAACATGGAACGTCAGGTCATTATAAAAGGTAGGGCGGAGAAGATAGCGGAAAACCTTTCTGATGGATATTTTGAATCTCGACCGACCGGAAGTCAATTGGGGGCCATAGTGTCCGATCAGAGCCAAGTGATCCCGTCCCGCCAATATTTGGAGGAAGAGTTGGAGAAACTTGAGAAAAAGTATGAAGGGAAAGAAGTCCAACGACCTGAATATTGGGGAGGATATCTGGTAAGGCCCGTTTCCATGGAATTTTGGCAGGGACGTCCCAATAGATTGCATGATAGGATACGATATTCCCTTCAAGAAGACTTTGATTGGAAAATAGAACGTTTGGCACCCTAATCCAAAGTAAAATGAAACAATTGATTTTGATGCGCCATGGGAAGTCCTCATGGGATTATGATGTATCTGACAAGGACAGGCCTTTGAAACAACGGGGGATATCGGACGCACACTTGGTTTCCAAAACTTTTAAACTTCATGCACCGGAAATCGATCATATATATTCAAGCCCGGCAAATCGAGCCATGCACACAAGTATGATTTTTGTACGGAATCTGGGGTTCGATCTAGAAAAATATAGTGTAAACGATTCATTATATGACTTTTCCGGCCATAGTGTGGAACAATTTGTGCGGCAATGGGACAATGATTTGCATACCGTCGCCATATTTGGGCACAACTATGCCTTTACTTCGCTTGCAAATACTTGGGGAGATCAGTATATTGAGAACGTTCCCACGGCGGGACTCGTGCACATTACATTTGGTGTGGACGATTGGTCCAAAATATCAGCCGGAACCACAACGCAAATGATCTTTCCAAAACACTTAAAATAATAAATGATAAAAACAAAGAACGAATATATAAACAGGGAAATCAGTTGGCTACAGTTTAATGCTAGGGTACTGCAAGAAAGTAAGGACCATAGAGTACCGCTGATTGACCGATTACGGTTCCTAGGTATTTTCAGCAACAACTTGGACGAGTTTTTCAAGGTGAGGTATGCCACGGTAAAGCGTATTGTGGATGCTGGAAAAACCGGTAAAAGTGTCTTGGGCGGGGAAAAAGCAAAGGACCTTTTGGAAGAAATCACCAAAATAGTGATTGCCCAGCAAGCACGGAGTCTTGAAATATTCAAGGAAATCGATAGGGAGCTTCGTGAAGAAAATATCTTCATCATCAGGGAAACGGAAGTGACCGAAAGCCAGGCCGAATTTATCCGGGATTACTTCTTTAAAAAGGTAAACCAGGAGTTGATGACCATTATTCTCAATGATCTTACCGAGTTTCCGCTTCTGAAGGACACAGCGGCTTATTTAGCGGTAAAGATCGTGATGAAGAACGGCTCGGAAAAAGGCAGGCATAACAGATATGCCCTTATCGAGATCCCAAAGGGAATAGACCGTTTTGTGGTATTGCCCAAAGAAGGAGACAAGGATTATATCATCATGTTGGATGATTTGATACGATATTGTCTGGACAGTGTGTTCACCATGTTCGAGTTTGAATCCATTTCTGCGCACATGATCAAAATTACCCGTGATGCCGAGTTGGATATCGACAATGACCTGAGCAAAAGTTTCATCGAAAAAATTTCATCAAGCGTTGAGCACAGAAAAATAAGCGATCCGGTCCGGTTTGTTTACGATAAGACCATTGATAAGGACACCCTTCAGTTCCTCAAGGAAAAAATGGATATCATGGACACCGATAGTGTGATTCCCGGGGGACGTTACCATAACAGGAGGGACTACATGGGGTTTCCAAGTTTGGGCAGGCACGATCTAATGTACGATAAGATAGAGCCATTGCCCGTAAAGGGACTGAGCATGAAGGGAAGTTTGCTGGATATCATAGCCCATAAAGATTATATGATCTATGCTCCTTACCATACCTTTAGTTATGTGACCAAGTTTTTGAGGGAGGCCGCACTTGATCCCCAGGTACGCAGTATTAAAATCACCATATACCGGTTGGCCACTGATAGCCAAATCGTATCCGCCCTGGTCAATGCAGTCAAAAACGGCAAACAGGTCACCGTGCAGATAGAACTACAGGCTAGGTTTGATGAGCAAAACAATATTCAATATGCCAACCATTTGCAGAATGAAGGTGTGAAATTGATTTTTGGTGTTCCCGGTTTAAAAGTACACAGTAAGATCTGTCTGATAGAGCGAGAGGAAAAGGAGGGGTTGAAACGTTACGGCTTCATCAGTACAGGTAATTTTAACGAGTCCACTGCAAAAATATACACGGATTATACCTTGTTTACCGCCCACCAGGGCATTTTAAAGGATATGAACAAGGTGTTCGGGTTCTTTGAGACAAATTATAAGATCAATAAGTATAAACATCTTATCGTATCCCCACATTACACCAAGTCAACCTTCATGAAATTGATCGATGGGGAGATTGCCAATGCCCGCGCAGGAAAGGAAGCCTATATCAAGATAAAGATGAACAGCCTAACCTCCTACAAAATGGTGGACAAGCTATACGAAGCCAGTAGGGCAGGGGTGAAAATCCAGATGATTGTCAGGGGTGTTTGTTGCCTTATTCCAGGTGTTGAAGGTATGAGCGAGAATATTGAGGCCATTAGTGTAGTGGATAAGTTTTTGGAACATCCAAGATTATTTATTTTCGGAAATGGAGGTGACCCCAAAATTTATATATCCTCTGCGGATTGGATGACTAGAAATCTAGATTTCAGGGTAGAGGTGGGATGTCCCATTTACGATCCGGATATCAGGGAGGAATTGCTGGATACCTTTGAAATCTCATGGCGAGACAACTCAAAGGCGCGGGTTTTTTCCGCAAAACAGGATAATGCGTACAGAAAGCGAGCAAAGGGAGAACCTGAATTTAGGTCTCAAGTTGAAATGTACAACTACTACAAAAAAAAGTTGGAATCTTAATATCATAGGGTTTGGTTATACGAAAATTTGCTGCAATCGATATTGGGTCCAATGCTGTTAGGTTACTTATAAACAATGTGATAGAACACCAAAACAAGCCCGCCGTCTTTAAGAAAAGCGAGCTGGTGAGAGTACCTGTCCGTTTAGGGGAAGATGCTTTTTTAAAAGGTGAGATATCCGAGAGAAACCAAAATCGTTTGGTGAAGACCATGCAGGCCTTCAAGCTTCTAATGGATGTTTATGGTGTGGAAAAGTATATGGCCTGTGCCACTTCTGCCCTTAGGGAGGCTAAAAATGGTGCCAGTGTGGTGGAAAAGGTCAAAAAAGAGTCGGAGATCGACGTTCGTGTTATTGACGGAAAACAAGAAGCCTCGATTATTGCGTCCACAGATCTAAAGGACATTATTAAAAATGATCGGCTTTATCTGTATGTGGATGTTGGAGGGGGCAGTACAGAATTTACGATTATCGATAAAGGGAAGCCGTTGTTTTCCAAATCCTTTAAGATAGGCACGCTTAGAATACTGAACGAATTGGTCAACGATTCCGTTTGGGATGAAATAAAGACCTGGATCAAATCAAACATTCCCAATGACAAAACGGTAGAAATCATTGGATCTGGGGGAAACATCAATAAACTTCATAAAATGTCCGGCAGAAAAGTAGGGCAACCCCTTTCCTATATTTGGTTGAATGCGCAATATCATTTCTTGGACAGTATGGCATACGAGGACAGAATCTCGGAACTTGGCCTTAACCAGGACCGCGCAGATGTAATAATACCTGCAACCAAAATATTCCTAAATGCTGCCAAGTGGAGCAAGGCCAAAAAAATTCTTGTACCCAAGATTGGCTTGGCCGACGGAATGATAAAAATGTTGTACTACCACG
>CEVF01027630.1_pt1 | contig 12709 bp, 11 predicted proteins | sample 356441 | NCBI WGS metagenome assembly CEVF01 (sample SAMEA2622765, study PRJEB7988) | marine metagenome | biome: marine biome (ENVO:00000447); feature: surface water layer (ENVO:00002042); material: "saline water (ENVO:00002010), including plankton (ENVO:xxxxxxxx)" | depth 5 m
GTTTCAAAAGAAACCATCTACGCGTTTGCATTCGGATTTTGCGTTGCGGGATTCATCGGGGCACGTCTTTTTCACGTGATCGAGTATTGGGATATTGCTTACCGAAAAGTAAATCTCGATGGATCGTTCGATTTTTTTACGACGTTAACTACCATTCTGAATGTGCCCCAAGGCGGCCTTGTGGTTTACGGTTCGCTGATTGGCGGCATGATTGCATTTATTTATCTGGTTCGACGGTTTCATTTGTCACCGCTCGCTTTCGCTGATTTTATCGCACCGAGTATGTTGCTTGGCTTGGCGATTGGCCGCTTGGGTTGTCTCCTTAATGGTTGTTGCTTCGGTGGACTCTGTGACATGCCATGGGCCGTCACGTTTCCGGGAGGGAGTCCACCCTATAATCAACAAATCGAGCGTGGATTAGCATGGGGTGTTCAGATCGGGTCATCTGATACAACAGTATCGACGGGATTTGAGGGCCAAATCCAAGATCAACCGGAAGAATTAAAAGTGCTCTGGCGAACGCCGGAACTTGCAGATCGGGGTGTTTCCTTAGGAGAAAAAATAAAACGAATTAATAACGTAGAAAACCCTTCCCGATCACAATTGTGGGCCATCTTGAATTTAAACACCGAACGTTTAGATCCGGTTTTGCTTGAAACTAAACAAGGCGATATCTTTTCACTTCCCCGTCTGAAACTTCCCGAAAGAAGCCGTCCTATTCATCCAACACAGATATATAGTTCGATTTCGGCTTTTCTACTTTGTTTTTTTCTGCTGGCTTATACACCGTTCCGCTCGCGTGATGGAGAAGTATTTGGTCTGATGATCACCGTTTATCCGCTGATCCGCTTCTTACTGGAGATGATCCGAATTGACGAAATAGGCCAATTCGGAACCGGATTGAGTATTTCCCAGTTAGTCAGCATTTCACTGCTTGCTGGAGTCGCGCTGTACTGGGCAATCATCCTACGACAACCGTCCGGAACCATACGATCCATCATCGATCCTACTAGTGCGGACTTAGAGAACGTCCGTTAGCACAAGCAAAAATCTGTGCGATTCGAAGTACATTCCAGTGGCGTAAAGTCCCGGCGAACGAATTTGACATCTTGTGATAGAACCGCCATTATACGCGTAGGCACACTAAATCTCGAATTCGCAACAAAAATACAAGGAACCTTTTGCTAGGCTCTATGTCGAAGCACTGGAGCATCTTGTGGAAGCCGCCGATGCCCAAAGTCTCCGAAGAGGATCTTGAGATTATTCAGATGACTCTGTCTGAAGCCACAGAGGCGTTCGGTGATTTAGTAGATAAATATCAGGGGCGCCTTTACAACTCCATAGTCCAAGTTTTCGGCCATCGCGATGCGGAGGACATCACCCAAGATGCTTTTGTAAAAGCATTCCAAAATTTAGATTCATTTCTTGGCAATAGCAGTTTTTATACATGGCTGTACCGCATCGCCTTTAATACCGCCGTGAGTCATTTTCGAAAAAAACGCCCGATAAAATCAATTGAGGAATTACAAGAGGCTATTGGTGACCATTTGGCTAATGAATCCAATCCACCGGATGAGTTGATGGAAAGAAAAGAGCGTGACGAACACATTCAACGGTCGCTTGACTTTCTTAAAGAGGAACACAAGACAATTTTAATTTTACGAGAGGTGGAAAGAATGTCTTATGAAACGCTCGCAGATTTGTTTGCGGTACCCGTTGGTACGATTCGTAGTCGTTTGTATCGTGCACGAATGGCCTTGAGAGAAGCTACCAGCCGATATTTTGATGCCGAATCTCCATGAACCAGATGGCTTTTTTTGGTTAATTTAATTTGCAGGTTTAAAGAGTGGGTTGATCAGGTGGATAAAAGTCAACGAGAGGAATTGATCAGTGCCTATCTTGACGGTGAACTCAACACCGAGGAGACGGACCGCGCGGAACGATGGATTGCCGATGATCCGCAGGCAAAAAAACTATTTGAGGAACTTAAGGTCATACGTGATGCAATTCATCAACTACCGCGATACCAATTGAAAAGCGATCTTACTTCAGGGGTTCTTGATCAGATTATCGATCAACCGGTGGTCTCTGAATCTCAGCGACCGGAAGTCATGTCGTCTGCCGCATATCTCGATTCTTCCCAAAATTTTGAAATGGCCTCTATACAGTTGAATGATTTTGATGCAGATTCGAAGAGAGTTACCCAAACTCCGGCAACCGCATCAACCGCGATTGAAACCGCTCGATCCGGTCAGCGACGTATTGTTCTCTGGCCCGCCCTAGCGATTGCTGTTGCAGTTTTGTTGATGATTTTTTCTCGTTCCGATCGGCTGCAAAAGGATCGAGCGATTAGCCGGCTAAATTCCGCAGCGAACATGGAGGGGTCCCCCACACCACCTGAATCGGCTGAGTTGCTAGAGAAGAACCTTCTTGAATTGAAGGAAAAAGCCACTGCCAATCAAATGGCTACTAGCGATCAATCGCAGAGTGTACAAAACGCCCTTTCAGTAGGAGAGATATCTTCAAAAAAGAAAACAACATCCCGGGCATTGTCAGAACCAGATCGCACGGAATCTATGCGTTTGTCAATGAGGAGGCTCTCCAGGCCAGATAATACAAAAAGTATTTCCACTACCTATGTATTTCGTGTGGCACCAATGCTAGATCTTCAAGGTCGGTTGAACGACCTCACAACTAAGGAATCTCAGATTCGTTTAGTTGAATTGGGTATTCGTAAAAAAGGGGAAGTAAGCCATCATGTATTCCAGCTATCTGGCGACCTTAAGTCGACCAAGAGGGTGACACAGGCACTGAAAGAGATGAAAGGTTTCACCTTGGAATCACAGAAAAATTATTCCCCGGCAGATCCGGCAGAAGAATCATCAACCCGGCAGCGTTCCGCCACCAAATTGAATAAAAAAGATGCGTCACAGCCAACTAGCTCGGACACCATCCGGATCATATTTATCGTGCCGTCCTCGTGATCGTTTGCCCCTAACCGTAATAATGATTAGCTCTCATTTAAACACCGTTTCTTTCAGCAAACCGATTAGCCTGGGCAACAATTTCAACTCCGATACGCACCGACCAAGCCTGCACTAATTGGGTAAATAGCGGACCGGGATAGCCGTCTTTAATCGGTATTCCATTAAAAGAAGTCACCGGCAGCAAACAAAAGGGCGTGCTACTTAAAAGTACTTCGTCGGCTTGCGCCACCTCTTCCGGAAGAATGACCCGATAATTCCAGTCCACTCCTAATTCTTTCGCCAGTGCCTGCACGTAGAGTAAGCTGATGCCGGGCAATGCAATTTCACGAGGCGGCGTTACAAGCCCCTGATTTCTTTTGTAGAGAATAATATTGGCTGTCGTCGTCTCAATGACGTGGCCGTCGGCGTTAAGCAGAAGGGCTCGTGACCCTGGTGCTATCCGCGATGCTGATTGATCGGCCAGAAAATAATGCATCCGACTTCGACATTTTAATTCAGCGGGCCAGCACTGCGTTGCAACTTGCTCAATTTCGGTCACGACTAGGGATTGTCCGCGTACATATTTTTCCCTCCATAGCTGAAAGGGCAGAGGAAACGTATGCATTCCCAAGCAAGGATCGCTCCGCTTTCCATTCTGAAACCTGGGGAGATTACCCGCGGTGACAAAGAGTGTGAGACCCAAATCATCACCGGGGGCGAGAAGCGGATAATTGTTCTGCACTATCGATTGTGCAATCTCGGAAATTTCACTGAGCGACTCGACTGGTTTGACACCTACAATCTCGAGAGATCTTTTTAGTCGCTGCAAGTGGCGATCTAATTCAAAAATTTCCCCCGAAAAGGTACGCAACTGTTCAGTCACCGTCGTGCCAAGTGAAAAACCAGCATCGGTCACCGGAATAGCCATTTCCGAGACAGGGATCAAACGACCGCCGAGATAACCTTGAGGTGAATTCATTACCCCATTATTGCGGGAATAATATCACGCCGAAATCCCATAGACAAATAAGAGTATTTCAATCCAGATAGACTGACTTTGAAAGCTTCGGCGTGGTTTCCGCCTGAATCAAACTTGTTTTCTGAAACACACCTTCGCGAATCCGCTGCGTTGCACTGCGCGAATTCAAATAAGCTTGTAGGGTATGCTCTTTCCCTAGCGATGGACTTACGTTGAATTGCTTTATTTTTTCCTTTTCCCCGGTGCTCAAAATTCCCACGTTAAGCCCAGTATATCCCAGTGCCGCTGGACCACGACGCCCGCAGTGACCGTACAGTTTCCCGTAATGTTTAAGGATCCAATCGCAGTCATTGGTAATCAAAGTGAGATGGCTTATCACTTTCAAGGCGCTCCCGAATCGACTTCCCGGCAACAGCCAGTGGCTGTCAAGTGCTGCCGCAAACAATGTAACTCGATATGATTGGTCATCCCTTAAATTTTTAATTCTTTTTCCATTCAGCTCGCCACCGGCAAGCAGCTCGAGCGCTGCAGCGACGACCCGGGCGCCAAAACTAAAACCAAGTAAACTGACTGATGCTTCGTTTGGCATTTGATCTAGCAAACCTGCCAATCGCAAACCAGCCCATGTCGTTCGCGCTGCTTTGACCCGAGCATCAGGAACTGGACGGTTAAGTACCTTCGATGCTGGCCACGACCATATGATAAATCGAACTGGTAACCGACTTTCGCGGTCACTAACAAGATTTCGATAAACGCGCAAACCAGTTGCGAAGGCTTCGGTTGCAGTCGTCAGATTTCCATGGACCCAGAGCACAGTCTCAAGGTGTCTGCCCGTTTTTAATAAACGTTCATATGGGGTTTTACTCCACCTTTTACCTTCTAAATTGTATTGCCAGCTCACAAGATCTACGGTGAGGTTTTTTGCTGGAATCGCTCCCGCATGCTCCACACAGCCTAAACTTCTGCAACTCAGCAACCAGACTTCGTCTTGAAATCGTTTGTCAGAGATTTTTTGCGCTAGGCAATTCGGATCTCCACTCTCGTCAGCCCAACTGAGGCTATGACAGAGTAAAAGCAACCCAATAACTAGACTAATTTTAAATAAGTGCATCTATGTACCTGACAATAGAAAGACAGATGGAAGAAACATCGGCATCCATTAGTAGCGTTTCGCGGTTAAAGCGTCACAATTTGCACGTTCATTTTTGGAGTCCGATCAATCCAAATAATATAAGCATGCGAACGGTATCAATTGTTCCGGCAGACAAAGCATTTCATCCGTAAAAGATTCCCAAATGATGAAAATAAAAATCATCTGTTTCGTTTGCACATCATTCGCGGTGTTGTAGAGTTGGTTGTCGAGTTGTTTCGTCGCCTAAATAAACACCCATACGGAGATTCAAGCCATGAAAAGGCTTCTTATGCTTGCAGCCCTAGTGGCTATCTGTGTCGGTTGTAACCGACACCACTGTCGGAAATTAAGTCGAGGTGCTCCTTGGCGCTGCGGGACACAGCAAATGATGCCCTGCAACCCTTGTGCCCCCTGTAATCCATGTGCTCCTTGTATGCCCTGCGATCCCTGCAGCAGTGTTTCCACCGGCACCGGTTTTTCCGGATGTTCCACGTGTAGCACTCCAAATAATTATGAGCAGGGAGTTGTACTCGGTGCGGGCAACGCCGTGAATCCGCCAACAATGACACCAGTCGCTCCAGGTTCCTAGCTGGTATTAGCCACAACGACCTCGAATAGTCCGCATGGATCCTGACATGCGGACTTTTTTATGCGCTCATCAAACCATTTTGCGACCTAAGTTTCAGTGTAGTATTTTTTAATCGACTAACGCTGGACTCTGCGGGGGATGATATTGTGCGTGTCTATTTTCTGCTCATTGTGCTGTGTATTCCAGGTATGTGCTTTGGCCAGTTTCTGACTGAGGAAGATGCATCCACGGCTGAGCGCTTAGCTCATCAGAAGCCGGTGCAGATGCAGGTCGGAGTTGTGATTCACGCCGCGGCAAGTCCGTTGAAAGGGATAAAATGTAGTGTTCCAATGCCGATGGAGTGGCCGGAGCAACAGGTGAAGGTCATTCAGGAAGAGTCTTCGCCCCAAGTTCGACGAGTTTCCTACGAGATGATTGGTGATTCTGTAAAGCGGATGGTGATGCAAATTCCTTTCGTAGGCCCGGGTGAAACAGCACAGGTTTTAGTCACTCTAGAATGTATGCGGCATCATATTGTCGCTCCTAAAGATACCGATCAATACGCCATCCCAACCCGCAAGCAACTGACTCCCGCGCTACGAAAATATCTCGGCCCCAGTCCGTTCATTGAGACCAAGCACTCAAAGATTCGAAAACAGGCAAAAGAGTTTACTAAAAATGACGACAGCGCCTGGAGTCAGGTTGAGTCCATGTACGACTGGGTACGCAATCATGTGACATACAAAAATGGTCCACAGAAGGGAGCTTATAAAGCACTGAAAGAGAAGGAAGGAGATTGCGAAGAGTTGACGGCACTCTTTGTCGCCTTCTGCCGAGTAAATGGGATCCCTGCCCGAACTGTATGGATTCCCGGACATTGCTACCCTGAATTTTATCTTGTAGATGCACAAGGGGAGGGACAATGGTTTCCCTGTCAGGCAGCTGGCACGCGGGCCTTCGGCAGCATGCCGGAATACCGGCCGATTCTACAGAAGGGAGATAATTTTCGGATCCCCGAGAAGTCTGGTCGCCAATGTTACGTTTCGCAGCAGTTGAAAATCGCAGATGTCCCGGGAGGCTCCAATCCAAAAATTGAATGGGTCGAAAAGATTCTCTCAAATTAACTACACCGGTCCATCGCCCCCCTCTTCGCACACCACCGTTCAGCTCGTTAGACTCGATCTTGTGTAAAGAAATCGACCGCAGGTTGGGCAAGCGGTACAAATCTGGGTGAAGCGAGACCCCTCTATGAATGTTCAAGAAGTTCACCACCCTCTCATCCAACATCATTTGACCCGTTTGCGCAATCGACAAACGGAACCCATCGAGTTTCGGAACCTAATTCGACGCGTTGCTGTGCTACTTGCTTATGAGGCAACGAAAGATCTTCAAACACAACCCATCGATATCGAGACGCCCCTCATCACGGCTCAGGGATCCGCCCTAGCACAAAGTATTGGATTGGTTCCGATTCTACGAGCAGGACTTGGAATGGTCGACGCGGTGCTCGATTTAATTCCACAAGCTGAAGTTTGGCATCTCGGTTTGTATCGCGATGAGAAAACAGCCCGTCCCGTAGAATACTACAAAAAATTTCCGCACAGCGAACCAGTGGATGTTGCTTTGGTGCTCGATCCGATGCTCGCTACCGGAGGATCCGCCACGGCTGCCGTATCCACACTTCGATCCTGGGGAGTCCCAAAAATAAAATTATTGACAGTGATTGCCTCCCGAGACGGTATTGAGGAAGTCCATCAACAGGATTCGGAAGTACAGATTTTTGTCACCGCAGTCGATCCCGAACTAAATGTTGAAAAATTCATTATTCCAGGACTAGGTGATGCGGGAGATCGCATTTTCAACACATTCAAAGAGCGCGATTAGAATTGGGGCAAGCTATTTAATGGAACGATTAATAAGTGTCGTTGGACTTCTGGCGATGATCGGCTTTGCTTATCTGCTCAGTTCCAATCGCAAAATGTTTCCTTTTAGAGTCGTCGTAGGCGGTCTAATTTTACAGATTCTATTTGCGATTCTGATTCTTTGGACACCGCCCGGCAGAGCGGCATTCCAATCCGTTGGTGATGTGTTCAGAAATATGATCGCCTACGTGGATGACGGATCGCGTTTCATGTTTGGCATGCAGCGAGAGTCACAGATTCCGATTTCAATAGCAAATCAAAGAACCAATAAGACATTGAATTTATGGGAGCACGAAGATCAGGATCGCATTGAACATCTGATTGAGCTAATCAAAAACGAACAAAGTCCGGTCACAATTACCGTAGGCTCGAACCATCGGTTGGTTGATCAAAACGCGTCCGACTGGGAGGTGCAGTTGAAGCAATGGTTTTTGTCGGCGATGGCTTCCTTCCGAAACGATGGATTCCCTCGAACCAGACAGTTACTATCCTCCTTTGCTTTTGGCGTGTTACCAACAATTATTTTTTTCTCGTCCCTGATGTCGATGCTGTATTACCTTGGGGTCATGCAGAGGATTGTTTCTTTTTTCGCTTGGATAATGCAACGTTCACTGGGCACGAGCGGTGCGGAAACGCTCTCAGCGGCAGCCAATGTCTTTGTCGGTCAGACCGAGGCGCCGTTGGTCATTCGACCCTACGTATCGAAGATGACTCAATCCGAGCTGATGGCAGTAATGGTTGGCGGCTTTGCAACCATTGCCGGCGGGGTACTTGCTGCCTATGTGAGCTTCGGTATCGATGCGGGACACCTGATTACGGCTTCGGTGATTTCAGCACCTGCTGCCCTGCTTATAGCCAAAGTGATGCAGCCCGAAACCGAGCATTCGGTCACCATGGGCAAGGTGGACATCCATGTCGATGAAAAAGAATCTAACCTGATTGAAGCAGCCGCGGCCGGTGCCACTGCGGGTATGAAATTGGCCATTAATGTAGCCGCGATGCTGATTGCCTTTTTGGCGATCATTGCCATGATGAACGGATTGATTGGGTGGGCGGGAAGCTGGTTTGGTTTTGAAGACGCTCAGCGTTGGACGCTGGAGAAAGGCCTTGGCTGGCTCTTCTGGCCACTAGCGTATTTAATGGGTATTCCGGCAGATGATTGTGGTGCAGCCGGACAGTTGTTGGGGACAAAGATGGTTGCCAATGAGTTTGTGGCCTATCTTCAACTTGGTGAGATGCTCGAAGCAGGGCCACAGACATTTTCTCCGAGAACGGTTACGATTCTTACGTATGCTCTCTGCGGATTTGCGAACTTCGGTTCCATTGGAATTCAGCTCGGGGGCATTGGTGGTGTGGCTCCGGATCGTCGCGGCGATCTGGCCCGGTTGGGTTTGCGTGCGATGATCGGCGGAACCTTGGCCGCGTTTATGACCGCGTGTATCGCTGGAATCCTAATTTAGACAACATTATGCGGGTTCTCTTAACAGAAGATGAATTAAAAGAGGGTGTTGCCAATATGGCAACACGCATCAGCGACCTTTACGCAGACTGCCCATTGACCATTATTGGCATTCTCACGGGTAGTGTCGTGCTCATGGCTGATGTGATCCGACTTTTGGAAATGCCACTCCGCGTCGGTGTGCTGCAAGCTCGAAGTTACCACGGAGCCACCACTACCCGCGGTCCACTGATAATAAACGACGAATTGATGCCCGATATTGAAGGCCGAGATGTGCTGTTGCTGGATGATATTTTTGACACAGGTCACACACTAAAAGAGGTGACCGCCCGCATTCATAAATTAAATCCAGCTACGGTGCGCTCCGCCGTACTGCTCTACAAAGAGGGTCGCCAGGAAGTGGCTTCGGTTCCAGATTTTATCGGATTCAATATTCCGGATGAGTTTGTCGTTGGCTATGGTCTCGATTACGAAGACGCCTACCGAAATCTCCCTTATCTTGCCGCGCTGGAGGAAGAGGACCTTCAGCACGCCGATGGCAGCTAAAATCATTGATCACGGGTAAGGAAATCGCGGTTGCCAGGAAGCAAATCGTCCTGCTGAAGTAGCTCCTCCCGAGTCATCCAAAAAATACTTTCAACCTCCTTCGGATTAGCCCTGGGCGATCCATCTCCCGTAATTACTGCCGTCCACCAATGAACCTTGGTATTGGATCGGCCTATACTTTCCCAAAGTTTTTCTCCCGGAATGACCTCAACCGAGATCTCCTCCATTAGCTCTCGACAAAGAGCCACCGATTGACTCTCGCCGGCTTCAATACCTCCTCCTGGAAAGCACAGTTTTCGAGGGGCGATTACATGGGCTGAACGGCGAATAACCAGGAAACGCCCGCACTGCTCAATAACTCCGACGACGCCCTCGCGTTGTGCAAAAAGGTGGGATTTCAGATGATTTGTCACGATCGATGAGCCTTGACTTGGGCAAAAATAACACCCGCGCAACCTAGTCTTTATCCGAACCGGAAAACGCATGCGGCAAAAGCATACCTAGAGATAGTTCGGACACCTGTTTTTCGCCAGAGGTATCAATCAGTAGAACCTGGATATCAGGCGCAAATTCATGTAGCACCTGGCGACAGGCTCCGCATGGCGCAACACCTCCCGGGGATGCAACCGCAATCAATTCAAATTGGCGTTGCCCATCAGAAATTGCACTGAAAATGGCCGAACGTTCCGCACAGATGGTAAGTCCATACGACGCATTCTCCACGTTAACACCCTGATACGTGACACCACTCTTGCTGAGCAAGGCAGCCCCTACCTGGAACCGCGAATAAGGTGCATACGCAACCTGTGCGGCCTGTATTGCGGTCAATGTGAGTTCTTCTTTGAGCTGCTGTTTCATGCCGATGATCTCTTCATCAGTCTTGTATTGGATGTCCGTCTGAGGTCACACGGTCGATAATCAACGGGGGTACTTTGGAAGATTGAGGATTGATTTCAATCGCATCATATAGTGTATCGATCCAGGGTTGCTCCGGGGGGGAAGATGCAAAAATGCGAACCAGTTCCTGGCCTGCATCCACCGCGTCCCCGACTTCAACACACAATTCAATCCCGACGGAACGATCGATCGCACCTCCCAGAGTTTGCCGTCCGCCTCCGAGTTGGACTACTGATCTGCCCAATGTTCCAGCGTGAATTGCATGCACAAAACCACTCTGTTTGGAACATAAGACAAGGCTCTTCGCCACCTTACGAGGCGCATCAAGATCGCCGCCTTGCGACGTGACCATATTGGAAAATTTCTCCCGCGCTTGCCCGCTATCGAGCAGGGATGCCAAGCGTGTTTTTGCCGCTTCGGTTTCCGATTCAATTTTGGCCGCTAATAGTGCCTCACATCCTAGGGCGATTGTGATAGCGCGAACCGAGTCGGGGCCCTTCCCCTCTAAGATGTCGACCGCTTCATTGACCTCCACGGCATTGCCCAGCATTTTACCCAAGGGTTGATCCATATTTGAAATAAGTGCCGAGGTGGTAACACCCATTTTCTGGCCCAAATGAGCCATGCTGCTTGCCAGTCGGCGGGCATCTTCGGCGGTTTGCATTGAAGTCCCCGAACCGCATTTGACATCCAACACGAGTGCATCGAGTCCCTCGGCCAGCTTTTTACACATGATGCTGCTGGTGATTAGAGCCAGGGAGGGAACGGTCGCAGTTACATCACGCAGCGTATACCACCTTTGATCCGCCGGAGCAATTTGGCTGCTTGTTCCGGTAATCGTGCATCCCACATCTTGGACTTGCTGCTGCATTTGAGCAAGTGATAGATCGGTGCGAAAACCGGGGATGGATTCGAGTTTATCAAGCGTCCCGCCCGTGATGCCGAGTCCCCGACCGGAGATCATCGGCACGCGTAGATCGCAACACGCCAAAAGCGGTGCGAGGACTAGCGATACTTTATCACCGACGCCACCGGTGGAATGTTTATCGATTAATGGCCTGGTATCGGTGGGCCACTCAAGCGTTGTGCCGCTTTCGAGCATTGCCATTGACAGGGCATACACCTCTTCCTCATGCATACCCTGAATACAGATTGCCATCGAGAAAGCCGCCATCTGATAATCGGGAACCTTCCCGCTGACAAAAGCATTCACAATCCAGCAGATTTCATCGGTGGAAAGCCGTTCGGCATCTCTTTTTTTTGCAATGATTTCCGTGGCGTGCATCTTCATTACGAGTAATCTTTCAAGGGAGACTTATTGTGCCGGCACTGTTTTTGGCGTTTCAACCGTTTGACCTCAAGTTCCTTGCTTTCCAGTTCAAACCAAAGAATGCTGCATGATGCCTAGCACTATCTTACTAATTTTTTTCCCGGCCTCCTCCGCTGTTTTCAGGACATCCTCTGCGGTAGTTTCACTGAGCGCATCTGGGGAGCATACGTTGGTAATAGCGGAAAACGCCAAGGTACGAACACCATGTGCTTCGGCCACGAGTACCTCGGGAATTGTCGACATTCCCACTGCATCGGCACCGATGCGGCGGAGATAGCGATATTCAGCGCGGGTTTCATAATTAGGGCCCAGATGTCCGGCGTAGATCCCCAGCGGTGCTTCAAAATCATGCTGCCGAGCAATTTGGCGTGCGATTCGATTCAACGCCGGATCGTACGGTCGCAGTGTCGATTGCATCCACGCGTTAGCGGGTCCCCCGGGCACTCCCGGTTGAGGCTTGCAATGCATTCGATTTAGATGGCCACTCAGAATCATTACATCTCCGGCAGAGAACTGCGGATTAAGACCTCCGGCTGCATTGGAAACAAACAGCCTTTGAATCCCTAGCCCGCACATCACCTCGACCGGCAGCGTGACATCGTCTGTGGCGTATCCTTCATAGAAGTGAAACCGCCCCTGCATGACGATCGCCTCGACCCCTCCGAGGCGTCCACATACGAATTGCCCCTGGTGCCCAATCGCGGTCGAGCGGGCCAGGCAGGGCGTTTCCTCATATGAGATACAGGTGGATTGCTCCACCAAGTCGGCAATTCCGCCCAGGCCGCTACCCAAGATGATGCCTACTTTTGGAGTGCGGTCATAACGACTGGCGACATACTTTGTCGCCTCGCGGGCCGACTCACTCAGGGACGCTGCATGTTCACCCATGACATGTCCGCCCGTCCGGGCC
>CEVF01065305.1_pt1 | contig 12709 bp, 8 predicted proteins | sample 356441 | NCBI WGS metagenome assembly CEVF01 (sample SAMEA2622765, study PRJEB7988) | marine metagenome | biome: marine biome (ENVO:00000447); feature: surface water layer (ENVO:00002042); material: "saline water (ENVO:00002010), including plankton (ENVO:xxxxxxxx)" | depth 5 m
AAGGTCCCTGGCCTTTCTGGCTGCCTCCCTAGCCTTGGACGCAAGTACTGCCTTCTCCACTACCTGCTTGGCAACAGACGGGTTTTCTTCGAAAAACTCGCCTAATTTGTCATAAACAATAGTCTGTACAATCCCCGTAACTTCACTACTAACCAGCTTATCTTTGGTTTGGGAGGAGAAGGAAGGATCGGGATGCTTGACGCTTACTACTGCTGCCAAACCCTCTCTTACGTCATCGCCAGAAAGAGTATCCCCTTTGAGCAACTTCTTCTTCTTTGCATACAAATTAACTGAACTGGTCAAAGCCGTCCGTAGACCGGACATGTGGGTACCGCCGTCCTTATTCCTTATGATGTTCGTATAGCAACGAATAGACTCGCTGAACGCATCGGACCATTGCAGTGCTAGTTCGACTTCTACGTCGCCCTTCTCTATTTCTTTCTGGCCTCTGATCTTGATAACTTCCTCATGCAAGACCTCTCTCCTTTCATTTAGTTGACTCACGTATTCAGATAGCCCCCCTTTGTACAGGTGCTCCGAAGAATGCGGTTCAGAACCTCTGAGATCGACAATAGCAATACTCAGTCCAGCATTTAGAAATGCAGTTTCGCCAACCCTGGTATCAATCTCTTCAAAATCAAACTCCACAATGTCGGTGAAAATCGATAAATCTGGCTTGAATGATATTAGGGTCCCGGTATCTTCGCACTTCCCTATTTCCTTCAATGGCTCAACGGGTACTCCTGCCTCATATCTCTGGAAATAGACGAGTCCATCCCTATGTATGGTCATCTCCATCCATTCAGAAACTGCGTTTACTGCAGATACGCCGACACCGTGTAGGCCGCCAGAAACCTTGTACGAACTATTGTCGAATTTTCCACCTGCATGTAATTTAGTCATTATTACTTCGGCAGCTGAGATGCCGAACTCTTCATGGATGCCTACTGGGATCCCCCTTCCAAAATCTCGAACGGAGAGTGAGTTATCCGGATTAAGAGTAATTTCAATAGAGTCTGTATGGCCTGCAAGATGTTCGTCCACTGAGTTGTCTACTACTTCCCAAATGCAGTGATGTAAGGCTGAACCATCATGTGGATCGCCGAGGTACATGCCAGGTCTTTTTCTTACAGCTTCTAGCCCTTCGAGAACCTGGATGCTTTCTGCGCTGTACTCGTTGTCCATGTTTTCTCCTCCAATTGAGGGTTCCCGTAGGGAACCCTCAAACGATATCATTTGTTTTAGGAAGCCGAGGCCTATGAACCCTCTCCATGTATCTTCCCGATTATGCGCAGTTTAGCGATAATAGTGAAGAAACTGGATACTTCAGAAAGATTTCTTGCACGACACGATTAAACCGGCCTTATATTTCCCGGAACCCCATGAATAAGCCCTCGGTATGCGTTACACTGAGGGGCAGAACCTCTGAAGAAATGATTTCTGACGCCCCTAAGGCAATTAAGATGGGTGCAGATTTATTGGAGGTTCGTTTGGATTTTCTTTGGACCACTGAGGAAAAAATACGAACGACGAAGATTTCTGATGAAGGCGAGAAGGATGAAGTTGAGGTGTTGGTAGGTAAATTGGGTTTCGAGGAAGTAGACTTCCAGAAGGAGATAGAGAGTATCTCTTCTTCTATTGAAGCCCCTATTATGATGGTCTGCAGACCTCGGGAGCAAGGCGGTTTTTTCCCCTCAAGTGAGGATGAGAGGTTTTCCGTCCTGAGGTCAGCGATTAGCGCTAATCCTAGTTGGATAGATTTGGAGATTGATATCCCTGCCCAAGAAAGGGAAGAGCTAGTCTCGTTGGCGGAAGGGGGGCAGACCCAGGTAATCGCCTCTTTCCATTCATTAGAAGGCGTCCCATCAACTTCGGAGATAACAAAGGACATCTCCGAAGCTCAAGAGATGGGGGACATCGTCAAGGCTTGCTACTCGACCAGTGATCGGAAGGACGCTCTAAGGATTTTTGAGGCCGCTCTTGAGTTGAAGTCTACAAGTCACAAGTATTGTCTCATGGGACTTGGACCCGGGGGGGACTGGGCTAGAATCCACGCCCCTGTTCTAGGCCAAGGACTCGTTTTCGCAACCACCGAGTCTGGCTGGCACCTCGCACAGCAAGGCAGGATAAATGCGGCTGATCTGAGAATGGCCTGGGAAGTTATGGAGTATTCCTAATCAGAGGAATCATCATTCAAGAAAGGGACCTCAATCATCTCCTGATCTTCCTTTCTCAGTGCAGTTGAGTGATACTTCGAGTGAATGATCAGGGGGATAATAATGCACGAAAGGGGGAGTGAACCAATCAGAACGTACGCTGTGGTCTTCGGAAGCATGAACCTATCCTCTACGTCAATCAGCACCTCTACGCTCATATTTCCCGAAGCAGGCTGGTCTCCCTGCCTGCTATTGTCCCAACCATCTAGAACCAAGAAGAACTCCTGGTCAGCCGAACTACTCCCAAAACCTGCAAATGACCATGCCGATCCGGATGAATCTATAGCTACAGAGAATTCCTGGTAGGAAACCGACTCGTATGCATGGGTATCTCTGAATGGAATCCATGTAAAGAGGTCCCTGTATTCGACTGGAACTGCATCCAATGCTCCCTCTTCACAGATTAACTCCCATCCTTCTTCTTCGCATAGCATATCGACTTCATACATTTCCATGTCACTCGGAGTGAGTAGGTACACGTCTCCCTTTGAACTGAAATCTATACAGAACGTGTACCTTTTCCCAGGCATGAGTACCAATTCTATGGTAGTCGCAGAACCGTTATCCACTTGGATTCCTGGAAATCCTTCCCAGGAACCGTCCGACCATTCGGTGCTGACATCCTTGTCAAGGGCCCTAAGCCCGGACCTTCCGTCAAATCCGAACAGCTCTCCGCCTCCGCTCCCAGGGATATCTATGGAAAGGTAATCTTTCGGGTTCTCTCCTTGATCCCAGTCACTGCTAGGAGAAACTCCACAGGATGAAGATTGTGAACTTGCGGGTACTGAGGCAAAAATGATAGCGCTCATGGTTGCTAAAATTATTGACACACCAACACCAGTGGAATAAAATCTTGAAATCACTATTTTCGCCTCGTTCTTATCGGCCTCACATACCCGGACTCTCTGTTCGTACGCTGATCAGAGGTAAGATATCTGGGTTGCGGAGGGGGGCTATGCTGATCCATCCCGGGCAGCCCTCCCTCGGCTTCGACTTCGTCAACGTCGTACTTCTTGACCATCTCCATTGCATCCAACTCTTCATCGTCTCTCTCTCTGAGAATCATCCATCCTAGAATAGCCACTAGTGCGACTAGGGCCAAGAGTCCGGCACTCTCTTTTCCAGGCGTTAGGTCAGCAATGGTCAGGTCGGCTAGAGTCTTTGGTGGGGTAGTATCCTGGATTGATAGAACGGTGATGACATAATCTCTGAATTCGCATACCCCTGCTCCATCGCAAACAGTCATAGAAATCCTGATTTCACCTGGCTCGGTCCAAGTTTGATTGGCTCCTATCCAGTCATTCCTCGTATTTCCGTCGCAACCTTCCAATGTCAGACAGTCATCATCCACGTAGGCATTGATGTCCCAATTGAACTCTAGAGTGTCAGTCAAATTCCTGTCTCTATCGTTGGTTGGATCTCCATCTCCGTCGCTGTCGAAGAGGGCATCATCATCTATCCAAGCATGGATTCCGAGGTCCAGATCATCATCTCTGGCTTCTCCAGAAAGATTGACCAATTCTCCAACTACCACATAATCCGTCGCAATTGGGCTGATTGTCGTTATTTCTGGTGGTGATGAGACTCTGACTTTCATGTCGGTGGTGTTCGAGTCCCCCCCTCCAAAACCATCGATTACAGTAAGCCTAACCGTATATTCTCCGGGTCTGTCATAGCTATGCCAAACCACAGGCCCAGAAGACGAAGGGCTAGCATCTCCGAAATCCCAAATCCATTTCATAATCCCGCTCCATTCCGGGTCGCTCATGTCAGTGGAAGATTTGTCTTGGAACACCGGATCTGCGTCGAAACTGCTTCTCCCATCGAACCTAATCAAATCACCAGGGGCAATGAAAGCTCCCCCCTCTTCAGTTTGGGGGACGCGCCAGACTATGTCGGACTCGCTAGAATCAGGGATTATGGACAAAATCCTGCCTTGATTGCTCGGACAACTGAATGATATAATCGGAATTGGGAGGGGATTTTCGATATAGATTAGGAAATTCTTGGGAGCCGAATCAAGCCCCCTCTCGTCAAAAACCACTAGAGTGACGCTGTACAGTCCCGGTTGCGAAAAGGTTCTGCTAACAGAGGTGGTGTTTTCTATCGGGTCTTCTCGGTCTGAGAATGTCCATGAATGGGATAGTTCTGAGGAATCCCCATCAGGATCGAATGAAGAACTACTGAAGATGTACGTGTCTCCAATCTGTCCATCTAAAGGACGTTCGAAGAGTGCCACTGGTCGTTGATTCAGTATGTTTACAGTTAGATGAGCGACCGAGATGTTACCATCATCGTCAACCACCTCTAGTGTTGCATTTTTCTGACCGGGCTCCCTCCAACTCACTACGGGGTTAGATTCGAATGAACTCGTCTCTGAGAATTCAGAGGCAAGTGAAACTCCCTCTCCATCGAGATTTACCCCCTCATCGAATGTCCACCTATATTCTACAATTATTCCATCTTCATCTAAGAAAACTTCCGGCATAATTAGTGGCGTTACTGCAAATGCTTCCAATTCCTCTGAGAATACTTGACTGGGCTCTCGGTTTAGGACCTTCACTAGCACTGTTTTCTGAGAAGACTGGAAACCATCGCTGACAAACAACTCTAGGGAATAAGTAGTGCCCTCGCCGCTTCCATCGATCCACAAGTGACTAACTTCGTATAGTCCAACACCCGACTCAGTATCTCCATCTCCCCAGTTCCATGAGAAAAATAGACGATTGACAGGGACATTGTCCGAGGTTCCGAAGGCAGAAAATTGTACTCTCTGGTTGGTCTGAATGACCAACTCTTCTTGAATCGGCAATCCATCAACTGAGATATCGGGGACTGGCTGCGAAGTATCGTTGACCGATACATCCCATGATTTAGTCTCGGAGAAGTATCCCCCTTGGTCTTCAACAACAAGCGTGATTACGTAATCTCCCTCTTGCGTGTATGTATGGACCGGATTCTTCAGACTTGAAGAGTTGCCATCGCCTAGTCCCCAGATGTATGATTTAAGAGAATCATTATGGCCAAAAGACCCGTTTTGATAACCAAACCCCCACGAGTCATACCCTCCTCCATAGATGTAGGTCGGCAACCAGGTTTCCGTTTGATTAGACGAAATAGAACCCGAACTCTCGGGCTTCATGTTGAATATCTCTATGGGGAGGGTTTGCGCTATATCCTGTAATTCACCTGTAATGTCACTAGCTCTCGCTGTTATTGTCCATTCAGCAGTGAATGGGGGGGTGAACCATACAGATCGAATCTCAGGCTCTGAGTTTCCCGCAGAAATTGTGAATTCTGAGGAGTCATACAAGGAGTTCTCAGTGAATGCTGATAGCTCAATCGAAAGGGTTTCGAAGAACGCACTGGAACTTACCCCGATCCCTATTTCCACACTATCATCTAGTAAGTCGCCATCTCTATCAAATCCCTCAACCGATTCTATGGTTAATTCAGCAGGATCAGTGACCTGGCTAGCACTGACGGAAAAACTACCTGTAGGGTAGTTTCCCCCAGGAAGAACTCCACAGTTTGCGAAATCGAAATCGCAGTCATCTACTAGGGAGTTATACCACACGAGGAGCCATACTTCGCTGGTTAAGTTTCCAAATCCATTAACAAGTCCTGTCCCCCTTCCGTCTTCTGAGTCTATCCTCAGCCTGTCCATGCTCCATGTGCCAGTGGAGTCTTCCTTGGACAAAACTGCTCCTTCGAAGCCAAACCTATCTGGTTGGACAAGGATGCTCAGTGGGTATCCATCCCCTCCGGAAAATCTGAACGATTTGAGGCCCCAACCCTCCAACAAGTGTCCAGAAGATTGCCATGTCTCGTTCCAATCATTGTTTTCTGCGCTGGCTACGCCTCTGCAGAATCCCCCAGAAGAGCAGTCGTCCAATAATTCGATTTCAGAGAACCCGAATGCTCCCTGATCGCTGTCTAACGTTATCGCAGCACTAAAGTTAGCAAAAATTTCACTCATTGTCAAGCCGATAGGTGTCGACCCGGTCCCTGGGTTCCTAGCCAAATTCTCTATTCCATTTCCACCTATGGAGGGATTAGAAATCAATTGCTGAATCCCTGTGGGCCCTCCTAGTTTGTCAGATAGGTAGGTTAGGAAAAGAAAGCTTGAGCCCATATCGGCGGTACGTTCGTCCCACCATCGAAGACTAGTGGTGGAATTTTGCGTCCAAGAGTTGGCCTTTTCCTCTAATTGCTGGGACTCTCCATAGCTCATGAACTCAGATAGCCTAGCAGCACCTTCCTTCACCCAGAGGTACTCAAATGGATCGTAATCATGATGTATTAGCTCGCCGAACTCGCTGGTCAGAATCCTATTTCTCTCAGAAATATCATCGATATCGATGAACAAAGCCTCCCGTAAAGTCGAGACTCCAGTCTCGAAGTAACCCTCATCTCCTCCTGGTCCATCAATGGGGATTATTGCTATCTCTATCTGACAATTCCCGTCTATGTCTGGGGGGGTACCAAAGAAATTTGTCGTTGTAGGGAAAATGATTGATTCCCAGTTCGATACGATGTCATTCAGGATGGTGGATGAGACTATTTGCTCGTCTTCCACAAATATTGCAGAGTTGGAGGAAATTTTCTCCACGGTTACTTCGAACGTACCGTCACTCGTAGTGATATTGTCCCCATCACCTACTGACCATGAGTTCAGACAGCTTCTTGGTTGACCGTCCGAGGAGACTCCCAAGACGCTGGTGGAAATCATAGGCAAAACGAACACAAGTAGTAGTGCAATTGCGATAATAACAGGTTTTCTGTTTGTGGTAAAATCTGTACCGCGGACCATAACAAGCACCTCCTTATTCATTCTGTACTAAACTGTTCGAGGACTTATTTTAACATCGATGGAGCATCGTTCGTACATGCGGGGGCGACTGGAGGCATCGATAGTTTTTATTCTCGTTTTTTCTATTTCCTTTTCTGCGGAATCTATGGCCTCGGATCCAGTCGAAGAAGCGGAGGAAAGAGGATTCAAGGTAATCAGAACAATTCCTCTCGAAAAAACCTCCTTCACTCAAGGTCTTGAGGTCGTGGATGGTTCGATTTTCCAGAGTTCTGGCCTCTATGGGGAATCTCGGCTTAGCGAGATAGACTTGCAAAGCGGGAATATAATAAGAGAAATGCCGATCAATGACTCGTACTTCGCCGAAGGAATCACGGTTTTGCATCAATCAATAATAATGTTAACCTGGATGGGAGAACAAGCATTCCGGATAGATATCTCCAATTTCAGTATTGTAGAGAACTTCACCTTCGAGGGAGAGGGATGGGGAATTTGCTTCAACGGCGAGTTCTTGGTGATGTCTAACGGTACCTCACAAATTTCCTTTAGAGATCCTGAAACATTCGAAATTAACCACACTATTCAGGTTACTTGGGATGGGCAACCAGTCCCCAATATCAACGAACTGGAATGTGTCGGAAAAGAAATTTTTGCAAATATATGGCTGCAGGACGTCATTATTAGCATCGATTCGATTTCAGGAAATGTACAGTATTTCATTTCCCCTACTTCGATCTCTTCAACCCAGGGGACTAACTCAAATGAAGTTTTGAATGGAATAGCATTCGATAAGTCATCCGGAGGTTTTTGGATTACAGGTAAGAATTGGACACATATTTATCTGATAGAAATCACAAATCAAGTAACCCCTAGTGAAATTCAAGAAACTAGTGGATTAAACAGGTTTTCAAAAATCTTCATTATTTCTATAACGCTGTTGTTGCCTTTATCGGTATTTTTTCGAAACAAGAACAAACCCGAAACGCCCAACTTCAAGGACTCCCTCCGGTAGGAATCATCATGTCCGAAGACGAAGATGCTGGTGGGATAGACCTCGAGTACTTTCTGGAGGATATCTCGGAGGAGTCATCAACAAGAATTGCAGGTGCCATTTTGATAATCGCCGGAAGCCTGCTTGGCGTTTTGCTAGGCTTGCTGCTGGTTTCTTCCAACCCAAGTCAAATCATGGATGAAACTCTCGACTCTTCTGAGGATTACTCTGACGTATCTGGAATCGTCATATCGGGACTCTCTGGAAATGATTCTGGTGGCGACCCTGTTGAGGGTGTAAGAGTGAGGCTACTTTCAGTCGAAGGAGCCTCTACTGGTAGGGAGACGACCACTGATTCTGATGGTAGGTTTTCACTAACTGATATCAGAAGAGAGCCCGCCCTACTATCCTTCACACATCCGGGAAACAATACTACCAAGCTATACTTCGTTCCCGGAGACGAGACGCAGTTGACTATCACGATGTCTGAGGGAGATGGAGAAAATGTCCTAGACAGGAGAGGAGAAAGCTATCAATATCAATCTGTATTTACTGCTAATCTGATTGCATTCATGACTATATTACTAGGTCTAATGGGAGTATACGGGGGTGTTGAGGCATACAGAGGGGGCAGTTATCGCAGATCCTGGTGGTTTTCATTCCTCGGACTCTGGAGTAGGGGGATGATTTTCATCGGCCCCCTGTTGATTCTTGTCGGCATGGGGATGGTGACCCTTTCTAAGGAACAGTTTTCCGGTAGCCACGATTAGAAGCAGGAGAGTACCATGTACCTGTTCTCAATTGAAGGCGGAGATGGAAGTGGGAAGGGCCTTGCCGCGGAGATAGTCTCTGAAATTCTCCAATCTGAGTTCTGTTTTACTTCCGTTGAAGCTACCGCGGAGCCTAGAAGAGATCACGCACTTGGTAGGCTGGCAATAGATTCGGTGAGAAAGCAGACCCTTACTCCCGAAGAAGAAGCCGGACTTTTTGCTGCGGATAGGCTTGACCATTCTCATGGTTGGATCCTACCTCGCCTCCACGAGGGTAAAGCCGTAGTAAGTGGTAGAAACATACACTCTTCCTTGGTATACCAGGGCATAGTTGGCGGTATCGGTCTGGAGAAGGCAGCCCAAATGAACTCCGCAGCATTAATCCCAGATCTGTGCATATGGGTTGATTGCGATCCGAAAATCGCACTTGAGAGAATTAGAAGCGGAACTCTTCGGGGAATTTCAAACAAGGAAGAGTACTTCGAGACGTCTAATTTTCAAATCAGGATTAGGGAGGGATACCGACAACTCCTTTCTGGGGAATTGGAAATGCCCGTCCCATTCGACATGGGAGCGGTAGTTGGACCAGTATCTAATGAGGGGACACAAATCCAACTTCGAACGCAGCTGAAAGAGGTAATTCGCGGATTCTTGCACAGCAGACCAAACCCAATCAATGTGCAAACCGAACAAGTCGACCAGTTTCGAATAAGGAAGATTGTAAGCGAGTCAAAAAATCAAAGTAGACTTTCCGATATCGGCCTGGAAAACCTAAAGCGAAAAACGGACTGGTTGGATGGTAAGAAGCCATGGAAGATACTGAAGGAAGCCCAAGATAGCCATCTACACTACATAGAATCAGTATCTGGGGATTCCGAGTATAATCAAAACCTTCCAAAGAATATTTTGAATCACTCGATGTCCTCTGTGTGCGGCACTCTTGCACTACTAAATTCGGTAGAGATTCCAGAGATGAGGTCTGCAATGGGGCCAGTTAGATGCGTTTCAGAGAGGCACACACAAAGAATCGTCAAGTTCCTCAGGGAGATGGGTTGGATAACACAGAGGAAGAATCTGATAGGCAGGGAAGCGCCGAAATCACGGCTCAGAGGTGAGCTGTTCTCCTTTGGTTACCTTGCTCTCGCTATCTGGCCACTGAGGAGGGCAATATCCCAATGGCAGTCTAGAAACCCAGATACACACTTGCGATTCTCTCTGGGCCAGTTAGCAAAATCTGACCTACACGAGAGGGCTTTGTTGGATACAATCAGTCGCCTATCCATTCTCGGGAGTGGCACAGGATCTAGAAGAAATCCAGAGACAATTGACGCCTTGGTCGATTGGTGGTCTGGCAAGTAGATTACTTGATTACAAGCCTGGAACCAGCTGGAAGCTCTACGCCATCGGCCCCTTCGAAGAACTTTGGCCTAGCCGAGAATGCAGAGGAGAACCACAATCCGCCGACCAGTCCTGCCCCAGCCCCTGTGATTAGCCTCAAGGGATTGTTTGACTCGTATGAGTCGAGAAGAAGTTGTGTGAAACCATCGACTCCCATGGGCACCAGACCTAGACTCATTACGAATAGCATCAGTGGTAGTCTAATGTCCTTCTCGTAGACTCTTATCATCGAATCATCCGGGAATACTGACAGGAATGTGTCCCTTACCGTCCATCTATTGAATCCCCTAAGCCCAAAGATTAGACAACCAATTGAGAATCCGAGGAAAATTCCGATATCCCTGGCGCAGACGGGCATCTGGTTCCCATTGATTTCCCAGGACCTCTCATGCTTCTGGTGGCAATTCAAGTCCCCAAAGCCATATGTTAGGGCCCATAGTGGATTCAACTCTGCCCATGCGAAACTTCCCCCATGCTGAGATTGATCGTGCCCCACTTTGCCGCTTTCTCCGTGATCCTTGTTTCCCCAGCTACTCTCAAAAGCGTAATCTATCGCATTAGCTCGACCAGAAAGCTCCGGTACCGAGTCTGTAGGCATCAGAAGCGGAGCGAGAAAGCACAATACAAGATATGTAGCCGCAACCCCTCCCAGAATGGAGGAGACCCTTTTTTCGTGCCTCCGGGCCCCCAAACCATTCTTTTGTGCCATATTCTCACTCTGTCTCAGTTCGCATTCTCAAAAAAAAACTCTTCGTACTATCAGTAATATTCTGGAATACCTTCGCAACAGGCTTCTACAACCCTGTAGCAGCGAGGGCACTCCATATGTTGGCGCATTGGTACCGCCCTCCCTCTGTAGCCGCATAGGCAGGAGATATCCTCACAATGGTCACTATCCATAGCCATAGCACAACATATTGGTACAAATCAGTTTCTCATTTCATGAGCGTAGTGCTTCAAGTTGTAGAGTCAACTCGCCTACGAGCCACTCGTGCAAGTTTTCCCCCCCCATATCCGAGAGTGTAGAGTTGAGGAAGGCCGCAATCAGGGCTCTCTTTGCTTCTTTCTCATCAAAGCCCCTTGTCTTTAGGTAGAACATCTGTTCCTCATCGATTGGACCATTCGCGGTTCCGTGGCCGCAACCAACTACGTCATTCTCCATAACTTCCAGTTCTGGTATTGAATCGGCTTCAGCAGAATCTGATAGTAATAAATTATGGAAAATTTGTCCAGCATCAGCCCCCTTTGATCCCTTGCTAACATGTAGCATCCCTGTTCCTATGGTTCTACTCTCCCCTCCACAAGCGGAGTGCCAAGACAGCCTACTGAATGTCTCGGGCGCCGTGTGGTGGATTTCGATGTGGTGATCAAGATGCATAGACTCTGCTGATAAAATAGATCCTAGCACCTTGATGCTGCCGCCTCGCTCTGCCAATTTGTAACGCAAATCGGATTTAGTTCGCTCCGAACCTGAAGATACAGTTCCCGCTCGTACCTGTGCGTCATTACCAATTTCTATGGCATCGGATCTTAGGAATGTTCCATTGTCTTGAATACCTACTAGGACATCGTTAAAAATGCTGCCCCTGCCTATATTACCCGTTCTCAGAAGCCCAAACCAATCACTTTCTCCAGAGACCCTGGTAACCAATTCCAAGTCTGCCATTTCTCCGATTTCTAGCGAGATATGAGCCACCGAAGCAACCTCTCCGATTTGCACATCTAGAATTATGGGACTCTCGATTCTGAAACCATTTTCAACAATAAGCAACCAGTTGGAAGAACTCGAAATAGCGTGAAGAAACGAATTGGTCAGAGCGTTATCCATCGACAGGTCAAGATTCCCTCCTTCCCCTCTGACAAGTCTAATTCCTGAGGGGATCTCCGATCCATCCATCATCGAAAGACCAAGAGTGGCACTGGCTAACTCGGGTATTTCTGTTACCTTACCGGTAGGATGAACTCTTCTCCAAGGAGTATACCTCCACAGGTGGTTTGACCTCTCAGGCCGGTCCATGCTAAGGTATTTTGAGGCAGAATCCATTATTTGTCCTCATCCTATGCTGCCTTCCATCTCTAGAGCCATTAGTTGATTCAACTCTACTGCGTATTCCATAGGCAATTCTCTAGTAAAAGGCTCGAAGAACCCATTGACAATCATTGCCAAGGACTCTTCTTCAGAATGCCCCCGACTCATCAAGTAGAATAGTTGGTCGTCGCTTACTTTCGAAACACTGGCTTCATGCTCGCATCTGGCGGTTGCGTTTGCAACCTCCATTGTTGGATATGTGTCGGATCTGCTTCCTTCGTCCAGAATCAAAGCATCACACACAACATTCAGTTTACAATTATCAGCCTTAGGAGAAACAGTGACCATTCCCCTATAACTGCCTCTTCCCCCATTCTTGCTTATGCTCTTCGAGAGGATTTTGCTGGTAGTGTTTGATGCCAAGTGATGAATTTTCGCCCCAGCGTCCTGATGCTGACCCTCTCCAGAGTATGCTACTGATATGACCTCACCGTG
>CEVF01013618.1_pt1 | contig 12701 bp, 8 predicted proteins | sample 356441 | NCBI WGS metagenome assembly CEVF01 (sample SAMEA2622765, study PRJEB7988) | marine metagenome | biome: marine biome (ENVO:00000447); feature: surface water layer (ENVO:00002042); material: "saline water (ENVO:00002010), including plankton (ENVO:xxxxxxxx)" | depth 5 m
TTGAACGTTCGCTTTGCGACCATCCCGTATTCCGGTCGGCACCGTAAACAAAACCGCGAGTTGCTCCCTCAGTTCACCCTGAGTTGGTTGGGAAACGAGCTTTCATGATCCTGGTAAGCGGTCAAATGGCGTCACAAACGAAGCGCGAGGTAGTGTGTTCGGTTCAAGTGGGCGGCTTGACCAATTGAGAAGCATAATAGAGATGGCGGCCAGGACCTGAAGCTATCATTCATCGTAAAACCCGCCCAATCGACGTGATTAGAACCTAAACAAGGCCATCATCTGGTGTTGCTTACGGCATACATCAAAAGATGTCTTTCCCAGTATCCTGATAGCCGCGGTCAAAACAGAACCGCGGCTATCAGGAAAACTGCACATTAGCACTTGCGCCGACGTGAGCGACTCGTCAACGCGACCAAGCCAAAAGCTAACAACCCTAACGTTCCCGGTTCTGGAACGGGTTTTGGATCGGTTGGACTCGACAATTCTGCGGTAAAACCAATGTTTTGAAAATCGACCTGACGGTTGGATCCTGTAAGAAACGCTGTAACGTATTGAACGTTTAACGGAGCGGCCAGAGTAATATCCTGAGCTGTGATACCTGGAGCACTGCCTAGATCTGGTAAAACATCCAAAATGCCCACCTGAGAATTCGCGGAATTAAAAAAGGTGAACGCGATATTGTCGACATCAAAGTTTTCACCTGTGTAATTCCAAAAGTGCAGAGTGTTTAGGTCGTATTCCTGCCCAAAGTCAAATGAGAGTTCCAGGCCACCGCCGATCTCATCAGCTGTATACCAAATATGTGTTGTTTGATTGTGGAACTCCTCAGAAGTCGCGCTAGGCGCGTCAATCACTTTGTTGATCGTTTGGCCGCCTGAGAAGGTGTTGTTAAACGAACCCGGCGACGTGCCCGAGCCTACTGAAACCGATATATTTGATTCGTTCAGGTAAATAGGCGCTGCTACAGCATTTACCGCACCCCAGACAAAAAATGCCACTAAAGTGTTCAGTAATAGTCTCATTAGCATCTCGATGTTCCTCTCCATTGGTGGGTCGGGATAGTGTTTAAGCAACGGTGATGCCATAGATGTCAAATCCCTTTAATTCAATGGTCTGTCACTGAGATCGTCTGTACTCGTGTAAAGAAAGTTGACGACAAGAACTACAAACTACGAGGTTTGAACGGGCAAGTTGCGTTGCGGTTTAACAAGAAGATCTTCCAGTGAAACAGCGGGGGGGAAGTGAACAAGGTCGCGCGGCCGAGGAAAAGGCCCGTTTTGAGAACAAAGCACAGGCGTTACGCCCGAATCTGAATGTCCGATTTGCGACCGGAGCACCTAAACAAAAGCGGACATTCGAGTCAGGGCTTTTCTCCAGCGGACCTAGCTATAGGTGGATGAACCCGGGTGGTGATGACATCTACGATCCGATTAATGGCAGTCAGTTCTCTAGCGTTGCTTTTGATGGCAGGCAATCCTGCACAGGCAGTACCATGTCGTGTACCTCTGCGACGACTTATACGTTGTCTGATGCAGCGAATAGCGCCTGTTTCAGCGGTAATGACACTAATCAAATTAATGCAAGTTTTTCGCTTTTCGGAATGACCGGTTTGGTACTCTCGGATAAAAACGATGGTCCGGATGGTGATGGAGTGATTGAGTTTTTAACTGCACCGCCGAACGGAGACAAGTCCGGAAATTGGGCGATCGATACGCTCGCTGGTCTAAGCAATATCGTGATTACGCTCAAGACGAGGAATGGGTTCGGGGCGTTTCTACTCGATCTGACCGTTGCTGATCCTCTTTCCGGAAGATGGGCGTCAGGCAAGGGTTTGTCCCATGCTTCAATCTATTACAAGGGGCAGCCGACCACCAAAGTGCCGGAGCCAAGCACGCTGGCATTGATCGGCTTAGGGTTGTTAGGGCTTGGTATGACTAGGCGAAGAGCTCATAATGCATCTCAAAACACCAGCCTCGTAGGGAGGCTGGTGTTTTTTCAGGAGGTCTTCCTGGATGGTTTTAGCTGGGAAGATATTCCTTGCTCCAGCTCAGTCCCGCAATGCCGCGTTCAATCATCGATTCGATTTCCTCTTCGCTGTAGCCAACGCTCGCCAGAACCTTGCGCGTGGAATGGCCATACTGCTCTGCCGGTGTAATCGCTCGAGTAGTTGCTTCAACGGGGCGCACCGAGTAGTGGTCAATTTGCGTGATGCAGTGACCGCTAGGGTGGTTCGGGTAAGTTGAGAACGAAAAGCTACCGGAGCCAGTGCCCGGAGTGCCATCGGCCTCACGGCTGTATTGTGCCCGCAGATCTTCAATGGCATTCGGTTGGGCTGCAGCAATGTCGGCTTCCTGAAGTACTTCTGCCCAGTAGCTGGCGGGTGCCTGGCTTAGCGCATCGGTTAGAAAGTCGCGGATGCTGGCGGCTGCACTTATGCCCTGCAGTCCTTCGACCCCTTCGAGTTTATCCAGTTCAGAGTGGTTCGAATCCAAATACAGCCAGCCCTCGCTGGTTTTATAGAAGTGTGACAGTTCATGGTGCCCCAGAGCCTCTCGCCCTGATGGCTCATTGAACGGTGCACGCCCCTCATAGTCGAAGGCAAAGGGGATTTGAGCGATGTTGGTCACCGCCGACAGCGACGTGCGCGAACGCGTGGACTGGCCGGTTTTTGCTTTATGGTAGAGCGATATTGCCATTCCCAAGCCTGCCGCAAAGCCACAGTTTACGTCCAGAGTGCCCAGGTGCGCGTGCTCTTCTGGCGTGGCCGGGCCGCCGAAGCGACTCATGATGCCGCTGTTTGCTTGAATGATGTCGTCGTAACCGATGTAGTCGGTCTTTGGGCCGCGCAAGGGGCCGCCCAAGCAGTCAAGGCGACAGAACAGTACGCCTGGGTTGATGGCTTGAAGGCTTTCATTGTCTAGCCCCAAAGGTTTCATCTGTCGCTCGGGAGCGTTGATGACGACCATATCAACGGAGCGCACCAGACGGTTAAACGCTTCGCGGCCTTCTGTGGTCGTGATGTCAATCAAAGCACTTTGCTTGTTTACATTGGTCTGGAATGTGAACAAAACGCCAATCAAGGGATCGTACATCGGTGTGACTGTGTCCAGCTTGATGACTTCTGCACCGAACCGGCTAAGGAACGCCGTAGAGTGAGGGCCAGCAATAACGTTGGTCAGGTCCAGAACCCGTAGGCCGTCGAGCCAGCCTTTGCCGCTAGCGGGCTGAATGAATTGTCCGGTTGGACGAGTCACGGTTTCACTTGCTGCAATAGCGGACAGTTCTGCCAGTGCCTCATCAAAGGAAACCTGCTTTCGGGGACGGGGCTGCAGCATGTCTACCGCCATTTCCTCCAGCCAGGCAATTGGCCCTGGCTGCTTCATCAAACCATATTCGGGGTCGTTTACCTCAAGAATAAGGCCCGCAGCGTTGGTGTGTTCGTCATTTACCCACTCTTGGGTGGTGCGGTGCGGCGCTCCGGGAATCTGGCCTTCACCAAACAACACGCCCCATTCTGTCGAGGTTTTGCTCAGGAATGCCTTCTTCATTTTTTCTGAAATGATGTCAGCCCATTTCTTAGGCAGCGGGTAAACGCCAATAGAGGTCTCGCCATCCCACTCGGAAACGGGGGCGTGCAGGTCTTTTACTTCGGGCAACCCTTCGGCTTTGAGCTCGTCATAGATGCCGAGAAGCTTCAATGCACGTTTTGCGTGGTTTCGGTGAGATGGACACACGCAGTAGAACATGCGGCCATCTGCACACTCGTATGTACGGTAAAAAGGATCCAGGTATTCCTGGAGGTCTTCATAGCTCAGATCAAACTCGATGTTATTGGCTTTGCGATACTCGATCTCATCTTCACGCATGGTCTTGTAGCGGTCAGGCAAGCCTTCGATAACGTACGAGTTATAGGACAAACCTTCCATCAAGGCAGCGGCGACAGGCACTTCGATGTGGTCCCCACGGCCTGTTTTTTCGCGCTCGAGTAGCGCGAGTACGACGGAACTTGAGGCCAGTGATACCGCATAGGCCGAACCCAGTGGCAAGGGTGAGAAGCTTGGGTTAATGCCCATCAGTACCCGGTTAAAGCCCATGTCGGTAAACGCACCGCAGGTTGCTGCAACGACAGATTCTGTCGCTTTCCATTCACGGCGTAGTGCATCGTTGCTCGCAAAGCCAGGCACTGAAAGAGTGATCAATTCGGGGCGTTCAGCACGAAGCCTTGTGAAGTCTACCCCCAGCTCTTTCATGACGCCCGGCCGGAAACTTTCGATAACGATATCAGCCTGTTCGATCAGGGCGTGTGCGTTTGTTAGTCCGGACTCGGTTTTCAGATCCAAGCTCAGACAGTTCTTGTTCCGGTTAAGCACTGCATTTGCTGGGTGATCCCACTGGGGGCCTTCTGGCGGGTCGATGTGTACTACAGTGGCGCCAAAATCTGCCAGCACCATGGCTACAGCGGGGCCTGCGATCTGCTGGCCAAAATCAACAACGCGTACGCCTTCTAATGGTAGGGGGAGCTTTTTTGTCATTGGATTGCATCCTTATTCGCTATGTAACTGCTTGTGTTGTGCTGACATGAAACCGACTAGGTTTCGGTGCTAGCAATAATGGGCGAACAAAGAGCGACTGAACCAGCAATAAAAAAGACCCCTGAGGTCATATTTTATTTATAGGTGGGTCCGCGTGCTTAGAGGGTTGAGAGCGCTAGATATAAAAATAATTAGGTCTTAGGGGCGGTTTTTTTTGGTTTCAATCGTCAGCGATATCTGACGAAAATGCTTCACGCCAGATACAGGGCGATAGGTCATCTCAAGAGCTTGCTGATCAAAGTGGGCAATAACAATTAGAGAACGCCAAAAGAGGTAACAAAATGAATAACAAAAAAGAGTTAATAAGCTCGACTGGGTGGCTGACTGGCACAAATCCGGTCATGTCAGTCGGCGCCGGTCTAGTCGTGCTTATTTTTGTTCTGTTTACTGTTGCGGACCCGGTGTATGCCAGTGAGCTGTACAGCGCCGCCAAGAATTTTATCGCTAAAGAGTTAGCGTGGTATTACATAGGCTTAGTCAGCATTATTTTGTTTATGGTCGTTGGCATAGTGTTTACCCGATACGGCAATGTACGGTTGGGTAAAGATTCTGATCGGCCAGAGTTTAGTAACTTTTCCTGGTTTTCCATGTTGTTTGGAGCCGGTATCGGCATTGGCATCCTTTTTTGGAGCATTGCCGAGCCTATTTCGTATTTTCAAGGCAATCCCTTCATCTTAGAGAATCAGGAGTTAACGGCAGAGGCGGCACAAGTAGCCATGCGCGTGTCGATATTTCATTGGGGATTGCACGGTTGGGCAGTGTTTGCCTTGAGTGGCCTGATCCTTTCCTACTTCAGCTACCGCAAAGGTTTGTCTCTCTCCATACGCTCGAGCCTTTACCCGATCTTTGGAGATCGGATCTACGGGCCGATTGGACACATTGCTGATTTGCTGGCGGTGTTTGGAACAATTTTCGGTATTGCGACCTCTCTGGGGATGGGCGCTCAGCAAATGAATACCGGAATGAATTATTTGTTGGGCGTTGAGGTTTCAACGACCAATACCATCCTTTTGATCGCGGTGATTTCAATCATTGCAACGATTTCGGTCGTTACCGGGCTGAACCGGGGCATACGCTTGTTGAGTGAGCTCAATATGCGTTTGACGATGGTTATTCTCGGGTTGTTTTTGGTATTTGGCCCTACTGCCTACTTGCTGGGGTCGCTGGTGACTAACTTTGGCGACTACGTTGTTCATGCCGTTGAGTTGGGCTTTTGGGTAGACCCGGATCCAGAAAGCCAGTGGCAGGGGTGGTGGACAATTTTCTACTGGGGGTGGTGGATTTCCTGGGCACCTTTCGTCGGTATTTTCATCGCACGTATCTCTAAAGGCCGTACCGTTCGTGAATTTATTCTTGGTGTGCTAATCGCTCCGACTTTGTTGGCAGTTATCTGGATCACCATCTTTGGCAATACTGCCATGTTTATTGAATTGTTTGGCAACGGCGGGGTTGTTGAGGCCGTTAATGCGGATACCACCATGGCGCTGTTCAAGACTATCGAGTTGTTGGGCAGCAGCGATTTGGTCGTGACGCTGATGGCCAGTATCTGCACCATCATGCTGGTGACTTACTTTGTGACTTCTGCGGATTCGGCCACCCTGGTTGTGTGTACGTTGATCTCGATGGGGGATACGAACCCGTTGGCCCGTTATCGAGTTTTCTGGAGCGCCGCGATTGGTTCGGTTGCTGCAGTTTTGTTGGTGGCTGGCGGTTTGGGGGCGTTGCAAACAGCCACGGTGGTTGCCGCTTTGCCGTTCTCAATTATTTTGATCATGGCGATATACGGGCTGCTGAAGTCATTGCGTGAGGAGGCTATTCCGGGGAAGTTGTTTAACGCCGCGCAAATGGTAGATCCCGCTAAGTCACCGGGCAAAAAGCCGGGAGTGGCAACTGTCTCGGGCTCTCTCTGAGGCTTAACAAAAACAATAAGGGCCTCGTTTCCGTTAGTGGGGCCCCTCATTCAGAAACAGATGGAGCAATTATGGTTACTCAAGTCATTCTCCCTCGCATCCTGCAAACCGGTGAAGGGGCCTCGCAGCAACTTCCGGAGGTTTTGGCTAGCCTGGGCTGCAGCCGCCCATTAATTATCACTGATAAAATGATGGTCCAACTGGGCTATACCGAGACCATTCAGGGGTGTCTGGCCGCTAGTGATTTATCAGCTGATGTGTTCGATGACACGGTGCCGGAACCCACGGTCAGCTCAATACAAGCAGGCGTTGCCAAAGTTCGCGACGGTGATTACGACAGCATCATCGCCCTTGGTGGTGGCAGCCCGATCGATAGTGCAAAGGCCATCAGTATTCTAGGCAAATTTGGCGGCACGATGCGAGATTATAAATTCCCGCGCATTGTCAACGAGCTGGGTTTGCCGATTATCGCTATTCCCACCACTGCAGGTACCGGTTCAGAAGTGACCCGTGTGACGATCATCACAGATGAGTCTAACGATGAAAAGATGCTGTGTATGGGCGTGGGCTTTATGCCGGTGGCGGCGCTGGTCGACTTTAATTTAACCCTCAGTTTGCCCAAGCGAACGACCGCCGATACCGGCATTGATGCGTTAACGCACGCAATGGAAGCATACGTCAGTCGTAAGGCAAGCCTATACACCGACGCTCAAGCTATCGCGGCAATGCGGCTCATCGGCCCGAACCTCCGGCGGGTGTTCCATGATGGCTCTGACAAAAAAGCTCGCGAGCAAGTCATGCTGGGGTCTACTTTGGCTGGAATTGCGTTTTCCAATGCATCTGTTGCTCTAGTGCATGGGATGAGCCGACCGATTGGCGCGGCTTTCCATGTGCCTCACGGGCTGTCTAACGCCATGTTACTCCCCGCTGTAACCGAATACTCGATCCCGGCTGCTGCCGAGCGTTATGCAGACTGTGCTCGCGCCATGGGGGTCGCGTCGGAACAAGACGGTACCGACGCCGCAAACAGCAAGCTAATGGCGGAGCTTTATGCATTGAATGATGAGTTGGAGGTGCCAACTCCGGAAATGTTCGGCATCGATCGCGGTGAGTTTTTTCATCTATTGCCAACCATGGCGGAGCAGGCTCTTCAATCTGGTTCGCCTGGAAACAATCCCCGTGTTCCCTGTGCCGAAGAAATTATCGAGCTTTACAAAAAACTCTGGTAACGAACGACGATCAGTTCACTTTTTATACAACAACAAACCTCGTATTTGCCGCGAGAATACCCTTTGAGGAGATAGTATGAATACCATAGGTCATTTGATTGGCGGGCAGATGATTGCCGACGAAAGCCGCACCCAGCTTGTTTTTAACCCTTCTACCGGTGAGGCGACGCGGAAGGTCGCCTTGGCCTCTAAGGCTACTGTAGAGCAGGCTATTGCTGCAGCAGAAGCAGCCTATCCTGCATGGCGCGATACCCCGGCGATCAAGCGAGCTCGTATCATGTTCCGTTTCAAGGAGTTGCTGGAGCAGAACGCGGATCACATTGCGCGGCTTATCGGGGAAGAGCACGGCAAAATCCAGCACGATGCGCTGGGAGAGCTGCAGCGTGGCATTGAGAACGTGGAATACGCTTGTAGTGCTCCAGAGTTGTTGAAAGGCGAGCATAGTCCGAAGGTTGGGCCCGGCATTGATACCTGGAGTGAGTTTCAGCCGCTGGGCGTTGTGGCGGGTATAACGCCGTTTAACTTCCCGGCTATGGTGCCGCTGTGGATGTATCCCATGGCGATTGTTTGTGGAAACTGTTTCGTTTTGAAGCCTTCGGAGCGAGATCCTAGTTCGACGTTGTTTATTGCTCAGTTGCTGCAGGAAGCCGGGCTGCCCGACGGCGTGATGAACGTGGTCAACGGTGATAAAGAAGCGGTAGATACTTTGCTGACCGACTCCCGGATTCAGGCGGTTAGTTTTGTCGGCTCAACGCCCATTGCCGAATACATCTACAGTACCGCCAGTGCCCATGGTAAGCGTTGTCAGGCATTGGGCGGCGCAAAAAATCACGCCATCGTTATGCCCGATGCTGATATGGACAATGCGGTGAACCAATTGTTAGGGGCTGCGTTTGGCTCTTCTGGCGAACGCTGTATGGCGTTGTCGGTTGCGGTTGCCGTGGGTGATGCGGCTGGCGATGCGTTGGTTGCCAAGATGGCCGAGGCCATGAAAAATCTGAAAGTGGGGGCCTACAGTGAAGCCAGCAATGATTTTGGCCCGGTGATTACAGGCCAGCACCGCGATAAGGTCGTGGGTTATATCAATAGCGCGGAGCAGCAGGGCGCGCGCATTGTTGTGGATGGCCGTAACCAGGTTGTTGCTGGCCATGAAAACGGCTTTTTCGTTGGTGGTACGTTGATTGATCAGGTTACCCCTGAGATGACCAGCTACCAGGAAGAGATCTTTGGGCCGGTGTTGCAGGTTTTGCGAGTGAATACGATGCAAGAAGCCATGGACCTGATAAACGCGCATGAGTACGGCAACGGTACCTGCATATTCACCCGTGATGGCGAAGCTGCTCGCTACTTCACCGACAACATCATGGTGGGCATGGTTGGCGTTAACGTACCTTTGCCGGTGCCGGTGGCGTATCACAGTTTTGGTGGCTGGAAGCGGTCCCTGTTTGGTGACTTGCATGCCTATGGCCCGGATGGCGTGCGCTTTTATACGCGTCGTAAGACCATAACCCAACGCTGGCCGTCCGCCGGCGTGCGGGAAGGTGCCGAGTTTTCGATGCCGACCATGAAGTAGGAGTTTCGAGCTATAGGTTATAGGTTGTAAATTGATCTTGGCGGTGTGCTTGTATGATGAGCCGCCGCCTTTTTTGTGCCTGGCATTACCGTGAGGGATGAAACAAAATAGGACTCCTAACTATAAAAAGAGTTTGCTCCATGAAAAAGAGGCTCCCACCGCTAAACTGGTTGCGGACTTTCGAAGCTGCCGCGCGCCACCTGAACCTGACCCAGGCTGCAGCAGAGCTGAACTTGACTCAGGCGGCGATCAGTCAACATGTGAAGGGGTTAGAGTCCCAGCTTGGCACCGAATTGTTTCGGCGTTTACCCCGGGGCCTGGAACTGACGGACGCTGGAAAAGCGTACTTGCCGGTGGTGCATGAGTGTATCCGGCGACTTGCCACCGCGACGAATGAGATCTTTGGCCAGGGCAAAACCCGTCTACTGACCGTCAGAACAAATCTCGTGTTTTTCACCGCTTGGATTGCACCCCGGTTTGCTCGCTTTCGCGAGATGCATCCCGACGTTGGCGTGCGCTTCACCAGTAATATCTGGCTGGACAACAGCACGCACGATTCCGATATGGAAGTCCGCTACGGAAAAGGTGATTGGCCGGGCTTCGATGCTGACCGGCTGAGTTGGGATGAGTTGTTTCCCGTTTGTAGCCCACAAGTGGCCAGTACGCTGGGTGATATCAATTCAGGTGAGCTAGGAGCTCTTGAAAGTCTGAGTAAGCAAACATTGCTTCATGTTATTGGTTATGAGGAAGGTTGGGGGCATTGGCTTGATGAATCTGGCTTGTCGAATGTCCAGTTTGCGGGGGAAATTCAATTTGATACGTTAATTACGGCAATGAAAGTGGCTGAGCACGGCGATGGTATTGCTTTGGGGCGAACCTGCTTGGTGCAAGAGGCGATGGAGCGAGGAGAGTTGGTTGCGCCCTTTGAGCAAAAGGTGCCGACGGCGGAAGCGTTTTATCTGGTGCGTCCTGCAAACAAGTATCTTCATCCTCATGCGGAAATTTTTCGGAGCTGGCTATTGGAAGAGGCTGCCAAAGAGCGTGTGAATTAGGGTTAGATTTGGCACTGGAAGAAGTAAGCGAGAAGAAGCGGGATAAAATGAGTTAATTCGAGCGGAATGCGCTTATAGCAAGGCTTTCGAGAACAGAAAGCAAATCAAGCAGTGCCAAATTCGAGCTAGGTAGAAAAATTGAGAAATGGGCGGCAAAAACAGAATCTGGCGCAATACTTGGCACTGAAATAAGAGCCCGAACAATCCACCTTTGAATTTTCGGTGGACTTTCCTCGATGCGCATGACGCACCAAACTTCCCAATCAAGGCCCACGGGAATGGGTCTAAGTGTTCGCTTGGCGACCAAGGTTGTTCACGGACCTCAGCTAAACAAAAGCGAACATTCGCAGAATCCCTGGCAATCTCAATCTGGCCATTTAGGATGCAGGCTATCAATGACATAGTTGTGACGGTGAACTCCCGAGTTAGAGGCGTTTGCAACATGAGGATGGTCGCCTGGCAGGTCGACGTGGTTATGCCAGCGTTCTGACGGATCAAGGGAGGGCCACAGCTTCAACGCAAGAATCAGCCCTCCGAGAGCAAGCCCCAGAAGTACTAACAGAGTAACGGTCATACCCGCAGTAGACCCAAGCCACCCAGCTAATGGATACGCGACCAACCATCCGGCATGCGACAAAGAGAACTGGGCGGCAAACAGAGCTGGCCTGTCTTCAGCATGCGACGACCGGGTAAGGACTCTGCCAATGGGGGTTTGAGCCGTCGAGAAACCGACGCCCAGCCAAGCCCACACGGGCAATAGCCACTCCAGTGATCTCACCGCCATTGTGAGAATCAACCCGGAAATTAGAATCCACCCGCCAGTCAGCATGACTTGCCGGTCCTGCCAGCGCTTCAAGAGAGCCGGTAACGCCAATGCAGCCAACATGGAACCAGCGCCAAACGCGGCAAAAGCCATGGCTGTGTGCTGCTCAGTTAGGCCGAAGCGTCCCTGCACCAGCACAACCGTATTCACGATCACCATGGCTCCTGCAAGACTGACCACCAGGTTCAGAGCCATCACCCCACGGAGGCGAGGAGTTGCCATGAAAACTTTAAATCCGGCCTTTGCTCGATCATAAACGCCGCGACGTTTCTCTGATTTGGTCCTAGTTGGCAAAGCAACCGACACTACAAGCAAGGCTGATGCGATAAACCCGATCACCGTGCCCCAAAACAACGCCTGCCAGCTGGTAGCAAGCAGAATCAACGCCGCGAGTGCCGGACTGATGAGGTTTTCCAGATCGTATGCCAGCCGGGAGAGCGACAGCGCCTTGGTGTAGTCATCCTCATCTGGAAGAGTCTCCGGAATCGTGGACTGAAAGGTTGGTGTAAAGGCCGCCGATGCGGACTGAAGGACAGCAATTAACACATACACTTCCCAGACTTCGGTCACGAAAGGCAAAGCCAGCGCCGTCGCCGCTCGAACCACATCGAGGGAGACCAGCAGAGCACGACGAGGTATGTTCTCTGCCAAGGCCGACGCCAGCGGGGCTATCAAGACATAAGCGACCATTTTTATCGCCATGGCGGTGCCGAGCACCTGTCCCGCCTGTTCTCCGGCCAGATCAAACGCCAATAGACTCAATGCCACCGTCGCCAGCCCGGTACCCAGCAATGCAACTACCTGTGCCAGGAACAAATGGCGATAGGTTCGGTGTCTCAGAATCTCAAGCATGGCTTCACCAGTGACAGCATCAGAAGCAGAAAGGTTGTGGTAGAAATCGGACTCCAGTAGCATTCCATGCTATCCCCCCAGGGGGGATAGGTCAAAAGTGAGATTTGCCTACAGGTCTAACAACCATCAGCCTTGCCGGGAACACTGTTATGCACCATGAACAACTCGACCATTGGCAACATAATCACGTCTTTGGTCAGGATCAGAAGCGCTCTGGCGAAACTCGTACACTCATCGTGGTGGGCCTGACCCTGGCGATGATGGTCTGGGAAATCCTGGCCGGAATCGTTTATGGCTCCATGGCGTTGCTGGCTGATGGCCTACATATGGGATCTCACGCAGTGGCTCTGGGTATTGCGGCCTTCGCCTACGCGTATGCCAGGAAAAACGCAGGCAACGACCGATTCTCTTTCGGCACAGGAAAGGTCAATGCGCTGGGTGGCTTCACCGGAGCAATCCTGCTGGCAGTCTTTGCGCTCTACATGGTCATCGAGAGCGTGGGGCGTTTTATCCAGCCCGTTCCCATTTCTTTCGATGGGGCTATTTTCGTGGCCATCATTGGCCTGGTTGTCAACGGGGTGTCAGCTTGGATACTGGGAGATGCAGGCCATGAGCATGGCCACAGTCACGGGCACGATCATGGTCACCACCATCATCACCATGACCA
>CEVF01002988.1_pt1 | contig 12626 bp, 11 predicted proteins | sample 356441 | NCBI WGS metagenome assembly CEVF01 (sample SAMEA2622765, study PRJEB7988) | marine metagenome | biome: marine biome (ENVO:00000447); feature: surface water layer (ENVO:00002042); material: "saline water (ENVO:00002010), including plankton (ENVO:xxxxxxxx)" | depth 5 m
ATTGTGAAGGAGCTCATAAGATGGGGAATTATTGGATGCCATGCTCTTCACACTAAAATTAATTTAAAATTTGAACTTGAAAATCTAATCCTACAGCTTCTTTTTCTGATAATTTTCTCGTCCACGCTCCTTGAATAGGGCTATTCCAACGAAAGCCAGCATTTTTAGCAAGTGTTCTTTCTTCATAACTTACTATTGCTTTATATAGGAATCTAGGTTCTGATGCTTTAACTAATAAATCTTCTAAATTGTCTAATTTTTTAAATACTTCTGAAAGATAATAGCAATCTGATAATGCTCTGTGCAAACTCCATACAGGAATATTAAAAGCAAGGGCCAAATCAGTAACAGATGGTCTTCTTTTTAAATTCTTCTTAAATGACCAATCTATGTCATCAAGACTACAAACCCATCTTTTATCTAGATTAGGTAAATGTCCTTTACCAAACCATTTTTTATCAAATTCAACATTGTGAGCGACTATTAGATCACATACAGAAACAAAATCCATGAATAAATTGATTGAATTACGCCAAGGTTGATTTATTCTCGATACATCAGCAGATATCCCATTAATACTTTCTGCATTATTATTATTTACTGGTAATAAAAAAGATAATTGAGAAAGAACTGACTTTGAAGAGATATGGAAAAGGATACAACCAACTTCAATTACTTCATCTTTTTTTTCATCTAAGCCTGTAGTCTCTGTATCTAAAATCAAAATTGAATCTAGCAATTTATTCTTGTGATTAATTTCAGCAATATCTTTATTTTTTACTAAGAAATTTTTATCTTCAGAAAAATTTTTCAATTTTGTATTCAGAAAATCTAGCTGATCAATTTCATTCTTATTAGAAGCTTCCAAATTAGTAACTCAAATATGTATCCCTATATTGACGCATTTATTTTATTTTTCTTTAAAATTAATATTAGTTAATCTATCATTTTTTAAAGATTTCTTGAATAAAAATAAGAATTTAAATGCCATATTTTCAATTCCAATTTAATACTTTTTGTTATTGGCCATCAAATCCAAAAAAAATAATTGAATTTATTGGAGGTAGCTATCTTGCTTCAAAACCAGACTTGACTTACAAGAGATTCATAGCAAATTTACTAAAAAGAAATTATGCTGTACACGCTTATCAATATATCCCTAAATTTGACCATCAAGAAATTTCTATAAAAGCATGGAAGGATTTTAAAAAATGTAAAAAGATCCTTGATACTAGATTGAAAAAACAACTTGCAACTGTAAGAATTGGCCATAGTCTCGGTTGTAAATTACATTTAATTTCTCCTGATGGAGGAAGGAATTGTGAGAAATTTATTTCAATAAGCTTTAATAATTTTGGAGCAAATAATTCAATCCCTCTTTTAAAAAAAATCTCACAAAATTTAGAATTTCAAAGCGAATTCAGCCCAAGTCCTAGAAAGACTTTTAATATTATTAAAAATACATATGTCCAAAATAACAATTTATTACTTAAATTCGATTCTGATAAGTTAGATCAAACTGAGGCCCTTTTTGATTGTTTAAAAATTAGGTCCGAAGATAATTCTAAGAGTATGATTTTTAAGGGGAACCACACTCTTATTGCTAGTGCAGGAATTCGTAAAGATTTATTTGGCAAATGGGCTGATGATGATCTTAAAATAAAAACAATTGAAAATATATCAAAATTAATTGACAGTTTCAACTAAGAGTTTTCCTTTAATTTTTCTAAGACTGAACTATCTTCCAATGTACTAATATCTCCACTTATTTTTTCTCCAGAAGCTATAGACCTAAGAATTCTTCTCATTATTTTTCCACTTCTAGTTTTAGGTAATGCATCGGAAAATACTATCTTTTCTGGTTTAGCTATGATCCCAATTTCACTAACAACATGTTGCTTTAATTCATTAATCAAATTTTCTGAGTTAACAAAATCCTTTTCTAAAGAAACGAATGCAACTATCGATTCCCCTTTTAAATCATCTTTTTTACCTACAACAGCTGCTTCTGCTACAGACTTATGACTAACTAATGCAGATTCAATTTCCATTGTACCTAATCTATGTCCTGAAACACTTATGACATCATCAACTCTACCCATTATCCATATATATCCATCATCATCTTTTCTTGCTCCATCTCCAGCAAAATAAACATATTTTTTCTCTTTAAAAGGGATAAAATCCCAGTAGTTTTTTTTATATCTTTCTGGATCTCCATGAATTGTTCTCATCATTCCAGGCCATGGATTTTTTATTATCAGATATCCACCTTCATTAGATTTGACTTTCTCACCGTCTTTATTTACTATCTCAACTTCAATCCCAGGCAAAGGATAAGTTGCTGATCCTGGCTTGGCATCAACTGCTCCCGGCAAAGGACTTATCATTATTCCTCCAGTTTCAGTTTGCCACCAAGTATCAACAATAGGACAAAGTTCTTTACCAATTACATTTCTATACCAAATCCATGCTTCTGGATTTATTGGTTCTCCAACTGTTCCCAGAAGTCTTAAACTTGACAAGTCATACTTATCTGGAATTTCTCTTCCAGATTTCATGAAAGATCTTATTGCAGTAGGTGCAGTATAGAAAATAGAGACCTTATACTTTTGAATAATTTCCCAAAAAGCTCCTAAATTAGAGGGTCTAGGAACACCTTCATACATTAAAGTTGTTGATCCATTAGATAATGGACCATAAACTATATATGAATGACCAGTTATCCAACCAACATCTGCTGTGCACCAATAAATATCATCATTTTTTATATCAAACACCCATTTAAAAGTTAAATGAGACCATAAGTTATACCCAGCAGTTGTATGAACAACACCTTTTGGTTTGCCTGTAGATCCTGATGTATAAAGAATAAATAATCTATCTTCACTATTCATAATTTCTGGTTGGCACCAATCATCTTGATCCTTTAATAATTCGTGCCACCAAATATCTCTTCTCTTATCCATAAAAATAGATTTTTCAGTCCTTTTAACGACAATAACTTTTTCAACTACTTTATCTGCACCAGCTTTTATTGATAAATCAACAGCTTTCTTCAATTCAATCTCTTTATCTTTTCTAAAACCCCCATCAGCAGTAATGATAAATTTCGCATTTCCATCCACTAATCTGTCTTTTAATGATTCAGAAGAAAAACCTCCAAAGACAACAGAGTGAGGAGCTCCTATTCTTGCACAAGCAAGCATTGCAATAGTAGCCTCTGGAATCATTGGCATATAAATACAGACTAAATCACCTTTTTTAACTCCAATAGATTTAAGTGCATTTGAAGCTTTACAAACCTCTTTTAGAAGTTCCTTGTATGTGAATTTTTTATTATCTCCTGGTTCTCCTTCCCAGATAAGAGCTACTTTATCAGCGAGACCATTTTTCACATGCCTATCTAGACAATTATGCGTAATGTTAAGTTTACCTTCTGGGAACCATTTAAAGAATGGGGCATTCTCCTTATCTAAAACAGTTTTAAATGTTTCAAACCATTCAATTTCTGATTTAGCAAAATTTCCCCAAAATTTTAAAGGATCATTTTTTGATTGTTCCTTTAAATTTGATAGTTTTGCAAAATTCCCAATATTAGCTTTCTCTGAAAATTCTTGCGATGGGGGAAAAATTCTATTCTCCTCCAGAATATTATTAATTGAATTTTTCGTATTGAGTTCCATTTTTAAAAAGCTTTTTCTAAATTGAAGCAAAGTTTTCTTATTTGCCAACAAAAATTAAGGTAATTTAAAACTTTTCTAATTAATAAAGACGACTTAATACAAATGCTGGTAAAGCCATTAAAGCACGTTTAGATTCGGAATCAGGTAGCCATAATATCGCATCTTTTGACTTTGTCGCAAAATCTTCAGCTAATTTTCTTGATTTATTTATAGCATTTGAATTCATAATAATTTCTAATGCATTTTGTAAATCATCTTTTTCAGCAAGTTCCCTATTAATTAAAAGTGCAAGATTTTTATTTTCTTCAAGTGCATATAAAACTGGAGCCGTTAAATAACCGCTCGCGAGATCACTTACAGCAGGTTTACCCAATTGTTTATCATTCCCAGTGAAATCTAAAATGTCATCAACCACTTGAAATGCAAGTCCAATATTTTTACCAAACTCATAAAGCATATTTAATTCTTTTTCCTCAATATCACTTAAAACTCCTGCTGCTTTTGAACTATTGGCAATTAAAGAAGCTGTTTTACAATAACTTTTATTTATGTATTTTGAAAAAGTCTGTCCAGAATCATATCTGTTTAGATTTTGCTTAATCTCTCCCTCAGCCAAATCCATTATCACTCTACTAAGTAACTTAACTACATTTACATTATCTAAATTAGCTAGATGCCAACTTGCTTGAGCGAAAAGAAAATCACCTGCCAAAACAGCTACTCTTGTATTAAATCTACTATGAACTGTTTCCACTCCTCTTCTTATTGAAGCTTCATCAACCACATCGTCATGAACTAAGGATGCAGTATGTATCATTTCTGTTATTTCAGCTAATCTTTTATGTTTTGATGTAAGTCGTGAGTCAATTGAAATAGCTTTTGAAATTAGTAAAACTATTCCTGGTCTTAATCTTTTCCCTCCAGCCGCAAATAAATGTTCTGCTGCAGCTTGAAGAATTGGGTGACCAGCACCAATTAAATTTTTAAGTTCCAAGATAAGATCTTCAAGATCCTTCTCAACGGGTTGTAATAGCTCTGTGACTGTAGTCATATTTACCTCTACCTACATACTAAAGGAATAAGGACTATGTTCGTAGGCTAACTAAGCTAATTTTTTTATTAATTTCTAACCAATTTGTCACTTTCTGAGAAAATTCGTCAATATTGCCGGTAGCAAAAAATTCTACGTTGGCATAATTAGCTTTAATTAGATTTTTTCTTTTTGTCATAAAAAAATTATTTAGATTTTCAACTAGAGGTAAAGAAGGATCAATAATTCTAATTTTCATTGGAATTTTTTTTCTTAAAACATCATAAATTAATGGATAATGACTGCAACCCAAAATTATTTCTTCTACTGACTCTTTAAGTAAGGGGTCTAGATAAATATCCGCTAATTTAATTATTCGGTTAAAATCTGTAGGTAGTTTTTCTATTTCAGCCACAAAATCTTGACATGATTGCTGAAATACCTTTATCCCCATCTGTCGAGATTCAATAGCTGTTTTATAGAATGATGATTCTACTGTTGCCTTGGTAGCAAGAACTCCAATTTTTTTACTAGTAATAATACCTGAGACTGAAGTTATTAAATCAAAACATGGAATCTGCAAATTTCCTCTTAAAATATCAAGTGCACATGAATTTGTAGTGTTGCAGGCTATTAATAATGCATCTAAATTTTTATCAGCGAACCAAGCAGATATTTGACTCGCAATTAATCTTATTTCTTTAATTTCTTTATTTCCATATGGATTCCTCTCATTGTCAGCAAGGTATATCACTTCAACATCATTTCTGGAGGAGAGTAAAGCATTCATTACACTAAATCCTCCTATTCCACTATCAAATATTCCTAATCTAAGTTTCAACCTACTCTCTTAAGATACTCTAATATGCCTTTTGCAATTGCATAAGCAACTTTCTTTCTATGACTGGGCTTCTCAAGTCTTCTCGCATCTAATTTACCTGTTAAGAAACCAATTTCAACAAGAACCGCAGGCATATTCGTTCTCCTAATAACAAAATATCTTCCCGTTCTTACTCCCCTATCTGGGCTCCCTGGAGATACTCTCAAAATTTGTTTTTGAATTCTTTCGGCCAAAAGTCTTCCTCTCCATCCAGAATAATAAAATGTTTCTAATCCACTAATATTTTTTTTCTTTCCTACAGAAGCGTTTGCATGAATACTCACAAAGATATCTGCACGTGTTTTATTAGCAAGAGCGACTCTGGGATATAAATCCAAATCAACTTCGCTTGATCTTGTCATTCTCACTTTTACTCCCTTTTCTCTCAATAACTTAGTAACAATTTTTGATACATCTAAAACTACATCAGTTTCTCTTAATCCATCTATTCCTACGGCTCCTGAATCTGGTCCTCCATGTCCAGGATCAATAACTACATAATATTTACTTCTTTGAACATTTGGGAGCCTTATTGAATTAAATTTTTTTTCTTTTTTTATTTCAAAATTTTTAAAAGAAGATATTACAGATCTTGAAACATTTCCCTCTTTTATAGTTTTAAAAGATCGATTGGGAAAAGAAGTGAGCTTAATTCTCCATTTATTTTCATCAATTCCAACTAGTTTCAATTTATATGGATTTAAATTTTTATTAGGATTAAATTCAATAACTAATCTTGTTTTTCCTTTATCGGGCTTACCCAACCTTATTTCCTTAATCGGGCCATTCCCTTTAATAATCCTTGGATTAACTAATTCACCTTTAAAATCTATCCAAAATCTATCCCCATAGAAATCATTTGCTTCTTGAAAATATGCCTTTAGTTTTGAATTTGATTTTGTTCTTAACTCCAAAACACCATTTGATTTCATAGCCCAAGCGGCTAATTCGCTAGATGCTTTAGTAGGTGAATTTATAGGAATTATAAAAAGCAGAAGTGAAAAAAAATGGACAAAATATTGAAAGTTTATTTTTATCATTATTATGCAAAAATGCTTGGTTTTCTATGTTTTAAACTTGGCATCTGCTCTCTTATCTTTCTAACTCTTGAAGTATCAGCAGGAGCAATAGCAGCACCTTGTGTTTTTCCTGCATCGGAAAGTACTGTTCCCCATGGATCAATCACCATAGCATGACCATGACTTTGCCTCCTACCATAGTGAATACCTGTTTGGGCAGGTGCTACTACATAAGCAGTATTTTCAATCGCTCTAGCTTGTAACAAAACTTGCCAATGATCTTTTCCTGTAAAGGCAGTGAAAGCAGCGGGTATCATCATTAATTCAGCACCATTATCTGATAAATATCTATAAAGCTCAGGAAATCTCACGTCATAACATATTGATAATCCAACTTTACATAACCCTGGAACATCAATTATTGGTGGTTTCTTTGATCCAGATAAAATGGTTGAAGATTCTTTATATAGGTTGCCATCAGGAAGATCTACATCGAAAAGGTGAATCTTATCATAATTACCCAAAATCAGTCCATCCTTTCCATATAAAGCAGATCTATTCAAGATATGACTTTCGTCTCCTGCTGGCACAGGATAACCTCCTCCTAATAAAAAAACTTGATATCTTTGGGACATTGTTTTAAGAAAATTTGCACACTTAACAGATAAATCATTTGCATATTTAAGTTTTTCAGAATCATCACCTAAAAAGGCGAAATTCTCAGGTAAACCTATTAATTCAGCACCCCTTCTTGAAGCTAATTCTATTTGTTCTTCCGCTTCTGAGAAATTTCTTTCAATATTAGAAGTACTTGTTATTTGCAATGCAGCAACCAAAAAATCTGTCAAAATTTTAACTCCAAGAAAAATAATTCATAATTTTATGAGGCACGAATAACCCCTCTCTCAAATTGTTTAGGCACAACATCCAGACAATCAAGTTGAGAACAACATTTAAAATCATCTTCATAATCACCAATCCTTGTCAATCTTTTGCCATGAGTTGCTGTTTTTAAACATCCTAATATATCTCCTTTCCAATAATGCCAAAGCGCAATAGCTGCATTTAATTCATCATTAACAATATTCACCTCAGATTGGCAATTTTCTACAAGATATGATGCCAAAGCACCAGCTGCTAAAGAATCCTCCAAAGAATAAGAACCTTCCCATCCGCTTCCTAAAATTAAAATATTGTTTTTATTTAATGAAATAATTCTTTCTGCTACCGCCTTTCGATTTGTTAAGGCCATTGAAAAAAGATATTTTATATCTTCAACTTTTTGAAGTGCTTTTGTTCCGTTTGTAGTACTCATAAATAATCTTTTACCTAATACAACATCTTTTTTGACTGACAAAGGAGAATTTCCAAGATCAAATCCATTAATTTTTTTCCCACCTCTTTCTGCAAGCATCAATCTTTTACTTGGCTCCCAATTCATTGCCTTATCTTTCAGCAAATTTAAATCTGCGAAGACTTCAATAGAATCAGCCCCATTTGTTAAAGCCCATGAAATAGTGGTAGTAGCTCTTAATACATCTATAACTACTGCTATATCAGAATCATTACTTGGCACGTCAGAAGCGACATGATAATAATTTAAGTTAATTGACATGCCAGAATTTTAAAAGAAAACTAAATTAAAAACATTATAAGAAGATTCGTAAAGATTTAATAGTTTTACAATTATTTAGTTTGAGCTTAAATAAAAAACCCTGAAGGAATTTATATTGATATTATTAAATCATTTATACAAAGTTTGATAGCTTGATATCCATTATGAATGAATACCGTACGGTAAAAGGTGGCGGAAGTTTACAAGGTATAGTCAATGTTCCAGGAGACAAATCTATTTCTCACAGATCCTTAATATTAGGAAGTCTTGCTAATGGAATTACAACTATTGAAGGGTTTCTATACTCTAATGACCCCTTATCAACAGCAAATTGCTTAAGAAAATTAGGAATAGAGATTCCCAAAATAGTTAAAGAACAACCTTTTGAAATAAAAGGTAAAGGACTTGATGGCTTTGAAGAACCTTCCGAAATTCTTAATTGTGGAAATTCTGGAACAACTATGCGCCTTTTGATGGGAGCACTTGCTGGAAAAAAAGGAAAGAACTTTATATTAACTGGCGATAAATCCTTATCTGAAAGACCAATGGCTAGAGTATCTAAACCTCTAAAAATAATGGGAGGTAAATTATTTGGTAGAGATAATGGTAATAAAGCTCCAATATCAATTTCAGGTGAAAATCTAAAAGGTTGCGTAATAGGGACCCCAGTTGCTAGTGCTCAAGTTAAATCAGCTATTTTGCTAGCAGGTTTAACCGCCTCAGGTTCAACTTCTGTAATTGAGCCTGCTTCATCTAGAGATCATACTGAAAGAATGTTAAAAGCATTTGGGGCAAATATTGAGGTAAGAGGAGAATTTGGAAGAAACATAGTAATAAATCCAGGGAGTAGTTTAAAAGGTCAAAAAATATTAATTCCAGGGGATATTAGTTCTGCTGCTTTTTGGATGATTGCAGCATCAATAATTCCTAATTCCAAAGTTACTATTAAAAATGTAGGTTTAAATCCAACAAGAACTGGAATATTAGATGTAATGGATTTAATGGGATGTGATTATGAAATTAAAAATCAATCAATAATAGCTGGCGAACCGTTAGGAGATATTTCTATTAAAACAGCCACTAACCTTAAATCATTTGTAATAGAAGGGGATATATTACCTAAGTTAATCGATGAGATTCCGATATTAACAGTTGCTGCTTGTTTTTGCAGTGGTGTATCTCAAATCAAAGATGCTTCTGAATTACGAGTTAAAGAAACCGATAGATTAAATGTAATGGCAAAGCAATTAAATAAATTCGGAGCAAATATAGAAGAGAAAGAAGATGGGCTTATTATTTATGGAGACTCAAAATTTATAGGCACTGAGGTTGATAGTGAAACTGATCATAGAGTTTCAATGAGTCTCGCTATTGCATCAATTTTAGCTAAAGGATCTTCAAAAATTTATAGAGCAGATGCTTCTGATATCTCTTATCCAAATTTTTGGGAAGATCTAAATTCTCTTTTATGATATTGAACAAATTTATTGGAAAATTTACACCCGATTATTACAAAAGATGGAACTATTACATTAAAAAGTTTTCAATATAAAGAAAACTTTCATAGTTCTAGTGGTGCTTTACATGAAACCAAGCATAAATTTATTAACCCTTCATTGCTGAAAAGATTTAAAGATAGATCATTAAGTGTTTTAGATATTTGTTTCGGTCTAGGATATAATTCTGCTCAACTTTTTCATGAGTTAAGAATACAATCATCAGCACTCAAATGGTATGGATTAGAAATAGATAAAAGGCCTATAAAATATGCTCTAAAAAATAAGAAATTTATAGAATTATGGGATTCAAAAACACTTGAAATTTTAAACCTTATATATTTTAAGGGAGAATATATTGATAAAAATTTTAACTGCAAATTATTATGGGGAGATGCAAGAAAAGAAATCAATAAAATTCCTGCGAATATAAATTTTGATTTAATTTATCTGGATGCTTTTTCTCCTCAGAAATGTCCTGAAATTTGGTCTGAAGAATTTCTTTCTAAATTAGTTAGTAAATTAGATAAAACAGGTTGCTTGATAACTTATTCTTCATGTGCAGCAATTAGAAAAACATTTTTGAATCAAGGTTTAAAGATATTTAACATTAAACCCAAATCATCTAAAGAAGGGATTTGGAGTTATGGAACTTTTGCCTCCTTTGAAACTCACAACGGTAATCCATATATTCTGGAATTATCAGATATGGAAAAAGAACATCTTGAAACAAAAGCGGCTGTTCCATATAGAGATCCAAGAGGAAATTCTTACTCAAAAGACATATTGATATCAAGAAATAATGAACAACTAAACTCTAAACTTTTAGATACTAATTTATGGAGAAAGAAATGGAAAATGGCCAAATAATAGTCTAATAGTTAAATTTATATAAAATCTTAAAACATATGTTAGCTGTTGCAATATTAGCCGCAGGCAAAGGGACAAGAATGGTCAGTTCACTTCCAAAAGTCTTACATAAACTTTCAGAAAAAACTCTTCTATGCAGAGTAATAGATACATGTATTGGTTTAAATCCAGATAAAATTTATGTTGTTGTAGGACATAAATCAAATATGATCAAAGAATCATTATCAGATCATGAACATATAAAAAAGATAAATTTTATTTTGCAAGAACCTCAATTAGGGACTGGACATGCTGTTCAAATCTTGTCAAAAGAAATGAATAATTTCAAGGGTAATTTACTAATTCTTAATGGCGATGTTCCTCTAATAAAAAAACAATCCTTAAAAAAACTTATCCAAACTCATGAATCAAATTATTCAGATGCAACATTAATTACATCATTACAAAACAACCCTTTTGGTTATGGAAGAGTTTTTATAAAAGATAATTTAATTGAAGAAATAATAGAAGAAAAAGATTGCAATACAAAAGAAAAGAAAAATAAACTCATAAATGCAGGAATTTATTGTTTTGATAGTAATAAGTTATTTAATGTAATTAATAAACTAGAGGCAAATAATAAACAAAAAGAAATTTACTTAACTGATACAATAAGATTTTTAAAAAAATCAATAGCTTTTCAAATTAAAAACAATGATGAGATACAGGGAATAAATAATCGAATTGATCTAGCTAAGTGTGAAGAAATCATGCAAAGATCAATTAAGGAAAAACATATGCTTAATGGGGTTACATTTATAAATCCAGAAAGTTCGTCAATTAGTGAAGATGCTGAAATTGGTCTTGATGTAATTATCGAATCAAATTCCCATATTAGAGGATGCTCTAAAATCTCAAATAATTGTAATATAGGTCCAAATTCTTATATAAAAGATAGCATTATTAAAGAAAACACAACAATAAAAAATTCGACAATCCTCAATTCTGAAGTAATGGAAAATGTTTGTATAGGCCCTTATAGCCATATAAGACCAGGTTGTTCAATCTCTTCTGGAAGTAAAGTTGGGAATTTTGTAGAGATCAAAAATAGTTCCATTTCACAATCAGTAAAAATTAACCATTTAAGCTATGTAGGAGATAGTGTTGTTGGTAAATTTACAAATATTGGTGCTGGAACAATAACCGCGAATTTTGATGGGGTGAACAAACACATAACATCCATAGGAGATAAATGTAATATTGGTTCAAATACAGTTTTAATTGCTCCTGTGAATATTGAAGATTCCGTAACAACTGGTGCAGGTTCAGTCATTAATAAGAATGTTGAAAAAAATTCATTAGCTATATCAAGACCAAAGCAAGTCAATATAAAAAACTGGAAAAAATAATTTACTCTAAAAGTGAAATTAATTGCTCTAATTTCCAATATCTACTCCCTTTAATTAATAAAATATCTCCTTTTTTTGTACTTCTATTTAAAATTTTACTTACTAAATTGATATCATTCTCAAAGACTATTTTATTTGTTGAATATACATACTCCATCAATTTAATTCTCATCTCAGAATTACATAAAAATATACATTTCTGAATATCTACATGCAAAATTAAATCTATAATTTCCTTATGATATTTAATAGATCTATCCCCCAATTCTTGCATACTTCCAAATACTAAAAAATGATTTCCAGGATAATCAAGAAGTAAATTTATACAGGCTTTAACAGATTCTGGAGATGCATTATAACTCTCATCCAATATAGTTAATTTCTTTGTATCAATTATTTTGTTTCTGCCATTTATTTCTTTAAAACTAAATTCAGTAAATTCATCGAAATCAATACCAAGTTCTTTAGCAATTGCGTATGTAAATAAAAAATTACGAACATTATGCGATCCTTTAAATGATATTTTAAATTTCTTATTCTCAATAGTTATTAAATTATCTGATTTATTATAAGAACCAGTTAAACAATCATAAAGATTACTGGAATAATTTTCTTCTTTATCACTTTTTAATCTTACTTTTA
>CEVF01003670.1_pt1 | contig 12625 bp, 11 predicted proteins | sample 356441 | NCBI WGS metagenome assembly CEVF01 (sample SAMEA2622765, study PRJEB7988) | marine metagenome | biome: marine biome (ENVO:00000447); feature: surface water layer (ENVO:00002042); material: "saline water (ENVO:00002010), including plankton (ENVO:xxxxxxxx)" | depth 5 m
GACAGCAAAGGCATGATATTTCTTTCTGAGAAGTTGCTGGCGGGACGATCGCTACATTTGATCAATGTAACAAAGGGCCTAAAAAAACACACTTTTTTATTTTTTATCTCGGTACACTGCTATAACGCACCCGTTGGGCTGCTGCAGGCCGGCGGCTATTCTATTAGGAGAGAGTAAAATTGCTGGAGATCCCTCATGTCGCATAAAAATTTAATTATTTTGAGTTGCTGCGTATTGGCTATGCTGCCAATCGCTATTGCCGCGGAGGCACCTGCACGACCGAATATTGTGCTGATCATGTCGGACGACATGGGATACTCTGACATCGGATGCTATGGGGGAGAAATTAAAACTCCGAATCTGGATCAGCTTGCGAAGGGTGGTTTGCGTTTTACGCAATTTTACAACACGGCCCGTTGCTGTCCCACGCGGGCCTGCCTCTTAACCGGACTTTATCCGCATCAAACGGGCGTTGGATATATGATGCAAGACCGTGGCGTTGATGGCTATCGAGGGGATTTGAATCGCAACTGTGTCACTATCGCCGAGGTGTTGCGCGCCGCCGGTTATAAAACCTACATCGCAGGGAAGTGGCATGTTTCGAAGATGACACGCCCGCGTGACGAGGCAGACAAATATAACTGGCCCCTTCAACGTGGATTTGATCGTTTTTATGGCACCATCCATGGCGCGGGGTCCTTCTGGGATCCCTCTACGCTTTGCCGAGGCAATAAAATGATTTCTCCGGTTGGCGATGCGGAATATCAGCCAAAGGATCCTTATTACTACACGGATGCAATTTCCGATCAAGCCGCTCGATTCATTCAGGAGAATCCGCCCGGAGAGCCGTTCTTTCTGTATGTGGCCTATACCGCCGCCCACTGGCCACTGCACGCCCGAGAGCGGGATATCGCGCGGTACCGGGGAAAATATGAAGAGGGTTATCACGCCATCCGAAAAGCTCGGCTGAAGAAAATGAAACGCCTGGGTGTTGTGCAAAAAGACGTTGAGCTTTCCGAAGCGGCCGGCCACTGGGATGCGATCGAGCACAAAGCGTGGGAAGCGGCCAATATGGAGGTCTACGCAGCGATGATCGATGCCATGGATCAGGGCATAGGCCGAATCGTGAGTTCCCTCAAGGAAAAGGGCGAGTATGAGAATACGCTGCTTTGTTATTTTCAAGATAATGGAGGATGCGCCGAAGCTGCCGGCCGCAGTCTCAAACCAAATCCTCGGGAGGTAAAACCGACGCTTCCTCCGCTGGCTGATGGTGCGCTACATTATTGGGGATCGACTCCAAAACAGACGCGAGATGGCTGGCCAGTGCGTAACGGTCGCGTCATGCCGGGACCGGCCGATACCTACATCGGTTATGGCAAAAACTGGGCAAATGTTTCGAACACCCCATTCAGAGAATATAAACACTGGACCCATGAGGGAGGTATTTCGACACCGCTCATTGTGCATTGGCCCGATGGTTTTAAGGATAAAAATAAAATTAGAGATCAGCTCTGTCACTTGATTGATTTGATGCCAACTTGTGTCGAACTAGCCGGTGCGACATATCCGGAATCATTTAATGGGCACCCGATCCAACCGATGGAGGGCACAAGTCTAGTGCCGACTTTTACGGATCGTCCTCTTGAGCGGGGGTATGTGTTCTGGGAACACGAGGGGAATCGAGCGGTACGCGATGGCCGCTGGAAATTGGTAGCCAAGCGGGCGTCTGATGGGTCTCTACCGGATTGGGAGCTGTACGATATTGAGGAGGATCGGGGTGAATCAGAAAACATTATCAGCCGCCAACCGGAGAGAGCAGCGAAAATGATCAAAGCCTGGGACGAATACGCTAAAAGGACCAATGTTTTCCCGAGTCCATGGCAATAAGCGTTATCGAATGTTTACCGGAAGCCGATACCAGCCATTCTGAAAATAGCCTTTGTAATTCCAGGCCACTCTCTGGGGCATCCACGCGCCCGAAGTATCCTCGGCCCGCAAGATAATCGATTTTGTTCCAGGAAGAAGATTTAGTTGGGCGTCCCATAATTGCCAGCAAAATGAATTTTGCTGTTTTTCGAGGTTTGCTTGCTGCCAAGTGCGTCCCGAATCTGTTGAGAGAAGGACTGACTTGATCTTGCAATCGGCCCGACCGCTTGGAAGGGCATAACCGCGAACCCGTGTTTTACCGGCAGAAATAATCGCATTGTTCTCTGGCACACAGATCGCGCCGTTGATCGGGTAACGATAAAGGGCTCCCGCTTCATTCCAACTGAGCGGGTCTGGTGCCTGAACTAATTTGTATGCGCTCGCAAGATAATGATTCGTTGAAGGCCGATCGCTGACCACAATTTTTCCTAACCATTTCACACTCCGCGCACCAATGTATCCGGGGATAACTGCTCGTAGTGGAAATCCATGATCTGGAGTGAGCGGCTTGTTATTCATCTGGGTCGCCAACAGGGCAGCGCCAGTGGTACGCGAATCCAGCGCTTTTTCAATTGGAATGGAACCACCGAATGGGATGGTGCCGGCAGCGCGTTTCACTGCATCCAGCCCCTCGAGCCAAACGTGCCGGGCACCCGGTTTGACTCCGGCTAGATTGAGCACATCGCTTAGATGAACGCCTCGCCAAACCGCATTGCCGATTGCGGCCGAACCCCACGGCACACCGTTAATTTTTTTGTCCTTACTGAATTCGGATCGGCGATTTCCAGCACATGTTAAGGTTGCTACTAATGCGATTTCACTAAATTTTTTTAAATCGGCGAGCGAAATAGATAACGGTTGCTCGACCATGCCTTCCACTCGAAGTCGGTATGAAGTTGCATTAATCTTCGGATTGCGTGCATGGCTACGAATGAAAAAATTTTCAATCGGCGTGATATATGAACGAATAAGTGACGCCAGCGACGGTTCCCCGTTCGCGGGATCATGCGAGTGATATTTTAGCGGCGGATTTAAAGGATCCGCAAAAACGGAAAGTGTTTTTACGAATGGATGGGAGATCGTAAGACTGCTGCCTGCCATAAGCAATGTTCGGCGGTTCAACATAAGCAATCGCTTTCACTGAATAAAAGGTTAGATATTAGCGTCTGGCGACGCACCCCCCGGGAAGTCTGCTGACCAACTTTCTTACTTCAAGGACACTTAACGTTGAAAGAACGCGTTGGGTCGGCAACTCGGTCTCCTCGACAATCTGATCGATCAATGTCGGCTCGCTACCGATGGCCTGAAGTACGCGTGTCTCATTAGCGTTAAGTTTCAGTTCGGCCGGATGGCGAATCGCTCGCCCATCTTCCCGCTGATTTTCCTCGATCAAAGGTCCAAGGGAACTTAAAATATCGTCCACTGACTCGACTAGCGCTGCTCCGTCTCGAAGTAGGGCATGACATCCTTTGGCGTTGCGACTGTCGACCGGGCCTGGAATTGCAAACACATCACGATTTTGTTCCATCGCTTGCCGCGCGGTGATAAGTGCCCCACTCCGCTCCGCAGCTTCGACAACCAGTGTTCCGAGAGTCATGCCGGAAATGATACGATTCCGACGTGGGAAGGCATGGCGAGTGGCCACATAGTGGGGTGACATTTCGGAGATCAGGCATCCTTGCTTGGATATCTCCGCTGCTAAATCAGCGTGCTCAGGTGGATATATTTTCAGCAGTCCACCTCCCATCACGGCCAGCGTGCGACCTCCAGCGGCAAGCGCTGCGCGGTGCGCCGCTGCATCAATTCCCCGCGCCAGTCCTGCAACCACGGTAATCCCTGCTTGCGCCAAGCCCGTGGCGATACGCTGAGCCTGTGTGATTCCATAACGGGTTGCATTTCGGGAACCCACGACCGCAATCGCAAGTGCATCGACAGCTTGAAGCGTACCCTGCAAAAATAGGATTCCCGGAGGATCCGGAATTTCCCGAAGCATGCGCGGATAGCCGTCGGCCGAGCGAGTAAGAATTTGAATATTTTCCCGTTGGCATTCAGCCAACACTTTTTTTGAGTCGATCTTTCGACTCGCATCGACAATCGATTGCGCTAGACGATTTCCCACTCCGTCGACGTGCTGTAACTGAACTGCAGTGGCAGCGAGCACTGCCGTAGGGGTCTCAAAGTATTCTAGTAATTCGGCTAATATCCGCGGGCCCACGCCCGGGACCAGGCATAGTCGCAACCAATCTTCAGTTTGAGGATCGGACGATGGCGTGATCTTTCGTTGCACAAAACCACTCCCGAGTTCAGCCCCTATCCACCGAGTGCCCCCAATGCATCTTGCGGATCAATATGCTCCACCAGCTCTACCTTGCCAATCCGACTTGGCAATACGAATCTCAGATTGTCCTTTTCGCTCTTTTTATCACTGCGAAATGCCCTCAGCACATGCTCATGATCGACCGGCGGTACCGTAACAGGTAGTCCAAGGTTTCGCAACAACGTGGTTTGTCGATCAGTGCTCTCACGATCAATTCGACCAAGTCGCTCTGCAAGGCGTGACGCGCATAGCATTCCGATTGCAACCGCTTCCCCGTGAAGTAACGCTCGGTAGCCGGTGACACTCTCGAGTGCATGCGCGAATGTGTGTCCATAATTGAGTACGGCCCTTGATCCGCTTTCTTCCCGTTCATCCTCTGATACGACTTTTGCCTTGAGCTGACAACTTCTTTCAATGATATCCACCAGCACAGCCGGTTTTCGCTGATTGAGGTCGCTCTGGGACCGCTCAAGATATTCAAAAAATTCTTCATCAAGAATGACACCGTATTTCACGACCTCAGCAAGTCCCGCGCGATACTCACGTGCTGGAAGCGTATCAAGTGTTGCCGTATCAATCAGCACAGCAGCCGGCTGCCAGAAGGCTCCGACCATGTTTTTCGCTTCCGGAAGATTAATTCCCACCTTTCCGCCCACGGAACTGTCAACCTGAGCCAGCAACGTTGTGGGAATTTGAACAAATCGGATTCCGCGGGCATAGGTTGCGGCAATGAATCCCGCGAGATCTCCGATGACGCCGCCTCCGACCGCGACGATGATGCTTTTTCGATTGACTTCTACCTCAAGACATTTTTTCCATAGCTGTTCCGCAACTTCAATCGATTTAGTTGATTCCCCGCTCGGTAAAACAACAAGGTCGGTCCGAATGCCAGTATCCCGCAAACTTTCGGCGACGCTGATGGCGTGGGGTTGTTCCACGTTTTCATCTGTTACCACCACGGCGTGTGGTGTGGGGCAAAAAGACGAAACAACCGCACCGGCCTTTGCCAGCACGCCTCTCCCGATCGAAATATGATAACTTCGCGGACCTAAGTTGACATCAACAGCATGCGTCGAATCAATCAAGCGTCGGATTTTCCTTCAACCGGGGTGTCCCGGAAGGGCACCCATTAAGAGCGACTCACCTCGAGTCGCTGCAGATCATCTTCCGTCACGGTAATCACGCGACAGAAACCAGTGTGAGTCCGCTGGTATTCTAACTCGCACGCATCTTTTGCGGCAGTATGAAGTTTTGCGGCTATTTCCTCTTGTTCTTTCATGTCAAACGGATCACTCAGTGATCCCCAGATGGTGACTTTTTCCATGACAAGGGCTTCACGGTAGGGATCAAACGCGTTGGCCATGATGGTTGAGGATTATCCATTATAAGGGGTGTAGATCCGTATCTGAGTGCGTGGTCCAATCTGCCCTCACACTGAAAACTCAGTATAATCCTCGTGGGCGTGAGTACCTAGAGGGTCGATCGCACTACGAGATAATTTGCCATGACGAGAGCTTACGAACATGATGCGGGGAAAAATATTTATTCTGTTGATTTTTTTATTAGCCTTTTTTCTTTCGGGTTTCGGACTGGTTTACCGTTACACGCAAACAAATGAGGTCATTGGGTTTTGGGGACCGACGGGGTCTCAAAGTATCTCCAGTCCAGATCGAGTAGAGCTTTGCGCATTGACACCTCGAAATGACCAATCGGTTGATGAATCGGGAGACCCCGACATCCTCATCGAGGGTCGTCGATACGCGATTGTGAGTCGTAAAGATGTAACCAAAGCGCCAGGTTTTAATAACGCCAGCGGTGCCCTGATTCTGAATCGCAATTACGATTGGCGACCACGGGTGGAGAATCCGGACTGCAGGCCCGCATGGAAACACGCTCTGATCTATCGTCATGGCGAAAACAGGACAGTTGTGGCGATAAGCGTCTCTTGCGGATGGGTTTACTCTCAAGCGACCCATCGCGTGGCCGGTTTGAATAAATCAGTGACTGAGGGGCTTGCCAGACTATTTCAGGAGCAGTTAGGTTCTTAGACAAGATTCAAACGTTTTCTCTCCACATATGGAAACTTTTTAAATTTTGACACACTCACATAAGGAATGCACATTTTATGGCTAGCGATGCAAAGGTTGGGATCGTCATGGGAAGTGATAGCGATTGGCCGAAAATCAAAGCGGTGAAAGTCGCTTTGGACGAGTTTGATGTCGCGTGTGAGGTTCACGTGATGAGCGCACATCGAACACCTGGAATCGTCACTGAGTATGCATCGACGGCCCGTGAAAGGGGACTGGGGGTTGTGATTGCGGCGGCAGGCGGTGCCGCTCATCTAGCAGGAGTTGTCGCAGCGCACACGACATTACCCGTGATCGGTCTGCCCGTTCCTACGCCCGACTTGGGTGGCCTCGATTCCTTGCTTTCCACCGTTCAGATGCCAGGCGATGTACCGGTTGCCAGCATGGCGGTCGGCATGGGTGGTCCACGAAATGCCGGATTGTTTGCGGTACAGATTCTTGCCACCGCGGACCCCGATCTACAAGCAAAACTTGCTGCGTTCAAGGAAAAATTGGTCGGTAAAATCAAGGCGAAAGACGAGGCATTGCAAGAGAATATCGGCTGATTTCCCGGGTAAAGCTATCTTGGGAGCCAATCGTGGTAGAGACACTTCGTTGGGTGGGTGAGTCGGATGTCGGGTCTTTGTGGCTGATTGACCAGACTCTGCTCCCCACCGAAAAGGTCGAGATTGAACTCAATTCGGCTGAGGCGGTCTGTGAAGCGATCAAGTCTCTCCGGATTCGAGGCGCTCCTGCCATTGGAATTGCTGCAGCTTACGGCACGTTGCTTGGAATGCAGTCGGTCTCGTCGGAGGATCCGGATGCGTGGCATGCCCGTCTCGAAAGGGTGACCGATTATCTCGCCCGTAGTCGCCCCACGGCGGTGAACCTCTTCTGGGCGTTGGATCGGCAGAAAGAGTGTGCAGCACGCGTTCGTGAACATGGCGGATCAACCAATGCGGTTCGCCAGGCATTGCTTATCGAGGCACAAAAGATCCATCAAGAAGATCGAGAAATGTGTCGCGCTATCGGACGCTGGGGCGCTGATTTGTTAGAGGCGAATATGGGCGTATTGACGCATTGTAATGCAGGTGGATTGGCAACCTCCGATTACGGAACCGCCCTGGCAGTAATCTATGCGGCGGAGGAATCAGGAAAACGGGTATCGGTTTATGCCGATGAGACGCGACCCTTGCTTCAAGGAGCCCGTTTGACTGCTTGGGAGCTGCAGCAGCATGGTGTCGATGTGACCGTTATTTGCGATTCAATGGCAGCGCAAGTCATGCGGGAGAAAAAAGTACAGGCCGTGATCACGGGAGCGGATCGGATTGCGGCAAACGGAGATGTCGCCAATAAGATCGGCACCTACCAAGTCGCTCTGGTCGCCGCAGCCCATGACATACCTTTTTATGTTGCCGCGCCAAGCAATACGTTTGATCTTGCACTCGCCTCGGGAGAGCAAATACCCATCGAACAGCGCGATCGCAGCGAAATTACCCACGGATTTGGTCGTCAAACCGCACCGGACGGTATCCAAGTTTATAATCCAGCTTTTGACGTCACTCCGGCACATCTAGTAACCGCCATCATCTGCGAACGGGGAATTATCCGACCGGTGAATCGTTCGCAAATTAAAAAAACCCTGTCGGGTATTAAATGAAATGGTAAATCCATTACATCCAAATAAATTTGAATTGCGAAAAGAGATGCGTTCGCGTCGTGATGGCATGAATCCGCAAGTGCGTCAGAGTCACTCCGAAAAGATTGCGGCGACATTACTCGGGCGAGAGGACGTGATGCAATCAGAACGGATTTTTATCTACGTCTCTTTCCGCAGTGAAGTAGATACCCGCGAATTGATTGAAAGGTTAGTTGAAGTGGGCAAAGATGTATTTGTTCCAATCATTTGCTCAAACAATCAAATGGAAATGGCCCGCTTTGCGGGATGGGAAAATATGCAAGCTGATTCGTTCGGAGTCCTTGTTCCAGATACTCCAATTTTAGAGCGTGGCAATGTCGACACGGCCATCGTACCCGGACTTGCCTTCTCACCGTGTGGTGAGAGAATCGGCTACGGGAAAGGGTACTATGATCAATTTTTTTCCCACCATGTAGCCGGAATCAAAATTGGCATCGCCTTTGATTGCCAGATTATCGAACAGATACCAACAGATGCACTAGACTGCCCGATGGACTGGGTGATCAGCGAATCACGGATGTTGATTGCCCAAAATTAAATATCGTAATACATGCAAAATTCAAACGGATGTGGCCTCAATCGTAAGGCATCGATCTCATTTTCCATTTTGTAGTCGATCCAAGTGCCGATTATGTCCTCGGTGAACACATCGCCCCGCAAGAGAAATTCGTGATCCCGTTTCAAGGACTGCAGAGCATCGCATAGCGACGAGGGGGTTGTTGTCACCGAACTGACATTTCCCCTCGACATTTCATTAATGTTCTCATCCATTGGTTCGCCTGGATCTATTTGATTTTCAATTCCATCGAGCATCGCCATAAGAATTGCGGAAAATGCCCAGTAAGGATTGCAACTCGGATCGGGACAGCGGAATTCAACGCGTTTGGAACGGGGGCTAGCACTGTACATGGGAATCCGGCAAGCAGCACTGCGATTACGTTGGGAGTATGCCAAGTTCACCGGCGCTTCGTATCCCGGCACCAGACGTTTGTAGCTGTTGGTGGTTGGATTGGTGAACGCAAGCACACTGGCCGCATGATGTAAAATCCCGCCGATTGCCCAGAGGGCCATATCACTCAGTCCGGCATAGTTATTGCCGGCAAACAAGGGCTCTTGATTTTTCCAAAGGGAAATATTTGTATGCATTCCCGATCCATTCTCCCCGAAGATCGGTTTTGGCATGAAGGTTGCCGATTTGCCATATTTGGCCGCAGTATTTTTGATGGCGTACTTATAGACCATCATATTGTCAGCCATCGTCAGCAGCGTGTCGTACTGCAAGTCAATTTCCGCTTGTCCTGCAGTACCGATTACATGGTGGTGGCATCCGACATCGAGACCCATACCGATCATTGTATGCATCATCTCATTACGAATATCCACCATCTTATTAGCTGGTAAAATCGGAAGGTATCCTTCTTTATGACTCAGCTTATATTCCGGGTTAGGGCTTTCACCAGCACCAAGCGTAGCGCGGCCACGATTCCATTCACCCTCTATGCTGTCAACAAAGTAGTGTCCGGCATTGGGTGTTTGGTCAAAGTGCACATCATCAAATAAAAAGAATTCCGACTCAGTACCAATGAAGCAGGTATCTGCAATACCGGTTTCTTGCAGATAATGAACAGACTTTTTTGCCACGTTCCGTGGATCACGGTCGTAATCCTCGCGCGTGATCGGATCCTGGATATTGCAAATGATTGCGATTGTTGGAATGGCAGTGAAAGGATCTACAAACGCAGTTTCTGCCTCCGGAACCATAAGCATGTCGCTCTCGTTAATCGCCGGCCAGCCGCGGATACTTGAGCCGTCGAATCCCAAACCCTCCTCAAAAACTGATTCGTCCAGCTTATCGACCGGAATGGTAAAGTGCTTCCAAAGACCGGGAAAATTTATAAATCGAAGATCGACAGCCTTAACGTCATTTTCGCGACAAAGTGCCATCACTTCACTCGGTGTTTTCGCCATGAAACCATCCCAGGATAAACATGCAACAGAGATGCGGAACTCCGACTTATCGTAGCGCATTAGGGTGCAATTGCAACCGTCGAGGAATCCCGTTTCGAGTCATGACCGACCACTGTTGCATGTGGCAGAGATGTCTCAACGAGCGGCAATTTTTTGCCTAGCGGCATCAATTCCTGCTCGCAGGATCGGATCTTGCTCGGGGAGCGGTTTGGTGCCGATTGTCAGCGCGGGTTTCGCCGCCTGGTGTACGATAATATCAGGCTTGACGCCAATGTTACTAATCGGTTGCCCCTTCGGTGAATAGAACTTTGCAGTCGTTAAACGCAAACCTGCACCACACCGCGCGAGAGGAAAAATACCTTGAACTGATCCTTTTCCATAACTATTTCGACCAACAAGTGTAGCGCGGTGATGGTCATGTACGGCGGCGGCAAAAATTTCACTTGCGCTCGCGCTGTTTTCATCAACCAGTACCACCAAGGGGAGCTCCCAAGTGCTGGAACGTCGTGCTGGATAATCATAGTCTTCTTGCGGGCTACGCCCCCTAGTTGAAACAATCGTTCCTTGTGGAACAAATTTGTCTGCGACGTCGACCGACGCACTCAATAAACCACCCGGATTACTACGCACGTCAATCACTAGACTCTTCATTCCTTGATGGTATAGCTTCCAGAGTGCTTCATCAATTTCACGGCTCGTACTACGCTGAAAACTGATCAGTCGCAAGTAGCCGACTTTCTGCCCTTCATCAATTAAACAGACGTTGTCAACGCTGGGTACCTCCACATACTGGCGAACTAGGGTGACATTCCGCGACTCCCCTTCAGGTGATCGAATCGACAACTCTAAACGACTATTTTTGGGTCCTTGGAGGAGCCCGGCCGCCGCATCGGTTGAGAGGTTATGCGTTGATGTGCCGTCTACTTCTAGTATTCGATCATTAGGCAGGATGCCTGCAGTAGCAGCTGGACTGCCCGGTATTACTGAGACGATAAGCAGGGCATGATTCTCGGCTTTCAGTTCAATTCCGATGCCGACAAAGTTGCCATCGATTTGTGAATAAACATCTTTTAGCTGGTTGCCTGTGAGATAGCAGGAATAATTGTCGAGTCCACCGGATGCTCCAGCAATATACTCAAGTAGGACAGCACTTTGCGATATGCTCAACTCTGACGCCGCGAAGGCTGCAGTGGCAGCGACAACAGCGACCGCTTCCGTTCGATTTGTCACAGGACGTTGATGGATAAATTGCTTGAGTTGTTTGAGTATAGGTTCAACCGAATCGCTTTCAGCGGTGTGTTGTCTCGGTGATGCCAAAACCCCCTCCAGCAGGGCAATTTCCAAACAATGAGTACCTCGATTCACTAACCGCTGCCAATCCATGGGGTGCACAAAATATGCGTCAACCTTGGCGAGCACTTCCTCGTAAAGTTCCTGTGCTTGCTGGGCAGAGAGCGACTCCATTGTTGCGCGGTAGCTGCGGTCGTCGTATCGCCGATCCAAGTCATAATGAATCCGTGCAAGATCTTGGTGCCCTTTTAGCGTTTCGTCGTTCGGAAATCTTTTAATGGCATTTTCGTAATGCGACAGGGCTTCAGCCCATTTCTCTTGTTTTTCTAGTCTGGCACCATGCTGTAACACGGTCGCCAAGCTGTTTTCAGAATCGATGAACCTCAACTCAGATTCTGCTGCTGAGCAATAGTGAGCGGACAGAATCTGGGTTGCTAAAAAAAGCGTGGCAATCGCCAGAAGGTTCCAGACTCGATGCAGGAGGCGGTTCGGTACAATTGATGAATTGGTTTGAGAGATTCGAACGAACTGCATACACGTAGACCCGCAAGGAAAAGAAAATCATGGTGGGATCGAAATCGTAAACCACCGAGGCGGGTCTGCCTTGGTACACAAAGTCTACGACACGTTTTGGCTTGCGTCAAAAACGCAAACTAAAAATCTATATTTCCCTAACCCATGTAATCCTGATATTCCTCACCAGGCCAACGATTGAGCGATGGATTTACCGCATAAGAAAAATAGACAAGTCGAAATGATAAAACTGTCGATGCCCGTCACAACAAACATAAAGGTAATACGTGCGTTAACATAAATTGGTTGACGTATTGTTGCGCAGAGTCGGTAGAAATCAAGTTTGAAATTCTGCTCGCGACGACGCATTGGGGTCATAGATTCGCAGGAGAAACTGTTCTTTTCCCGGCCGTTAAAATCGGTACAAAGTGAAGAATAAGCACGTTCCCACCCGATAAGTGCAGTATTGATGCTTTGCTTACTAAATAAATTGGCATACTCGTTGCACGCAATTCCAACGTTAAAATATCATCGTAAATCATTACGATATCGATAGATAGAAATTCACGGTCGGATCAAGAAATGACAAGTGCTGGCACCTGAAAGGCAATGTGGATTGAGTATTTGGCACCTGGTTGCCGAGAGCTCATTTGTAGTGATATCGCAACATTTACTGGGTTTAAAAGATTAGCACCGAAGCGTCCTTTCCGAGACTGTTGACGACGACATTTGGTTTAGCATAGGGACGCTGCAGACATTCTAGCAATGCTCGCAATGAATAATTTTATTTTTGTAGATCGATCTGATTTCGATTTATGCATCGCGGAGCTCGGACTCGCCTTTCCC
>CEVF01154148.1_pt1 | contig 12620 bp, 10 predicted proteins | sample 356441 | NCBI WGS metagenome assembly CEVF01 (sample SAMEA2622765, study PRJEB7988) | marine metagenome | biome: marine biome (ENVO:00000447); feature: surface water layer (ENVO:00002042); material: "saline water (ENVO:00002010), including plankton (ENVO:xxxxxxxx)" | depth 5 m
ATGGGTTCGATCTTTGTGATTACCCACGGGCATTACGCGCGAATCCAGGATTTTTCAGTGATGGGCCTTGGCTACGGTATGTCGATCCTTGCAGCTGTGGCGGGTTTAGCGATAGCCACCCGGCAGGTGCTCTTACATATTCAACCCGGTGATAGTGGCTACGGTAGTCCCGTACTTGGAATGCATCTTTATTCCTGGTCGGTGGTCGTTTTTTTAGTCGTCCTTTTGGTGAGTGGGATGATGCTGATTTTCGGTCGGTCACCGATTTTGTTTTCGCCGACGGGTGAGGAAGATCAGTCGGCCATTGGAAAATCTAGCAACACGTATCGCCTCCGGTGGTATTCCTGGCTGACCTTCGGAATTTTTGGTGCGATTATTGTAGTCAACGCATTTGCCACCCTGGCCGAGTCCGGTTTTCATCCATTTCTACCGGACAATCCTGCTGGTTACCGGTTGTTTGATGAATGATTACCGCCTTCGCTATGCAATGTGAGCTGGAAATATAAAGTGAGTGAGTTCTTCATGACCTTGGGTGTCGCCACTTTATTTGCTTGGCGGCTTGCTGAAGAAGGTCGATTTTAAATTTGGTCCTAACGTCGGAAATAATATTAGTTTGAAGGAGAGAGATAATGCATCGTGTTGTTATAGCGTTGATTTTGGCGTCTTTAATCTCTGCTGGCGGTGTTGCTCAGAGTGCGGCAATTAATGAACGGCAGCGCGATGAAGCGGCGGCAATCGATGCTTACATCTATCTTTACCCGTTGGTGACGATGGATATTACTCGGTTGCAGATGACCAACGTGGCGAAAGCGACAAAAGGTAGTATGTCCGTCCCGATGAATCAGCTTTATCATTTCCGCGCTTTTCCGGATGCCGACTTTCGCACGGTAGTGCGACCGAATTTCGATACACTCTACACGTCGCTCTGGGCCGACATGTCCGAGGGGCCTGTAATCGTCAGCGTGCCTGATTCCGGTGGCCGCTACTACATGCTACCGATGCTCGACATGTGGACCGATGTATTTGCGGTCCCCGGTTGGCGAACCACCGGTTCAGGGGCCGGGCACTTTGCCTTCGTGCCGCCCGGATGGGAAGGAGAGTTACCGGAAGGCGTTACTCGCATTGATTCACCGACCCCCTACGCGTGGATGATCGGTCGCACCGAATCATCGGTTGCAACGTACCCCGAGGTTCACAAGTTTCAGGACGGTATTAAGTTGAGCACGCTTGCTGACTGGGGTAAGCAAGCGAGTCTTGAGCAGGGCAAGGTCGATCCAAAGGTTGATATGAAAACACCGCCGCTCGATCAGGTGAACAATATGCCCGCTCGAAAATTTTTCGAGTATGCCGCAACGCTTATGAAACTGCATCCACCGCATATTACCGACGCGGATATCGTGGCTCGGATGAAATATATTGGTCTCGAGCCTGGTAAAGATTTTGATTACGAGAGCCTCAGCCCCTCGGCCAAGGCCGCCGTCGACATATCGGCGACCAAAGGGCTGCAGATGATCAAGGCACACTTGCCCGAAATCGGGACAATGGAAAACGGCTGGTCGGTAATGCGTGAAAATGCAGGAGTTTATGGTGCCGACTATTTGCAGCGAGCAACCATTGCATTAGCGGGACTGGGCTGCAACAAGCCGATCGATGCAGTCTATCCGCTGGCGATCACTGATTCTCGCGGCAAAACGCCAAGTGGTGATCAACACTACGTGATCCATTTCGATCACGATAAATTGCCCCCAGTCGAGGCGTTCTGGTCGATCACAATGTACGATGACGAGGGCTTTCAGGTGGCTAATCCGCTCAATCGGTTTGCGATCGGTGATCGGGATAAGTTGAAATTTAACGACGATGGATCACTCGATATCTTCATCCAGGCCGCTTCGCCCGGAAAGGATAAAGAGTCGAATTGGCTTCCCGCTCCACCGCAGGGCACCCTCGGATTGACGATGAGACTCTATGCGCCGGATCGCAGCGTGCTCGACGGTCGTTGGCAACCACCGGTGCTGAATCGGGTCGATGGCAAATCAAGCCCGGCGAAACTTGGCGATGGGCTTCCCGCGCACCAATAAAATTTGATGTGCAGAAAAATTTCCAGTATGTCGCGACAAGTCTTTTTTCTGCCTCGGAGCAAAGCAGTTCCAATCAACGTTGTTGGGAGTGGCCATTGATTTAGAGATTTTGATGATGAGACCGATAGATTTTATCATTTAAAGAATTCAAAATTCGTTGACGTCGCCTCCTCGAGTCCGAGGTTGGTAATTATATAATCGCCATTCTGCTCTATGACCAGTCGCTCCCTTAAGCATTGCCTCACCACGAGATCTTGCTCTCTTCGGGTCCATAAAAGATTTGAGTCGTCTAGTCGACCGGAATGATTCTGCTCCATAGCGCGTAAAAAAATCTTTTTAAACAATAAGTGCCGTTGTTTTGATCGTTTGATAATTTTCGAAATCAATCCTTGTTTCGGAGCGAACAAGGCAACCGATAGGAAGCTTATGCCAGCGCAGCACGCGATAGGCCCTGCAGGAGAGATATCCAAGTTGTAGCCGAGGAAGACGCCAGCTAGCGCACTCACCACGGCAATCAAACCGCTCCATATGAAAAAATCTAACATGCCTTTCGAAAGAAGATATGCTGCTGCAGGTGGTGCGATCATCAGAGCGACAACAAGGATTGAACCAGCAGTTTCAAATGCGCAAACAGTGGTGAGTGACACAAGTCCCAGCCAGATCATGTGGATGCGATTGGGGTGCAAGTGAATTCCCTTCGCGAACAATTCGTCGAATGACATTACGTTCATTTCTTTGTACAAGAGCACGACGAAAAATATTAGAATCGCAAGAACGGTGAGCATTACCCAGAAAGTTCGAGGTCCCAGGTCATAGCCGCCAATTATCAGGGTATCTAATGCCGCCGCAGCAATATTTCCATCAATGATGCACTCTGGATGAAAATGGATATTACGCAGGTTTTGGCTTGAAATTATTACCCCGCCACTGAACATGGCGGAGAATACAATTCCGAGTGACGCGTCAACATCAACAAGCTTTGTTCTGCGTAAAAGCTGGAAGAAGATAACCATCCCCAGGCCAGTGAAAGCCGCAAAAATCAAAAGCCATGGCGAGTTTCTATCGGCGAAAATCAGAAATCCAACAATGATGCCGGGTAATACGGCATGTCCGAGTCCGTCAGAAATTAAGGCCTCACGTTTTGCAACCAAGTACACACCACAAATAGAGCAAGCACATGCGGTGACTACTGATATTGCACACGTCCAAATCAGCAAAGAGGTCATTAAATTACCTCCTCACTCGGCTGATGTCGGTCAATCGACAACGAATATTTGCGACGCGCAAGTGCACGGGCGATAATACCTCGCTGCGGTGCGAAAAGAAGGGAAAATAGAAAAATGGCCGTTGCAACCAACACGATTACTGGGCCTGTGGGCATATTTGCGTAATTAGCACTTATGGTGCACCCGACCGCACAACTGAATACCCCGATCATTGCGGAGAGTATCACCATGCTGCCGAGGCTCTTTGTCCATTGGCGGGCGGTGCTGGCGGGTGTGATCAGCAGCGCAATCATGAGCACTACGCCAACTGCCTGGATTCCAATGACGATAGCAATCACCAGTGTGATAAGCAGCAGGTTATCGATCAATGTTGTGCGATAGCCGATGCTATGTGTGAATGTCGAATCAAAAACATAAATTTTAAATTCCTTCCAGCACAGCATTAAAGTGAGCGTCGCGGCAATTGCGAGGCTACCAATCATCCATAAGTCGTCGGTAGTCATCGCCGCAGCCATGCCGAAAAGATAATCGTTCAGTCCTCGTCTTCCAGGGATTACTGGGTCGCTCGCGCGTTGCACCCATCTCAGCAACATTACCCCTGAGCCAAAAAAAATGGCAAGCATTACGCCCAGACTTGTATCGCTTTTTAGTTTCGTGTGATTGAACAATAGTCGAGTCAGTAATAACGCACTAGTACCAGCCAAAAGTGCGCCAGGCATAAGAATCCACAGTGATTTACTGCCCGTCCCTGTGAGCAGATAGCTCAAAAGAAAGAGAACCATGATGCCGAGTAGAGAGGAATGAGAAATGACATCACCGATTAAGCTTTGTTTTCTCAGGTACGCGAAACAGCCTACACCGCCGCTGCAAGCGCCAATGATACTGGTGCCAAACAACACAACGCGGAATGTATAGTCTTCAAAGAGGTCAGTCAGCAAGTTGATTTCCCTCGCCGTCGGTGTAGCGAGCATCAAGCTTCTCGCTAGGTATTGCGTGTTTCGTTACAGACGAATCACCGTAGGCCTTTTGAAGCAAGCTCTGATTGAAAATGCGGCTTACCTCACCCGTACCGATAATCTCACGGTTAAGTAACGTGATTTGGTCAAAATAATCAATCACAGTGCTCAAATCGTGATGAACGACAAGCAGCGTTTTTCCCTGCTCTCTCATTTGGTGCATGAGGCCGACTATGGTCTTTTCAGTGGTTGCGTCGACGCCAGAAAATGGTTCGTCCATTAAAAGTAACGGTGCGTCCTGGACAAATGCTCGTGCTAAAAATGCACGCTGCTGTTGCCCACCTGATAATTCACCAATCAATCGATCGGCATAAGGATCCATTTCAACCCGCGCGATCGCATCATTCGCCCGCTTTCGTTCCATTTTTCCGACACGACGAAACCAACCAAGCGTTCCGTAAGTTCCCATGAGGACCAATTCTCGGACTGTGATCGGAAAATCCCAGTCAATGGTTGTTTTTTGGGGGATGTAACCCACCTGGTTTTTGCGATTTGAGGCGGATGTTTGGCCGATATGTATCTCGCCGCTAAGCTTTGGCACAATTCCAAGCACAGATTTTAAGAGCGTGCTCTTTCCTGCTCCGTTGGGCCCAACGATGCCCATCACCACGCCTGCAGGAACTACAAGGCTTACATCCCAGAGAGCAGGAGTTGAATCGTAAGCAACGGTAAGTCGCTGAATCTTTAAGGCGATCTCGCTGCCGATTTTATGGCTCACTTTAAGGAATCCGAAATTACTTCCACATTTGATTTGAAGGCACCAATGAAGGTGTCTTGAGGAGGTTTTTCGCCTAGATCATCGGAGTATAAAGTCTGGGGCGCGATAGCTACCTTCCAGCCTTTTGATTCGCTTGCCTCCTGCAAAGCACGTGTAACCTTTGGATTATTGATGTTCTCCATGAAGATTACCGGAATCTTCAACTCCGCAACTTTCCCTGCCACGTCACGCATGGTTTTTATGTCGGCTTCCGGGTCATTGCCAATGCCAAGAACAGCGATGGTTTTCATGCCATAGACCTCTGCAAAATAATTGAATGCGTCATGGGCACTGACGATGACTCGTCGCTGGTCAGGAATTGCTGCGATTTGATTTTTTGACCACTCGTGAAGGTTTTTGAGTTCCTGGGTGTACTGATCGCAGTTTGCTCGATATGTAGCCTCATTTTTTGGATCGATTTCACAGAGCCGATCTGCAAGTCCCTCGACGCAGACAGACCACCCCGGGAGATGATTCCAGATATGCGGATCATAAGGCGCATCGGGATCGACCGCACCGTCCTCCACCCAATCGAGACGCACATCTGCCGGAAATGCGTTACTCATCGCCCATGACTTATCAGCGAATGTTTTTTCCAAATAGTTTGTAAGTTTGGCTTCGAGATGGTAGCCGTTATAAAAAATGGCGTCGGCATCTTTCATCGCCTGAATGTCTTTGGTACTAGCACTGAAGGAGTGCGGATCGACGCCCGGTCCGCAGAAAAGCTTGACTTTTGCGTCGGTACCCTGCGTTAATTTTTTTAAAGCTGCATTCACCTGGCCAGTAGTCGCGACAAGATTGAGTGTGCCACTTTGCGTGCTGTCACTTGTCGGTGCCTGCCTATCCATTTCGTTGCGGGAGCATCCGAGAAGGGCGAACACAGGGCAGAGCAGAAGTATGGATAACCGTGACATGATTGAATCTCTTAGAACATTGAAAGCGGTGAGGGTAATAATCGCCATCTTGTTGAGACGGCGTATCAAAGATTAGGTTTTATTTGATGGAGCTGAAAAATCAAGCCACCTGGGTGATAAATACGAGTCCGGCGATCGATCTAGGATCGGTTGCAGGTAGGGCCATACTGCGGCGCGGTCATCTCGGATGCGAGTTCACGTCTCATCGTAACGAATTATTTTATCCGTAGTGCTGGAGTTCATAGCGGTTTCTAATCGCGATCCGCAATAGTTGTTGGGTCACGCCAGAAAAAAATCGAACGCCGCTGCGAATAACCTTGGCTTCGAATGATCCCATTTTGTGCGACCCACTCACCCAAGTCTAATTCACATCTCCGAGATAGATTTGTCAGCTAATCGATTCGCTATAATGACGTGTCAGAAAAACAATTCGCACATGGCATTACGCTAATTTGGGAGAAACGATGGCACCGTTAAGCCTCTCAGAAATCACGGTTCCCGGGCTGTTCACCGTCGTGCGGGTTGAGGGAGACGGCGTGTCAGTCATCCAATTAAAGCGACTCGGTATTTGCGAGCACCAAATAATCGAACTAGTGCAGATTGGAAATCCCGCTATTGTGCGGGTTGCAGGATCGCGAATTGGTATATCGCGAATAGTGATCGAATCTGTATATGTCGAGCCCTATCTCGAATAGGCTGATATTCTCAGTGGAGTCCCGGATAGGAAATGAAATTGTCATCCGCAATAGCGCACAGAAATATTGTGATCGTTGGCAATCCCAATGCAGGCAAGACTCTATTATTTAATCGACTCACCGGGCTGCAGGCGAAGACAGCGAATTATCCAGGAGTCACGGTTGATTTTCGCGAAGCAACCGCAAAGCTTGCGGGGGAATCATTTCAGATCATTGATCTGCCGGGATTGTACAGTCTAGATGCCATTAGTCCCGAAGAGCAGATCACCAGAGATTTTTTGACTGGTGCTGCTAATGCAGAGATTACATCCCCCGATTTAGTGCTATTAGTGCTGGACGCCACGAATCTTCGCCGTAACCTGTTCCTCGCGAGTCAAGTCTTAGAGCTCTCTCTGCCGGTCGTTGTTGCGGTAAATGTGATTGACGTTGCGCGATCCCGAGGCATTGACGTCGACATTGATTCACTGAGTTCGCGATTGCAGTGTCCGGTTGTTGCGGTGAGTGCCAAAACGGGTGAGGGTATCCGGAAACTTGAGGAGCAGCTAGTAAAGGCTACTCGTTCTGAGGAATTGATTTCTGAGCCCCTGCCATCCTGCACCAGCGGCTGTAAAGGATGCCACTTTGCAGCGCGGCATGACTGGGCACAGAAAGTAATCTGTGACTCTACCTCGAAAGTGTCCAGCACATCGACCGTACCTTTCGAAATGGATCGTTTGTTGACGCACCCAGTTTTCGGAGTGGTTACCTTTGTCCTGTTAATGCTTTTTGTGTTTTACATGATATTTTCATTTGCAACGTTGCCTATGAACCTGATTGACGGAGCATTTACGGCGCTCGGTGGCTGGCTGCGTGAGGTTATTCCTAGTACAAAATCGCGGCCAGCCGTCTGGTTCGGCGTGGTGATGATGTGCGCAACCGTCTGTGGGCTATTGATTTGTTATGCGGCTCGAATCCGATTCACAACCTTTCGCACTCTGGTCTTGTTGGCTGTCGCCACAACAGTGTCTCTTTTGCCGGCGAAAGAGCTTCAGAGTTTGCTGGCTGATGGTGTGGTAACGGGGGTGGGCGGCATGTTGGTTTTTTTGCCGCAGATATGCATTTTATTTTTTTTTATATCGCTACTTGAGGATAGCGGTTACATGGCTCGGGCTGCCTTTGTGATGGAACGTATCATGCGCTGCGTGGGCTTGCCAGGCAAGGCGTTTGTACCAATGCTTTCCGCACACGCTTGTGCGATACCGGGTATTATGTCGGCACGTGTAATTGAAAATTGGCGAGATCGCCTTACCACGATTCTGGTGTTACCGTTGCTCACTTGCTCGGCTCGACTGCCTGTCTATGCGATGATCGCATCGCTTCTGTTTCTTGGGTCAGCGATGAAGGCAGCCCTCGTTTTCGTGGGAGCTTACTTGCTCGGAATTACTGCTGCGCTTTGTTCGGCCTGGTTATTGAAGCGAACGATTCTTCCTGGGGAGGCAATTCCTCTCGTCATTGAACTTCCGGAAATCAGATGGCCCAGTCTCAGGAATGCGTTACTCACGCTAGTCGATCGTGCGATCATTTTTATCAGGCAAGCCGGCACAATAATTCTTTTAATCTCAGTATTTCTATGGGTGCTGGCAAGCTATCCCCAGCTGCCGGAAAAGGATGCTGCGAATATTCTCCTGCAGCATTCAGGTGAAAATACGGCGGCTCAGCGATTGGCTCAAGCTGAAATCGAATATTCGGCGGCAGGGAGAGTCGGACGTTTCGTGGAACCGGTTTTTGCGCCTCTTGGGTTTGACTGGCAAATCAATATCGGGGTGATGACCTCGTTTGCCGCCCGAGAGGTGGTCGTCTCCACCTTAGCGATCGTGTATGGAATCGGTGAAGATGCAGCGGAAAATAAAACGACGCTCATCGAAACGCTGCGTCGGCAAAAGCGCCCTAACGGCAGTCCGGTGTTTACTACAGCGACGAGTGTGAGTTTTCTTGTCTTTTTCGTGCTGGCTATGCAGTGCCTTCCGACTCAAGCGGTAACGCGACGCGAGACTGGTTCATGGAAGTGGGCCATTTTGCAGTTTACCTTCATGTCGTGCCTGGCTTATCTCGCATCACTGGCCACTTATCAGCTTTGTTGTCTATGGGGACTTGGCTGATTTTCGACCGTTTTTTGCCACCGGTTGGCCGGTTAGTTTGTGTGATTTAGTCAACCGGATTCATCGCGCTAACTCAATAATTGGACGGCGAGACGCATAATGCTTGCGCGTTAATTATTCTGTCTGTGGATGAACTCTATTAAATTTATCGAATTCAGTAGGCTTGGAATAAATTTCCTCTTTGCTGATTTGTCCGGCGCCAGCGTACAAAGGCAATCCCTCTGTGGAGCAAGGAGACTTCGATACGAGGCTTTTTATGATTTGCATATCATCCACGAAACCTTTGATTTCGCTGGCTACAAGCAAGGCAGAGATCGCTGAAATCCAGGCATTTCGTTATAGAATACTGGTGGAAGAGTTCGGATTCAAATCGATTGCCGGCATTGACCATTTTCGTCGTCTCATCGGTGACCATCTCGATGAGAAACTTTCAGTCCTCGCCGCTTCTGTCGGTGGCCGAATTGTGGGCACCATTCGCTGCGGACTTGTATCCGAAATGACGCCGCGGCCGGTTGATTTGGCGAACGCACTTGCCGCGGGATACGGAGCAGCATATCGACCTGCTCAGTTGGGGGTCTGTGATCGATTGGCTATCGTTCCTGAACACCGGGGCATGTGGCTCAATCTGGAACTCTCAACAGCAGCGTGTCACAGTTTGGTTCGCAGTGGCTGTCGAGCCTGTTTTTGCTGGGCGCGACCACGCCTTTGCAGTCTGTATCAACGACTCGGATTTCATGATTTAGGTAAGGTAGTTGATGGTCATGCCGACCAAGTCCGCCGAGTTATGCGGCTAGAGGTGGATGACATGACTCACTTGAAGAAGATCGGATCGCCTTTTCAAGAGATTCTGCAAACGGCAAAAAGCAATTAAGCAGTGATTTCATTGGAAAAGAAACGAAAGGTGGCGGGGAATGAGTGAATCGTGCTCAAGCACAATCGATCATCTGGGAACGTATGGTTACGGAACATTTCAAGATAATACCCGTGAACTTGCGCGACTGAATTTTCAGGCAAAAGTTGCTTGGCCCATTGAGCGGGCAATGCTTGGACGCCATGGTCTGACGCCACAGAGTCGCGTGCTTGATGTTGCCTGCGGTACAGGTGAAGTTACTTGCCGAATCGCTGCCGTATTAAAAAGTGGAAGCGTTCTGGGAGTGGAACTCAATGATTCCCTGCTAAATATCGCACGTGAAAGGGCGATAGACACAAGTGGGAAAAATGTCGCTTTCAGAAAAGGTAACGTTTACAGTCTGAACAGAACTGACAAATTTGATTTTGCGTATGCAAGGTTTCTGTTTCAGCACCTCAATCGCCCGCTCACCGCGCTACGCTCAATCCGAAATACTGTCCGACCCGGTGGACGCGTGTTGTTGGTTGATGTCGATGATCGGGATCTTGTATGTGTTCCTGGGAATAGTGAATTCAGTGATTTCCTTGCTGATGCTGCTCGTTATCAAAAGCAGAACGGTGGAAATCGAATGATCGGTCGGGCACTGCCGGAATTAGCGCGACAGGCTGGCTTTTGCGATATTCGCGAGCAGATCGTCCAATTCGACAGTGATCAGCTTGGATTGGATCAATTTTTGGAATTAACGACTTCGTTCAAACTGGAGCAGTTCGCTCCAAAAGCACGCGCGCAGGCTGAACAGAGACTCTCGGCGGTAATCGCCCAATTGCGTTCCAAGCAATCACGGTTGCAAGTTGACATTCACTGCGTGAGTGGCGCGAGAGCGCATGCGTAGGGAAACTTTAACCGCCTTGTCGAGATTTTCGGGTTGGCTCAGCGGATGCAGAATAGCCGATTTCCGGTGCGGAGAAAAATCGAACCGCCATCCACAGCGGCCGCATAAAGCACACGGCCACCGCGCGCCGGGGCGGCGGATGCAGATTCATCATCTAACGCATCGGTGACCAAATCATTCACAGCTAACTCTTCAAACACGTTTCCAGCCTTGATGACAGTGGTGGTCCCCTTTTTCCCAAAGAAATAGAGCCGCCCTCCAGCGGCAAATGGGGTGGCCCACACGCTATCAGCGGTGCGTTCTGCGAATTGCTCCTCGCCATCGGCAAGACGAATGCAGTAGATCACGCCCTGACGATTAACGAAATAGGCCAGACCCGCGTGCGCGAGCGGTGATCCAAAAGACGAAGTTGCACGTTTACAACGCCACAGAAATTCCGCCTTAAATCGTCCATCTTCATCGCGTTTAATTTGCACTAAACCGTTGGAGCGGGCAGCTTTTCCTGCACCGCCGCCGGAGCGACCGGTGGTGGCTCCGATCAGAAAGCAGCCGTCTCCGGTCGGCACTGGTGTTGGGGTGGAGTTGCCGCTGATGTCGTCAAATTCCCATAATCGCTCGCCGCTTTCGGGGTCAAAGCCGACCAGTTTGCCGATACCGCTGAGAACCAGATGAGATTGCTCGTTGACGGGCACGAGTCGAGGACTACTCCAACTGGTTACACCCAGACCGGGTACTTTCCAGCGGTCTGTACCGTCCTCTTTGGCCACGGCCAACACGTAGGGTTCGTTTTCCCGCTCGATCCAGACGAAAACTGTATCCCGGTTCTGTTCCAGCGATGCAGATAACCCATGCCTTGCCTTGATCTCGCCGAAATCGTCAACCAGGTTGCGTTGCCAAAGTACATTGCCTTGATGATCCAGTGAAAGCAGGTTGCCTCCCTCGAAGAGAGCTGTAATGCGGTTTGAATCGATGATTGGCGTTGGAGCAGCCCGCGAGACATAGCTGTTGTTCTTCGCCCCCGAGGCTGTTTTGATTTCTTTTTTCCACCTCACCTCGCCAGTCTGCTTGTCGAGGCATATAACGATGCCAGTTTCCTTCTCGGGGCCATCAATACTGGTCAGCACGACGAGGTCGCCCCAGATTACGGGACTTGATTGGCCGTAACCCGGAAGAACGCTGGTCCAGGCCATGTCGTCGCTCGATGTCCATCTCAGAGGAAGTGAAGAGGGGGTATCGCCCCGCTCATTCGGCCCCTGAAATTTTGGCCAGCTGCATTCTGCGATTTGGGGGCACGCAATGAGACTAACGTTTGCTGCAGCGAGCAAAGGCAAAGCCAAAAATCGGGCCAAAGACATGGTGCGGAATCTCCATAACGATTTTCACGGCGTTGTGTGAAAACCCTATTCTATGGAGCGATCGATATTCGTCTAGCTATATTTTGATTGCCGCTGATAATAAATAGCTCGGAGCTGGTCATCGCAGCACTCCATCATCACTTCATCTTCGAGCTGCTCGTAGACGAGTCGTAGTCTTTGCAGCACGGCCACGCACTCAATACTCGCCGGATCGATTCGACGTAGTATCTCTGCTGCATCCTCGGTGTCATCGATTTCTATGCAATTCTTGGCATATTCGATCGCATAGAGGGCGGATTCGGGATTCTGCCTTACGGCACGGAGGAAATAATCTAGTGTGATATGCGGTGATTTACCGCTTTGCCGGAGATTGATACCACAAAGAAAGTTCAGACGATGCGAGTTGGGGAATTGCAACAAACCGCGTCGACAAACCTCAAGTGCTTCTTCGTGAAGATCCAGCCTTGTCAGTCCCTCCGCGACTCCAGTGCAAATGGTCTGACTGTCGTGAATTTCGCTGCGTGACATTAAGTGGCAATAAATGGTTTCGGCCGATAATTGAAACCTTTGATTGAGATAACAGCTGGCAAGGGAAAGCTGAGCGACGGCTGAGAGTGGCACCATCGTATTGGCCGTCTCGAGGTGATGGATCGCCGCAGGTATGTTGAGTAGTCCATAATGGGCCAGTCCACAGATTTC
>CEVF01152450.1_pt1 | contig 12594 bp, 12 predicted proteins | sample 356441 | NCBI WGS metagenome assembly CEVF01 (sample SAMEA2622765, study PRJEB7988) | marine metagenome | biome: marine biome (ENVO:00000447); feature: surface water layer (ENVO:00002042); material: "saline water (ENVO:00002010), including plankton (ENVO:xxxxxxxx)" | depth 5 m
TGAATAGGGTATGCGTCTCCAGGACACCAGTGGATCAAGATGCACGCACGATTCAGATTGGGAACTGGGAACCGAAGAAGTCCGCGATGTTTCCCGTTCACCTGCTGATCCACACCTCGACAGACGATCTGAAAAATGAGGTGTACGAACAGATCATTTTCGGTAAGCGTCGTGGTGCCATTCTACTCACACCGACACGCATGCACTGGTGTGAAAAAATCATTGATGCGGTCCAACTCCACAACACGCTGCTGGTTCCGTTATGCGAAGTGGTCGAAGCGAGCGGCGACGCCTTGCGCCAAACGCCGGAATGGGATCAGTATTTGAAGAGCTTTGCCGAGATGATCAGTCTCAAGTTGCCCAGCAATTACCAGTACAAGGAGCCACTGCCCAAGCGTGCGACATTGATGGCCAAGACCGAGAAGGTCAAGCATGCACTTGTCGATCATATCCGTTCGGCCCGGTCCGGCGTCGTGGCCAATCTGGATGCAGGCAACGGCGCAACGCTGGTGAAATTCCTCACCAAGACGCAGTTGGGCAATCTGGCAGGCCTCGAACCCTATCACATCACGCGATGCCTCAACGCTGACCCGCAGCTCAGGCTGCTCTACGAGATTGCCAACGATCCGGAGCAGCTATTGCGTTACGGCAAGTAGCGATTTCATTCACAATTCCAACGTCTTTTGCAGTTACACCCAGGATGCGCAACTGCAAAAGATTTTTTTATGCGCATAAATGGATTTTAAATAAGCATTTGCACTTTTTGCAGTTTGCGTTACGCCGTTAACTGCAAAAGCCCCGGTGGTTGGTGCGGCCTGATGTGGGCCGCGAACGCAACCCTCCATTCGGGAGATATCGTATGACGCAAACGTCCTCATTACTCACTTCCACAGCCCCTCAACATGACATTATCGATGAATATGCATTGGACCGAATCCGGTTTCGCATTCGGCAACTCGACAGCCAGTTCGAGTTGTCGGATGAGGATCGGGAAGACCTCCACAACGACATGGTGCGGGAATTGCTCAATGCATTCAGGCGATTCAATCCGCTGCTCGCCCAGCGGCAGACGTTCATCAGCCGTGTGTTGGATCGGTTTGTCCTGTACGCCATGCGTCAGTATTGCATGAAGCAGGAACGCGATTTTGAAAATCCCGTCGGCTTTGAACAGATCCATGTGGGCTATGAGCCAAGAATCAACAATCCCAGTCAAGGCGAACTGGATGAACGTGATCGCAGTGATCTGCGCATGGATGTGATCCAGATCGTTTCGGAACTGCCGGAGGATCTGCAGCGAGTCTGTCGCGTCTTGATGGAACAGTCCGGTCGTTCTGCTGCAAGGGAATTGGGTATGAGTAAATCCACGCTCTATCGGGCCATTGCTCAGATACGAGAACACTTTGTCGAGCGGGGCTATGCCGACTTTTTTCAAAATTCTTGGGACACTTTTGGCTCGACTGCAGATATAGACAGTGCGGGAAATGAAAGCGAGGAATCCCAATGAATGACGACATGCTCAATATCGACTTAAGTATTTTGGAAATTGAACCGGCAGATGAATATCACAACAAGGCAGGCAAGTATCTAAGCAGTCATCAACTGATCGATTTCATGCAGTGCCCGTGGCTGCATTTCAAAAAGCGCAGCGGCTTGATCCAGAACAAGGAGTCTGCATCGTATCTGGTGGGGCGTGCAGCACACTGTCGTGTGTTGGAAGGTCGCGATGTATATGAATCGCAATTCGCGTTGGGCGGTCCGATCAATCCGCAAACGTGTCGGCCATTCGGTGCCAATACCCAAGCCTACAAAAAATGGGCGGTCACTGTTGGTAAGCCGATTCTCTCGTACGATCAGGTTGAAAAAATCGAGAATATGGCCAGCGGTATCTTGATGAACGACGAAGCAGTTGATTTGCTTTTGGATGGTCAGGCTGAAGGCGTGGTACGTGCTGAATACCAGGATATTCCTTGTCAGATCAGGATCGATTGGACCCATCCAAACCGTGGATTGGTGGACCTGAAGACTTGTGACGATCTGACCTGGTTCGAATCGGATGCACGAAAATATCGTTACTTCAATCAGCTTGCCTTTTACCAGGCTGTGCTTGCTCAAGTCATTGGTCAAAGCGTTCCGGTTCACATCGTGGCAGTTGAGAAAAGAGAGCCTTTCCGTTGCGGTGTCTGGCAATTGACTCCGGCATCCCTCTCGATGGCTCAGCAGGAAAATCAAGCTGCCATCAAGCGTTTGAAGGCGTGTCAGCAAAACGATGACTGGCCTACCGGCTACGAATCCATTCGCATGCTCAACGCTTCATAACCCCCGGAAGTTACCCCCCGGAAGTTTTCATCGAAATGTCACCTCTCCCCGCCCCTGGGAGTGTTCAGGGGCGGGGAGTTCGGAGCCCCCCGGAAGGTGACTGTTTGTATTGATCACGATCATCATATACAGGAATTTAATTCATGTCCCTATTGCAACAAGTTCACACTGGCAAACGTCAATCGCCACCGCGCATCATCCTCTATGGCACCGAAGGTATCGGTAAATCCACCACGGCTTCGCAGGCTCCCAATCCCATTTTTATCCAAACCGAAGACGGCCTTGATCAAATCGATTGTGCGAGTTTTCCACTGGCAACGAAGTTCGATGATGTCATCAATGCCATTGACTCGTTGATCAAGGAACAGCACGAATACCAGACGTTAGTAATCGATTCCCTCGACTGGCTCGAACGGTTGATTTGGGATCGACTGTGTAAAGACTACGGTGTTAACAGCATTGAAAAGGTCGATGGTGGTTACGCTCGTGGTTACACGCATGCGTTGACCCACTGGCGTATGTTACTCACCGGTCTCGATACGCTTCGCACTAAACGTAGCATGTGCATCATCCTTTTGGCTCACGCCAAGGTCGAAACCTTCTCCGATCCGGAGGTTGGGGCTTATGACCGTTTTTCTCCGCGACTACACAAGCATGCTAATGCAGTGATCACCGAGTGGGCTGACGCGGTGTTGTTTGCGACACGCAAGATCATCACCAAGACCGAAGACGCGGGATTCAACCGCAATCGCACATTGGCTTCTGGCTTGGGCAAAGATGGTGGCGAGCGCGTCATGCGTTGTGTCGGCAGTCCTGCCTGTATTGCCAAGAACCGTTATGGCTTGCCAACGGAGTTGCCGTTGTCATGGTACGCCTTGATGGAAGCGATGGTTCAGGCTGACAAACCCACGTCCAATCAAACCACCAAACACAAACATTAACCCATAAAACACAGTCTTTTTGTCAACAACCATTTTTTAATTGATGGAGGAATATCTCTATGGCTAATCTCAATGGCTTTAACGCAAATGATGTCGAACCCAACAGTTCGTTTGAACCAATCCCGGCAGGCAAGTACCTGGCAGCGATCACCGCATCGGAAACCAAACCCACAAAATCCGGGGGCGGCAGCTTTTTGGAGTTGACCTTTTCGATTCTGGAAGGGGACTACCAAGGGCGCTTGCTCTGGGCTCGCTTGAACCTGGACAACCCCAACGCCACCGCGGTCAAAATTGCTCGTGGTGATCTGTCAGCCATCTGTCGCGCGGTCAATGTCATGCAGCCCAAGGACAGCACCGATCTTCATAACTTGCCGTTGGTCGTCAATGTGAAGCTGAAAAAGCGGCCTGACACAGGTGATTTGAGCAACGAAATCCGTGGCTTTGAGCCTAAGCAATCCACTGGAACTTCCAACGCTACGTCTCAGCAACCGGTGTCCGATGGTCCTTCACCGTGGAAGCGCTAAGGGGGGTGTTGCATGGAATTAGTCTTACCTTACCCACCGTCGGTGAATCACTACTGGCGACACTTCCGGGGGCGAACGCTCATCAGCCGTCAAGGTCGTGCGTATCGACAGCAGGTCAAAACACAGTGCCAGGGGATGGGCGGCCAGCCACCTCGTGATGGTCGTTTGGCCGTGGCGATGGATGCGTTTCCACCGGATCGACGCAGACGCGATCTGGACAACATTCAGAAAGCATCACTCGATTCGATGCAGCATGCAGGCATCTATCTTGATGATTCGCAAGTGGACATGTTGGTTGTGCAACGTCGCCTCCCGATCCCCGGTGGCCAACTTGTCGTGCGAATCCAAGAGTACCCACTTCATCGTTGCCCGTTGTGCGGTAGTCCGATGTCCAGCCTTGAAAGTGAATACATCAATGACAACTAAAACCCAGACACTCAAGATCGATCAAATCCGTATCGATGGTGGCACGCAACCACGTGTGGCTATTGATGAAGATGTCGTGGTCGAATATGCCGACCTGTACGTTGAAGGTGTCGATCTGCCGCCCGTCACTGTTTTTCATGACGGTTCAACCTATTGGTTAGCTGATGGCTTCCATCGCTATTGGGCCAGCAAACAAACCGAACGTGAAGCGATTGCGGTTGATGTCCAACAAGGCACACGCCGCGATGCGATCCTTTATTCAGTCGGTGCCAATGCGACGCATGGTCTGCGTCGGAGCAATGCAGATAAACGCAAAGCCGTGTTGACCATGTTGCAGGATGATGAATGGTCCCAGTACTCGGATCACGAGATTGCCAGACAATGCAACGTGACGCAGCCAACTGTCGGTCGACACCGCGCCTCACTAAAACAATTTATTAGTGAGAACACACCGGCGACCGATCAAACAGCCCCCCAACCCGAATCCTCACTAAAACAATTTATTAGTGAGGATGGCTCAAAGTCGACTCAAATCGCTGAAAAATCTACTTCCAAGCTACCACAGAATGATGGCAGCAGCCTGCCATCCCAACAGCGTACCTACAAGACCAAGCATGGCACCGTTTCCAGCATGAAAACGGGCAAGATTGGTCGCACGTCTAAGTCGAAAACATCCAAAACGCCGCGTTTTGGCAAAAACGCGTATCGTCCCAAAGCCTGTCACAGTGAAGACGGCCCCGTTCCCATGCGGGCCATCTCGTTACCTCTGAAAAATCCCATCCAAGCAGCCCGGAGCATGATCAGCATTTACGGCGATGACTACATGCGCCAGGTTGCAACTGAACTGAATCGAATTTTCCAATCCCAGAAAGGACTCTCAAATGATTGCACAGCCCACGAACCACACGGAACCGCAGATTCAGACCACCTTCATGAACGTCACACCGGACATTGCCAGCCAGTGGCTTGAGGGTAATGTGCGTAACCGTCGCATTGACCAGAAACATGTCGAATGCCTTGCTCAGGAAATGTTGGCTGGCCGCTGGAACATCACGCATCAGGGCATCGCCTTCGACACCAATGGTACGTTAGTCGATGGCCAGCACCGACTCTGGGCCATTTTGCAGGCAGGGTGTGCCATTCGCATGGCCGTGTCGTTCGGCGTCCCGGCAGGCAACATTGATGCCATCGATGGCATGAAGGCCCGACGGGTCGTGGATCGAATGTCTCTCACCGGCACGTTCGGCACCGAGGGTGTGACGTCCTACCACGCATCGACCTTGCGTGAAATGTACCAGTGCCTCAATCCCGGTCGCAAGCTGCCGTATCACGAGGAGATGGAGTTGATGACCATGCACATCAACGCCATCCGCTTTGCGACGGCCCATGTGGCAACCAAGGCCAGGGGTATTGCGGTGGCCCATGTCCGTGCCGTGATCGCGCGGGCCTGGTACTCGGTTGACCATGATCAACTGGCCCAATTCTGCCGGGTGCTCTCCACCGGCATGCTGGAAACCACCTGCGACGCGACCATCATCAAGCTGCGTGACCAACTCATGGCAACTGGCAGTACGCGCAATCGCACAATCCAGAAGGAACTTTACGGCAAGGTCGAACGCGTCCTCACCCACTGGCTCAACGGTGAAACCCGCTCGGTCCTGCGCCCGGTGACCAGTGAACAATTCATGCTGCCCGAGGAGGTGATCGATTGATACAGGCTTGTGCCCAACAACCTGTGATCACCCTGCGCCCGTATCAGGCCGAGGCGGTGGACGCTGTGTACGAGCATCTGCGCTGTCGGGATGACAACCCCTGTGTTGTCATCCCGACAGCTGGGGGCAAGACACCCATCATGGCGACCATCTGCCGTGACGCTGTGTCGAAGTGGGGTGGTCGCGTGCTCATTCTGGCCCACGTCAAGGAATTGATCGAGCAGGCAGTGGACAAGCTTCATGCGATGGCACCGGATCTGTGGTATCGAATCGGGTGCTATTCTGCGGGGCTCAAGAGCCGGGATACGGAGCATGACATCATTGTGGCTGGCATTCAATCGGTGTATCGCAAGGCTGCGGAACTGGATCGTTTTGATCTCATCCTTGTGGATGAATGCCACATGCTCCCACCCAATGGTGAGGGGATGTACCAGCAGTTCCTCAACGAGGCGAAGATCGTTAATCCCAATGTGCGCTTGATCGGTTTGACGGCCACACCGTATCGCATGACCAGCGGCACCATCTGTGGCCCAGCCCCGGAACATCTGCTTAACCATGTGTGTTACGAGGTGGGTGTTCGTGAGTTGATTGCTCAAGGTTACCTGTGCCCACTCAAGACCAAAGCAGGCAGGCGTAAGGCGGACACATCAGGATTGCACATCCGTGCCGGTGAATTCATTGCTGGTGAAGTCGAAGCCCTGATGGACGATGACTCGCTGGTTCATTCAGCTTGTCGGGAAATCGTTGAGCAGACAAAAGATCGGCATTCGGTTCTGATCTTTGCTTCAAGCGTGCAACATGCCCAGCATGTGCATCGCGTCCTGAGTGAGATGGGCCATGAATGTGGATTTGTCTGCGGTGACAGTTCGGGCATCTTCCGTGATGACATTCTACGTCGGTTCAAAGAAGGTGATCTCAAGTATCTGGTCAACGTCAATGTACTGACCACCGGCTTCGACGCGCCAAACATTGATTGTGTCGCACTGCTACGTCCAACCAATTCTCCAGGACTTTATTACCAGATGCTGGGTCGGGGATTCCGACTGCATCCGGCCAAGACCAACTGCCAGGTGTTGGACTTCGGTGGCAACATATTGCGGCATGGGCCAGTGGATGCCTTGCAGATCAAAGACAAATCGGATCGGAAAAGCAGTTCCGAAGCACCAGCCAAAGAGTGTCCCAACTGCCAGGCATTGATCCATGCGTCATACAGTATCTGCCCAGATTGTGGCCATGAGTTCCCACCACCGGAGCGAGACAAGCACGATGGTAGCGCTTCGACAGCAGGTGTGCTATCCGGTGAAGTAACTGAAACCGATTACGACGTGTCGTCAGTGTATTACAGCATCCACACCAAACGTGGTGCGCCACCCGAACATCCCAAAACCTTGCGTGTCGATTACCGCTGCGGATTCAACGAATACCACAGCGAATGGATCTGTGTCGCCCATCCCAAAGGCAGTTATGCCTGGCAAAAAGCCAGTACATGGTGGCAGGCGCGATCCAATGAACCCATGCCCGACACCGTGGAACAGGCAGTCGAACTGGCTGAAGCCGGTGCCTTGGCCCAACCATTATCCATCACCGTGCGTTCCGTCACCGGCGAAAAATTCGACCGCATTACCAATTACGAATTGGGATCCATTCCACCGCGCGTGGACGGTAGCGATGAACGTGAAACGGTAGCTAGTACGACATCGCCCGATCAACCGTGGACCGAATGGCCCGATGACGATGACATTCCTTTTTGAAAGATTAGCTTATGAATACAACATGTCTTGAAAACAATCCCGCTGTCCTCGACGCGTCTTTGAGCGTTGTTATTGATGATGAATTCCAGAGCCTTATTCCTCCGTTAACGGACGAGGAACTCACTGGCTTGGAAGAGAATCTGTTGCGCGACGGCTGTATCGATCCTCTGATCGTGTGGGCGGAACAATGCATTCTGCTGGATGGTCACAATCGCAAAGCCATCTGTGATCGGTATGGCATCGATTATGAATTGCATACGGTCAGTTTGCCGGATCGTGCAGCTGCTGCGGACTGGATCGACACCCATCAATTGGGGCGACGTAATTTATCACCTGAACAAATGAGTCTGCTGCGTGGGCGACGATATAACCGGCTGAAAATGCCACGTGGCGGAGACAGACGAAGTGATTTTTCAAAGGACCAATGTGGTCCTTTGAAATCTGCTGGGAAATTGGCAGAGGAACATGGCGTTTCACCAACGACACTTAAACGCGACGGACGATTCGCAGATGCCGTGGACCGACTTGATTTACAGCGTGAAATCGCCAGTGGACAGATCAAGCCTGCTCGCAACGAAGTGGTGCAGGCAGCGCGTTCCCTGCCTGAGAATCCAACGCCATCGCAAATCCAGCAAGCACGCGAGTCGGTGACCAAACCTCATGTGGCCAACAACACTGGCGACAACGAATGGTATACCCCGGCACAATACATCGAGCGTGCAACGGATGTGATGGGTGGGATCGATCTTGATCCAGCGTCCTGCGTTGCAGCCAACAAGGTCGTCGGTGCGACGCATATTTACACGGCAGAAGATGATGGCTTGCAACAAACGTGGCGTGGCCGTGTGTTCATGAACCCACCATACGCTCAACCGCTGATCCAACAGTTCTGTGACAAACTCGTTGAAGAATTTAAGTCCGGCAATGTCACACAATCCATCGTCCTGGTGAACAACGCAACAGAGACCAAGTGGTTTCATGCATTATTGTCCGTCGCATCGGCAGTGTGCTTCCCCGTTGGCCGTGTGCGTTTCTGGCACCCAGACAAAACCTCCGCGCCATTGCAGGGGCAGGCAGTGTTGTACATTGGCAACAACATCGATGGATTCACCAACGCGTTCGAAGACTTGGGGGATGTGTTCTATGCTGCCAAGTAACGGGTACAACCCCATGCTCTGGAATTGTGATCGGCAGGGCTGCTTCAATCTCAAGAAACGCCCCAAGATTGAATTGTTTGCCGATTGTCTGCCGGGACGAATCGCCTTCAGCGACATCGACGCCGTGACGGAAATCAGTGGCAACCTGCTGTTCCTCGAGTGGAAAGAGCATCAAAACATCAGCGTTGGCCAGAAGATTCTGTTTGAACGGCTGACACGATTATGTCCAGCCACCGTGTTGATCATCGAAGGCGATGCTGAATTGATGACAGTCGAGAGCATTCGCACAGCCTGGAAGGGAAAAATCTCATCGCCTCAACCGGCAGATATCAACCAACTGCGGCGGGAAATTGCCGCGTGGAAAGACTGGGCCTTAGCCAACTCCGCCTTGAATCAAACAAAGGAAATCATGTGCAACTGATGAATGAACCATTAATGAATATCGCTCAAAACTACTTGAATACAGGCTTATCCGTCCTGCCTGCTATCCGTGCAGAAAAGCGTCCTGCCATCGGCAAGTGGAAACAATATCAGCAACGATTACCACTGGATACCGAACTTACCTCATGGCCATTTAATGATTCGTTATGCGTTATCTGCGGCACTGTCTCTGGCAACCTGGAGATCATCGACTTTGACGGTGGTGGTGAATTGTTCCCTGCATGGATGGATCGTATCGATCCTGATCTGCGTGACCATCTGGTCATCGAAACGACACCTTCCGGGGGGATGCATGTGATTTACCGTTGCGATGTTCCCGTCTGCGGCAACATCAAACTGTCTCAACGCAAGGTTGATGACAAGATTCAAACCCTCATCGAAACCCGTGGTGAAGGGGGGCTGTTCCTCTGCTCACCGACACCGGGTTATGAAATGATGCAAGGCGACTTGTGCGACTTGCCCATTCTCACTGAATACCAACGCGACACCTTACTGCGAACGGCATGGGAACTCAACGAGTATTTTCCACCAGTGATTGATGGTACGAATGTCGGCCAGGCCGCGTCGCATAATTCGAACATGTGCTGCACATCGGCCCACAGTTCGCACATGTGCCAAATGTCTGCGGACAATGGCCCTGGTGCGACGGATAATTCGCATAACAACCGACATCTGGCAGACAATGTCCACAGACCGGGCGACGATTTCAACAAGCGTGGTGATGTGAAGGACCTGCTGCAAACGCACGGTTGGACACTGGTAGCGCCCGGTGAAAACGAATACTGGCGTCGACCTGGCAAGGACACCGGCTGGTCAGCCACGCTCAAGGATCGGGTGTTCTACGTCTTCTCCTCCAACGCTGATCCCTTCGAACCCAATCGCGGTTACTCACCCTTCGCTGTGTACGCGTTGTTGGAACATGGTGGTGACTTTAATGCTGCGACCCGCACGTTAGCTCAATACGGGTTCGGTGATGATCTCAATGATCAGTGTCTTTCCGGCGTGGATTTGTCTGGCATTCTGGCAGGTGACGATCAGGATGATTCGGAACCCGTGATTCCCGATCCCGGCCCGATTCCCGAGCATCTGTTTCGTGTGCCAGGCTTCGTTGAACAAGTGATGGATTTTACGTTAACCAACGCGCCCTATCCCAACGTTGGCCTGGCATTCTGTGGTGCGATGGCTCTTCAATCCTTCCTCTGTGGCCGCAAGGTTTGCGATGCCGGTGACCTTCGTCCCAATATTTACCTGCTTGCATTAGCCAGCAGCGGAACTGGCAAAGACTTCCCACGCAAGGTCAATTCCAGTGTCCTGTTCGAAACCAATCAGGTCGCGTCGTTGGGTGATAAATTCGCCAGTGGTGAAGGGATTCAGGATGCCTTGGCTCGCACCAGTGCGATGCTATTCCAGAACGATGAAATGGATGGTGTGCTGCGTCAGATCAATATGGACCGGGAAAACCGGCGTGAATCCATCCCCAATGTGTTGTTGACACTGTACACCTCAGCCAACGACGTGTACCCGTTGCGTGTCAAAGCTGGCCAGAAGGAAGCATCACACATTGATCAGCCGCATCTGACATTGTTTGGCACAGCCACGCCGCAGTATTTTTACGAGTCGTTATCGCAACGCATGCTCACCAATGGCTTCTTTGCTCGGTTAATCATCGTTGATATCGGCAAACGAGGTGAAGGCCAAACCCCCGGAAGTGCGCGTAACTTACCTGAACCGATTATCCAGGCAGCACGTTGGTGGTCCGAATTCCAACCGGGTACGCGGCAGGGCAACCTGATGGACATTCATCCCGAACCGGTTGTTGTGTCCCGCACACCCGAAGCTGAGGAAGCCATTGCTGATCTGCAACGTTTGACGGAACAGGAATACGACGATGCACATCATCGCAATGATGAAGTGGCACGTGTCGCCTGGTCACGCACCCATGAAAACGCCATGAAGTTGGCATTGATTTACGCATGCAGTGTTGATCATGAAAACCCGACCATCGACATCCAAGGTGTCGAATGGGCCAAGGCATTTGCCATGCATCAAACTCGTCGCCAACTTTTCCTGGCACAGTGTTACGTTGCAGCTAATCCGTTCCACGCCGATTGCCTCAAGCTCATACGCAAGTTGCGTGAAACCTCTGACCAGCAGATGGAGCACAGTCCGTTGCTCAAGGCGATGCACATGAAGGCAGCAGACTTCAAGGAACTGATTCAGACGCTCATGCAGCAAGGGGAATTAGCCACCATCAAGGAACCACGTGCCGGGGCATCCAAAGTGATTTACAAACTGATTTGATGATTTTCATGTTTCCCACACGTTTCCCAAGGTTGTGAAACATGACCCCTGATTTTGCCAAAAACTGCCTGATTTGAGCTTCACGTTTCGCACGTTTCCCACCACGTTTCACAAGGTTTTGCGAAACGTGAGAATTGCAAAAATGCCTATAAAAGTAGCTATATATTTAAACAAACACTCTCTCTTCACACATATATATAAATGTCGCGCGCAATAGTATTTTGCGCCCGTGTGCGCGCGAGGGGGGTGTGTGAAAGGTGATGTGGAAATTTTAGCCTGAAAGGATTCATATGAAAGATGTGCCTTATTGTTTTGCCTGTCAATTTTTTGTTCCTGAAGGCATGCTCCACAACGAATTGGAGGATGCAGACGACGACAGATACATGACAACGGACGGCGAATGCCATTGTGAATGTCCGAAGTTGGTAACGCAGGTAATCCACGATGATGGTTACACGCGACGTGAACATACCGGCCAATGGCCGATGGTTCAGGGATTCCAATGGTGCGGGCAATTCAGTCCGAAGCATCATTCGACACCATCTGATCATCCGACACTCAAAATCACATCGTGATAACCGAAACGCATGCCCTGTATCGCCACACGTTGGCGCCTGTGGCGTCTGAGCTTCGGGCGTTGTATGGGTGTAGCCAAGGCCGAGATCGGCCACAGACGGCGACCAGGCAATGGTTCCTTCCCCCTAAGGACCTTTTCGATGGCGGCGGAACGAGCCACATTATTAGGCACAGTTTGTTGTGAACGTGCCGCAACATTTTCAGCAATTTAACCAACAGTCGTATGGAGATTTTATGACCGCAACTCAGGACATCGTCACTTCCAATTTCAAGGTCGAGCTTCGCAAGATCGAGGACGTCAAGCCCTACGAACGTAATCCACGTCTCAATGACAAAGCCGTGGATGCCGTGGCCGCGTCACTGTCGGAGTTTGGATTCAGGCAGCCTATTGTCGTGGATGAAGACGGTGTGATCATCGCAGGCCACACGCGCTGGAAAGCTGCCAAGCA
>CEVF01012421.1_pt1 | contig 12588 bp, 12 predicted proteins | sample 356441 | NCBI WGS metagenome assembly CEVF01 (sample SAMEA2622765, study PRJEB7988) | marine metagenome | biome: marine biome (ENVO:00000447); feature: surface water layer (ENVO:00002042); material: "saline water (ENVO:00002010), including plankton (ENVO:xxxxxxxx)" | depth 5 m
AAGTGCATTTTAGGGTGCAGAATTGCTTAAACAAGCTTGGACAAGTAGGTACAAAAGTGATGTCTCTACGAAACCCTCCTCGAAAAGCTTTGATATGACTATAAAAAATAAGTGGAGCCAAGCGGACTCGAACCGCTGACCCCCTGCATGCCATGCAGGTGCTCTACCAACTGAGCTATGGCCCCATATCGTGAAACAACAGTTATAATGATCAGCCTTATGATTCCTTTCGTAACTGCCGTAATTTCTATAGTACTTTATAGCGTGTGATTAATGGATTCTGAACCTTAAAATTCAGCTAGATATTTAAAAGTTTTAGCTCCCCTAATGGTAATGTTATTAAGAAATTGCTCTCCTACTTTAATAATAAGATCATGCATTTATATTTAGGAGTATTAGAAATTTGATCTTCTGACAGTAAAACCTCTTTAGGAGAATTTTCATGATCAAAATAATAAAATTTCAACTTATATTGCAAAAAATGAATTCCAATTACTAAAAAATTAAAAAATAAATAACTTTATTAAAGAAAAATGGTAAAACTTTTTTAGGAAAGCCTAGTAATTTTTGATGATAATAATTAATTACTTTTGCCAATCCCTTTTTTTAAATATAAAATCATTAGTCGTTTATATTTGAAGCACCAATAACTAATTATAAACTTGATATCTTATGGAGTTTTAAGCGGGCCTTAAAGTACTTCAAGGTAATGCATTCGACAAAAGAATGAAAGCATATCAGGAAAAAGTATCTTTTAAATATAATTTAAGTTATGTCAAGTTTCTTTTAAATATTTCCAGGATCGTTATTTAATAATCTTCTATATAAACTATAAGCACTATCATTATCATTTGATCCAGTAGCGTAGGAAAAGATCCCAAAGGCTGTTTCACATCTAAAAGAAAAGGATGTTTGAGTGATAAAGTCTGTGCCATAAATATCTGCTCCATTCTCTGGATTGTCATCATAATTGATTTCATCAATAGTAAATCCAGCAGATATTCCCATTCTTTTAGCCACGCTTACACATTTACTTGTATTTGATAATAATTTGCCTCCAGTAGTATAAACCCATGGTGTAGCATTCACAGGCAAAAAAGTTTGTAATAGCCCAGTTGATAATGTTAGAAGTAATGTTCTAGAAAATAATTTCACAATGTAATAACAATAAAACTAAATCAATCATATAACACTAAATAACAAATTTTTTTTAAATACATTATTGATCATTTATTTTTTAAATATTCACTTATTACTTCACTTAGCTATCTTTTTTAATTTTATAAAATATAATTCTTTTTAAAAAATGGGATGAATTTGCAAATCAGCGAAATTATCAGTATGTGATATTCATCAATGGAGAAAGTTTCCTAATATAGATATTTAATTAGTAATACTATTACTACAGCTTAATAAGAAGCTATAAGAAATATTTATCATACAGCTCCATCTTTTTCTGAAAGATTGATTGGTAGAGATTGTAAATTAGAAATAGCTTTAACCTAAATTACTTTAGATGCTAATAAAATTTTTATCATTCATCCATGGTCAAGTGATTGATAGAGAGAGTAAATCTGAGATGAAGAAGATATTAAACATTGGATCAAAATTAAGAAAGTTATTCTGGCAAAATTGATTTTTAATTAAAAATTCGTTTCTATATGTATAGAGAAATTTTTAAAATGATTAATTCTATAGTTATTTCTTTATTAATATTCGGTTCTATTTTTGGGTATAAGAAATTAACAAGAACTAAGGGGAAATTTCATGCACCTCCTACACACCAATTACCTAGCTAAGTAGACTCAGTTTAGGTATAAGTTATTCAAAAGAGTTACTCTTTTAGCTGATATTTTGCAAGATAAGGCAGTAAGCAGAAAAAAGAGAGCCTAGGGAAATCTATTAATTACTTAGTTTAAAATAGTTGGGGAGAAATAATTTCGACCTTTGACCTAGTGCTCCTATGGAACTCAAACTATTTTCTTTATAATTAATCAAATCTTGGAAATCTCATAAAGACCTTCGCGTTTGTAGCCACTGCAGAATATTACTTTTCTTTCATAGCTAAAGGTGCATATCATTCTCGTAAAAACAAACTAATTTTGCTAAGTTCCCTTGTTTTTTCATTCAAACCAATTGGTATAAAAAGCGTCAATCCTGCTGTAGACAAGCGGACTAGTACCGCTGCCCCCCTGAGTGTCATGGAGTAGCAAAAAGGTAGTTCGTAGAATATAAATTTTGCCTACTAATCGAAGAGATCAATTTCCCTCCATCCCCGTGAAATTAATCTTTCATAAATTTCTCTAGCTAACTCTATATCTACAGAAATTGTTGAAATCATTAAAGGAGGTTCCTTTCCAAATACACCCACTATCTTTCCTGTATCTACATACATATACTCGAAGACTGCTTCAATACTATTTTTATTTTTTATGAATCTTTTCACTTCGGTTCCGCTTGAATTAATCAACCAATAAGATTTAGACATTAATTAATCGATGCAAGTCAAGAGTTTCATTATCACTATTTCTTAGCGGTCATTTTAAAAGTTATATATGCAAACCCAGCCATTAATAACACACTAACTAAACCATAAGTGATTGCGATGCCATACATATATGTCATTTAACAAATTAATAAAAAATATTTTATAAGCTAATTTTTAGCACTTGTCCAACATTAAGTATAGTGTTAAGACCTAATTGAAAGAAAATATAATCTTTAATGTCTGAATTCTCGATAATACCAGTAATTCTATGTGGAGGTTCAGGGAGTCGATTATGGCCTTTATCAAGAGAAAGTTTTCCCAAGCAATTTCTTTCAATAAGTAGTAATACAGGTAAGTCTTTACTACAGAGCACCTATCAGAGAATAAAAAATCTAAAAGGTTTAAAAGAACCGATTTTAGTATGCAATGAAGAGCATAGATTTATAGTCGCAGAGCAAATGAGGGAAATTAATATTAAGCCGAGCTCTATACTTCTTGAACCATTTGGACGTAATACTGCTCCAGCCATAACTTTAGCGGCCATAAAGTCATTAGAATTTGAAAAAGATGCTCACTTACTAGTCTTATCTTCGGATCACATTATTGAAGATGAAGGGCAATTTATAAAAGTAATCAATGCAGGGATAAGATATGCCAACAACGGCAGACTTGTAACATTTGGTGTAATGCCAGATGAACCTGCTACGGGGTATGGCTATATAAAATCAGCCGAACCCTTAGAAGAATCAGAATTAAAAGGTCATAGAATAGATGGTTTTTTGGAAAAACCTGATTTATCCACTGCGAATGAACTAATTAAAGACAAAAGATATACTTGGAACAGTGGAATGTTTCTTTTTAAAGCAAATGTAATTTTGAACGAGATAAAGAATTTAGCCCCAGAGGTTTTAAATGCATGCAAGAAATCACTTGAAGAAAAACTACTTGATTTAGATTTCCAAAGATTAAATCAAGATTCATTTAATAAATGCCCTAACATATCTATAGACGTAGCCGTAATGGAAAAAACTGAAAATGGAACTGTCTTGCCTTTGAGAGCAAATTGGACTGACATAGGAAGTTGGAATGCAGTTTGGAAAATTTCCAAAAAAGATGAGAGTAATAATTTTGTTAAAGGGAATGTAATAGCAAAGAATTCATATAATTGTTATTTAAGAAGTGAAAAAAGATTAATTGCTGCTTTAGGTGCTAAAGACCTAATTGTTATAGAAACAAGTGATGCTGTTTTAGTCGCCGATAAAAGTCAATCTCAACAAGTCAAAAATATAGTAAATTATTTGAAGGGACAAGGCATTCGCGAAGGTCAAGAACACAAAAAAATATATAGACCTTGGGGTTCTTATGAATCTATTGTTGAGGAAGCAAGATGGAAAGTAAAAATTATCAACGTTAAGCCTGGTGAAAAACTATCCCTTCAAATGCATCATCACAGATCAGAACATTGGATAGTAGTTAGCGGCACTGCAAATGTTGAAATTGGCAACAAAGAAATAACTCTTCATGAAAATCAAAGTTCCTATATACCTATTGGATCCAAGCATAGATTGTCAAATCCAGGAAAAATTCCTCTCAAACTGATTGAGGTTCAAAGTGGTTCTTATCTAGGAGAAGATGATATTCACAGATTTGAGGACAATTATGGTCGAATTTATACTAAGCAACATAAAAATACAAATTCACATCAACCTTAATATTATTTTTGGAGATCAAGAGATTAGAATTAAGCAATTAGAATTTTTATAAATAATATGAACATTATCATTACAGGCGTGGCAGGTTTTATTGGCTATCACTTAAGTAAAAGAATTTTAAAAGAGAATATTTCTTTAATTGGTATAGATAACATGAACGATTACTATGATGTAAACCTCAAAGAGGCAAGATTACAAGAACTTAGAAAAATAACTCTTAAAAACGATGTCAGCTTTAACTTTTTTAAAGAGAATATTAATAATAAATCTGTAGTAGAAGAAATTTTTAGAAAATATAATCCTGAAATAGTAATAAATCTTGCTGCTCAAGCAGGAGTTAGATATTCAATGGAAAACCCATCTGCTTATATTCAAACAAATTTAGTTGGATTTTCAAATATTCTTGAATCAATTAGAAATTATCCTGTTAAACATCTTATTTACGCCAGCAGTAGCTCTGTATATGGTGGTAACACAAAAATGCCCTTCTCTGAGAAAATGAATGTAGATCATCCTGTAAGTCTTTATGCCGCAACAAAGAGATCAAACGAACTTTTAGCTCATTCTTATAGTCACATATATTCTATCCCAGCAACAGGATTAAGATTTTTTACAGTTTATGGTCCTTGGGGGAGACCCGATATGGCTCTCTTCCTTTTTACTAAATCTATTTTAGAAGGTCAACCAATAAAAGTTTTTAATCACGGTGAAATGACTAGGGACTTTACTTATATAGATGATATTGTTGAAAGTATTATGCGCCTTTTAAAAAAACCACCTACTCAAGATAAATCTTTTGATACATCAAACCCTAATCCCGACACTAGTTGGGCCCCCCATAGAATCTTCAATATTGGCAATTCAACTCCAGAATCATTAAAAAATTACATCAAAGCAATTGAGGAAAATCTTGGCATAAAAGCAAAAAAAGAATTATTGCCTATGCAGCCTGGAGATGTCCCTGCTACTTCCTCAGATTGTACGAGCCTCGAATCCTATATAAATTACAAACCAAATACCTCTATTGAAGATGGCATTGGAAAATTTATTTCTTGGTATAAAAAATTTTATGGAAAATAAAAAAAAATATCCAGTCCTAGAGAATTGCACTATTGCAATAATTGGATTAGGTTATGTCGGACTTCCTTTGGCCGTTGAATTTGCTAAAAAACAGAAATGTAACATATCACAAAGGATCTTAAAAAGAAAAATTATTGGATTTGATATTAATCCACAGAGACTTGCAGAATTAAAAAAAGGAATTGATAGCACTAATGAAGTAAGTCAGCAAGAACTATTTAATACTAATTTTTTTGATTTAACTAATAAAATCGAAACAATTGCTCAAGCAGATGTCTTCATTATTACTGTTCCAACGCCAATAGATGATTTAAAAAAGCCTGATCTAGCGCCAATAAAAAAAGCTTCAATTACGGTAGCTAAAGCATTAAAAATAAGAGCCACAAGTTTGAATCCATCTATTCCAATAGTTATTTATGAAAGTACTGTGTATCCTGGTACAACAGAAGAAATATGTATTCCACTTATTGAACAAGAATCTGGATTATTTTGTGAAGTATCTAACAAAAATTCATTCGCCTGTGGTTATAGTCCTGAAAGAATCAATCCAGGTGATAAGAAGCACCGATTGAAAGACATTATCAAAATAACAAGTGGCTCTTGTGAGAGTTCAGCAAAGTGGATTGATTTTTTATATGGATCTATAATTGACGCGGGAACGCATTTAACAAAAAATATTAAAACTGCTGAAGCAGCAAAGATAATTGAGAATACACAACGAGATATAAATATTGCTCTTATGAATGAATTAGCAATAATATTTAAACTTTTAAATATAGATACTTTAGATATTATTGAAGCAGCCTCCACAAAATGGAATTTTATAAAATTCAAACCTGGCTTAGTAGGTGGTCATTGTATAGGAGTTGATCCCTACTACTTAACTTATAAAGCTCAATCTAAAGGGTATATTCCAGAAATTGTTTTATCTGGGAGAAAGATTAATGATGATATGAGCAAGTGGTTAGCCGAACAACTCATATTAGAAATGACGAAAAAAAATTTCTTATTATCAAGTTCAAATATTTTAATTTTAGGCTTTACATTCAAAGAGAACTGCCCCGATATTAGGAATACAAAAGTGTTTGACTTAGTAAAAAATCTTGAAGAATATAAATTAAATATAGATATTGTTGATCCATGGGTTAATCCTATTGAAGCTGAAAATGTATATGGTGTAAAAGTCAACAAAAGCTACTCAAAAAAAATCAAATATGATGCGATAGTTTGTTCTGTTGCTCACAAGGAGTTTATAAAAAAAAATACTTCAGAATGGCAAAGTATTATTAAAAAAAATGGCATTATTCTTGATTTAAAAGGAATAGTTCCAAGAGAACTTAATGCCATAAGAATATAAAAATTTACATAATATAATATTCTCATAATTTAATTTAACTTTGAATTTATTAAATTGTATTGATATATAATCTTTAAAAGACCAGAGGATTTTAGATTTTTTAATGAGTAAGATTGCTTTAATTTTTGGGATCTCAGGCCAAGATGGAGCATATCTTGCAAAATTATTATTAGGAAAAGGTTATAAAGTACATGGCACATCAAGAGATGCAGAAATGGCTTCATTTTCTTCTCTTAAGAGGCTTAGTATAAATAATCAAATTAAATTTCACTCAGTAGCATTAAACGATTTTAGAAGCACCTCAAAAGTCTTAGAAGAAGTAGTTCCTGATGAGATTTATAATTTAGCTGGCCAGAGTTCTGTAGGTCTTTCCTTTGAACAACCATTAGAAACTTTAGAAAGCATCGCAAATGCCACTATAAATATTCTTGAAGCGATTAGATTTATTAGTTGCAAATGTAAATTTTATAATGCGAGCTCTTCAGAATGTTTCGGAGATACAGGTAAATATCCAGCTAATGAAGAAACACCCTTCAGACCTAAAAGTCCATACGGAGTTGCAAAAGCATCAGCATATTGGCAAGTTGCAAATTATAGAGAAAGTTATGGATTATTTGCATGTTCAGGAATAATGTTTAATCATGAATCAATTTTAAGGCCAACTAGATTTGTGACTCGTAAAATTTGTCAGTCAGCGGCCAAAATAGCATTAGGTAAAGAAAGCCTATTGGAACTGGGAAATTTAAGTATTAAAAGAGACTGGGGATGGGCTCCGGAATATGTAGAAGCTATGTGGCAAATGCTTCAAGAAAAAGAGGCTGAAGATTATGTTATTGCAACAGGGCAAATTTATGGACTTAATGATTTTGTAAGAGAGGCATTTTCATCTTTTAATTTAGACTGGGAAAAATACGTAGTAATTAACGATTCTCTCATAAGGCCCTCTGAAATAAAGTCGGGTTATGGTTCACCTATAAAGGCCAATACAAAACTTAATTGGAGTGCAAAAACTTTTATGCCTGAAATAGCTAATATTATGGCAAAAGAAGAATTTAATCTGTTGAAAGAAAATAATTATTAAAATGAATTTATCAAATAATATTAGATATATCAGAAATAGTCTTTACTGCTTACCATGGAAAATTCTTAAAAAAACAAGTTTTTATAAAGACTCATCTTTACCAATTCAATTTGTTTCAGAAGATGCGAATTGGGCGATTAAAACTGTTGGGGAGAATATGAAAAGAGAACTTGATATTATAAACCCCTGCAAATTTGAAATAAATACAAAACCATCGAAAATAATTAATAAAATTGTCCATTTTGGATCTCAATATATGTGGCTGAATTGGGGCGAACATATGTCAAAAGATAATTATTTTATTTCTACATTTTTTCATGGAAAACCATCTGATAGTGATGAAGCAAAAATTCACTGTGATCAATTTTTAAAAAGTGTTCCGCGACTTTATAAAGTAATAACTTCTTCAAGCATTGTTGAAAATAGATTATACGATTGGGGAGTAACTTCAGACAAAATTATCAAAATTCCTCTTGGAGTAAATACAAAAATCTTTGTCCCTTCCTCTAAAAGCAAAAAATATAAAATCAGAAATTTATTAGGAATTCCAAAACATATTATTTTGATCGGATCATTTCAAAAAGATGGAATAGGATGGGGCGAGGGTTTGAAACCTAAATTAATAAAGGGTCCAGATATTTTTATAAAAACATTAAAAATACTGCGCGATAAAGGTCTTCCAATTCACGCTTTATTAACTGGACCATCTAGAGGATATGTAAAACAGGAACTTAAAAAAAATAATATCCCTTTCTATCATCACTATGTTCACAATATAGATGAACTTGTGCCTTTATATCAAGCCTTAGATATTTATCTGATAACATCTCGCGAAGAGGGAGGTCCCATGGGTTTAATTGAAAGCATGTCATGTGGGATTCCAGTTGTAACTACTCGCGTTGGTATGTCTCAAGATGTAATTAAAGAAAATATACCTGGAGAAATATCTGATACGTTTGATCCGAAAATGCTTGCTTATCAGGTTGAAAAAACTATAGATTCTTTTTCACGAAATAAAAATGATTCCCAGCAAATTATGAGAAAAAATATTATTAAATTTGATTGGGAAGAGGTCGCTAAACAACATTGGATTAAAGTTTATAAAGATTTAATTTGATGCAAAATAAAATTAGTTTTTTATCTATTAGTAAAAAATTATTTAAGAGGCTATGGACTTTTATTGAAATGATTAAAATTATATTTAACTATTTTTTTGTTTCATCAAATTATCCCTCAACAAAACCTAAAATCCATTATGGAGGATCTAGGAAGGGAGGATTGGGTGGACCCTCAGTAAAGACCAAAAAACTTAATCAAATCTTTCCAGAATATAATTGGAATTTTAATATTATATATTTATTATCAAATTCAATATATTTAAACCCATTAGCCTGCAAATTAATAAAGAAAAAAGGATTGCCTATCGTCCTTAACCAAAATGGAGTTTATTATCCTGCATGGTTTGAAGGAAATTGGGAAAAAGAAAACAACAAAATGTCTCTAATGTATTGCTTAGCCGATTACGTTTTATGGCAATCTAAATTTTGTAAGAGAGCATGTGAGAAGTTTCTAGGCAAAAGAATTGGTATTGGCGAAATTTTATATAATTCTGTCGATACATCAATTTTTGTACCAAAGAATAAAGAAAATAAAAAAAGATTTTCTTTTCTGATTACAGGAAATATAAGAAGAAAAAGCAATTATCGAATTTCAAGTGTTCTTCTTGCTATCAAAGAAATAACAAGAGAAGATAGTAATGTAGAGTTAATAATAGCTGGTTATATTGAAGATAGAAAATATTTTTATTCAATGATAAGAGATTTAAAGATACAAGATCATATTATTTTTAAGGAAACTTATTCTCAAAAAGATGCTCCCAAAATATATCAATTAGCAGATGCTTATATAACAATGTCATATCAAGATAATTGTCCAACAGCGGTTCTTGAAGCAATGGCATGCGGGTTACCAATTTTATATTCAAATAGCGGAGGGATACCAGAATTAGTAGATAAAGAATCTGGATTAGGAATCAATGTCAAAGGTAACTGGAATAAAACTATAGTCCCGAGTCCATCTGAAATAAGCAATGGTATGCAAAAAATAATAGATAATAGAATTACTATGTCACAATCTTCAAGAATAAGATCTGTCGAGTTTTTTGACATAAAAATTTGGCTTAGTAAACATCAGAATATATTTGAAAAGTTACTACAAAGTTGAAATTTATTTTAAAAATATCAATATTCAAAATATACTAATTTTTTTGAAAGTATATAATTGCCATAGTTATTCCTACAGAGACAAGTCAAATTTTAAATTCTCAAGTTTCTTTTTATTAATCTTTGAATTAAATTATTTATCTTTTTTTATAGATGAAAAGATCTCTAATATTCTTAAATTTTCAAAAGTCAAAATTTAAAATTTATAACTAAATTTTTCTCCAGACAGCTAAAAGTTTACCTTGAAAAACAACTTCATCTAAATTTAGTTCAATAGGGTCATATGCAGGATTAGCTGCCTCTAAGAAACATTTACCTCCTCTTTGGAAAAAATACTTTAAAGTTGTCCCAGACCCTGGAACCATTGCACTTACAATAGTTCCATTTTTGATAGAAAATGAATCTTTTATAGGTTCCATTAGTACCATATCTCCATCTGCTATACATGCTTCAATCATTGAATCACCATTTACTGTAAGCGCAAAAACATTTTTTTTCTTTAAGACATCTGAAATATCAAAATTTTCCTGAATATCTGAAAAAGTTTCTATTAATCCCCCAGCAGCAACTGATCCTTTTATTGGAATGACATCAAAAATTTCATCCACCAATTTAAGAGTTCTTGCCTTTCCCTCTTGCCAAGAAATAAATCCTTTTTCTTGCAAATGCTTTAGCCTACTTTGAATTGGTGCTGGGGATTTTAATCCCATTGCGTTCATCATTTGTCTTATTGAAGGACTATGTTGAAAATCTTTTATATAATTTCTAATCCACCCATAAAGCTCATTTTGAGCATCGGTGAGACTTTCTTCAGGATAATTAGCCACAAAAAAGTATGTAATCTAATACATTTGTACCTCTTTAATGATTTTTTTGCAAGTTTTTATATAAGAAGTGAAGCTAATAGAGCCTGCTGAACATGTAATCTGTTTTCAGCTTGATCAAAAACCCTACTTTTTTTACTTTCAATTACTTCATCAGTAATCTCTTTATCTCTATAAGCAGGTAAACAATGCAAAACTATAGCATCTTTTTTAGCTTTATTTAATAATTCCAAATCAATAGTAAAGCCTTTAAAATCTTTATCTTTTTCTTCTTTTTGCTTTTCTTCACCCATTGAGGACCAAACATCTGTATACAAAACATTTGCTCCAACTACTGCTGAATATGGATCATTTGTTATTTTTAACAAATCCCTTTTATTATTGTTTATATGGAAAGCCTTTTTAATTATATCTTTATTTGGTTCATATCCTTTGGGACAAGCAATTCTTACTTCAATACCAAGTAATGCACCGCAGATTATTAACGAATTAGCGACATTATTACCATCTCCAATGAAACTTAATACTAGATTTTTAAGCTCTCCAAATTCTTCTTTAATTGTTAAAAAATCAGCTAAAACTTGACATGGATGTTCAAGATCAGTAAGTGCGTTAATAACAGGTTTTGAAGACCATTTAGCATAATCCTCTAAATCAGAATGTTTATAGGTTCTTATCGCTAATACATCGCAATATCTACTGAGAACTCTAGATGTATCTTTAATTGGTTCACCTCTTCCAATTTGTGAGGTATGAGGATTTAAATCAATTGTTGTACCGCCTAGTCTAGACATAGCAACCTGAAAACTAACCCTTGTTCGTGTTGAAGATTTATCGAAAATCAATCCAAGAACTTTATCTGAAAGATCTATCTTTATATCTTTATTTTTAATTTTCTTCGCTAACTCTAAAATATATAATAATTCCTCATTTGTAATATCTAAGCTAGATAAAAAATTCTCATTTACAATCTTTTTAGGTTCATACATAAAATAAATTTAATTATTAAATTAGTTAAGCAGGCATTTTTGATTCTGCAAGAAGATTTTTAAGATCTTCACCTTCAATAACTTCCTCTTGAAGAATTTTTTGGGAAATTGACTCCAGTAAGTTCAGATTATTCCTTAGAATTTTTAGAGCTGTTTCATGTGCATCATCTACTAATTCTCTAACCTCTTTATCAATAGCTTGTGCGGTAGCATCGCTCACTGCGCGCCTTGGGTTATTTCCATTTCCCAGAAATTGTCCACCACCTTGCTTATCATACGCAAGAGGACCGAGAATCTCACTCATACCAAATGTACCCACCATTTGTTCAGCTATGTCAGTTGCTCTTTGCAAATCATTTGAAGCACCAGTCGTAATTTTTCCAAAAACAACTTCTTCTGCAGATCTACCTCCTAAAAGAGTAGCTATTTGTCCTTTAAGTTCTTCTTTGGAATTGAGAAATCTTTCTTCAGTTGGTAATTGTAAGGTATATCCCAGGGCACTCATTCCTCTTGGAACTATTGAAATTTTGGCTACCTTGGAACCTCCTGGCATTAAGTGACCAACAATTGCGTGGCCAACTTCATGGTAAGCTACCACCTTCTTTTCATCATCTTGCAATACTCTACTTTTCTTTTCAAGACCAGCAACAACTCTTTCAATAGCTTCGCTTAGATCTTGTTGTTCCACACTTTTCCTATTACCTCTTGCAGCGAGAAGAGCTGCTTCATTTACCATATTAGCTAAATCGGCACCCGCGAAACCTGAAGTAGCTTGAGCTATAGAATCTAAATCGATAGAATCTGAGAGTTTAACTTTTTTTGTATAAATTTCTAA
>CEVF01015958.1_pt1 | contig 12580 bp, 7 predicted proteins | sample 356441 | NCBI WGS metagenome assembly CEVF01 (sample SAMEA2622765, study PRJEB7988) | marine metagenome | biome: marine biome (ENVO:00000447); feature: surface water layer (ENVO:00002042); material: "saline water (ENVO:00002010), including plankton (ENVO:xxxxxxxx)" | depth 5 m
AACTTTTAGTAATTCCGCAAGGTTTACCCTGGGTGCTGATTTTCCCAGGCGTTGACTGCTCTGCCGAGAATCGCTCCGGTTTGATTCGCCCGGATCACTTTTTTTGGAATCAGCCGTTACGGAAGTTTCCTGGCCGATGCGGGTCCGCTTGTCCTGTTGGCTCGCTCCGCCACCGGAGGAAGTACCAGCGGAGGGTTGTCCTTGCGAATCGTTTTCCAGTTTTTTCAGGAGGGTGTCTAGTTGGTCTACTATCTGTCGCTGCAACCGGTCACGTTCGGGATCCGCATTTGCCGTTGATTCGTTCAATCTTGTTGCGAGTGCAGACATATTTTTTCCAATAGAGACAATCGGATCACCTTCGGTGGCCACAGCCTTGACAGCCGGCTCCGCTGCCCGTGTTGATCGCTCAACTCCGGGTGCCGTCACGCAAAGTAACGCGATCAACGGCAGCGGAAGTTTGTCAATCCAATTCATAACTCTGTCCTTTTCGGTGCCAGCGCCTTCCCCTGCTGTTGCTTGCTGCCAGAGGCGTTATCTCGGAGTAATCCAAGTGTCCAGATTGCAAGCTTCGCCTGTTCCGGTCCGAGCTCTTGCAACTGTTTTATAAATGGTTGCAAATCGCTGCCCGCCGAGTCAGCCTGTTCCATCTCCATCTGGATCGATGCGATGCGGCGATTCAAATCCACTTGGATTAACTTCAACAATCTGATCTCGGCAAGTGAGCGCTCGCCGCTTTTCTGCTCGGCACCGCTCCCCTGGCCTCCCCCTCCACCACCTCCCTGGGTCCCCGAATCCTCGGTACCCGGATCTCGCTGCAGGGATTTGCTTATCATTTTTAGCTGATGGATGACGTCGTGCTGAAGTCTCTGTGTCTGCGATCCGACCTGAAATTGCCCGAGTTTTTCTGCCGACGTCTGCATTTTTTCCAAACTGCTAGTCAACACGTATTGCAGGATTTCTGCCCGCTCAAGGCCCTCTCTAATCGGTTGCGTTTGAGCGATGATCGCCAACTGCCGGCGTGAGAGCTCTATAATCCTCGCTTTGTCTAAGCGGGTCAGTTTCGGTTTTTCTATTTTGTGCTCTGCCGCCTGTACCGTCTTTTTAAGCACTTGTTCCTGGGACGCTACAAGCTCTTGCAATTGCACCGGTAAACGGGCAAGGAGAGAATTCAACTGTGCCGCTTCCGCCTGCTGGCGAGCGCGGGTTAGTTGGTTACTAGCTTTCGCGATGAGCTCAGCAGCAGCTTCATCCTGATCCCTGCTAGCATTTGCATCTCGTTGCTCCGCAGCCACGCCCGCCTGCATCGTTTTTTCGGCAGCAGCCCCCAGACTTTTTGCAGCCGCCGAGGCCTGTAGACTTTCAATCTGCCGACTGAGTGCCTCTAGTTTATCCTCGAGCGTCTGCCGCTGATTTTTGAGTGAATTCGGGACGTTTGCCGAATCCTTAGCGGACTCATTCGCACGGGATAGGGCGGCCGTTTGCTCTTTTTGTAGTTTCTCTTGTGCTGAGGCGAGACGGGCGACTTCCGCCTCGGCTCTAAGTAATTTTTCAATCCGCTCTGCAAAATTAGTTTGCGGCATTCCCTCAAGGGTCGCTAGCATATTGTCAAGCGTTTCTGTCGCCCGAGTCTGTTGCGTGAGCGCCTGGCCAATCTGGTTTGCATCTAGGTGGTCTTGAGCGGCCCCCATTTGTTGGCTCACCCCCTGTTCTCTTCCGATCGCAACAGCAGATGCCAGTCGATCCCCTGAATCAGTCTTTTCAACAGATAACTCCTTTGAAGTCTGCCGCATCTGTGCGATCAGCTCATCAAGCTCGCGTTGGAGTGTTTCCTGTTGTTCGGCTGTTTGCCGAAGTGCGACACGTTCTCGCTTACTCAGCTGTTCGAGTGGCCTCCCAGAAAGGCTACCGGTCAGCCCCTCGGTTGCCTTGAGAATCGTTTTCTGCTTTTCGGTAACCGCGACCAAATCTTGAGTCAAGCGGCGATACCGGTTTGATTGAAGCAACGCGTCGACGAGCGGTTGCAGCGAGGCGATCGCCTCCCGCTGGTACGTTTTGGCCTGCGAAAGTGCCGCGACACCCTCTGAATTACTGATTGCCTGAGGCTCGGTTGGGATCGCCGGATCTGCTCCGTTCTGCGCATGCTTCCTCGCCGCAGTTAACGCACTTTGCAGCGGATTCAATTGCTGAGCTTCCACACTTCGGAGCGTCTGAACTAGCTGTTCAAGTTGCGATGACATGACCGGATCAGAGATGCGATTGTGCCTCAGATCCGCGGCTAGTGTGGCGGTCTTTGCCATTAGTCCATCCTGTGCATCGCTAATTGCACGGCGGATCTCATTTTCGGTCAGCCCGATACTACGTAGCGTTTGGACCTCCTTTTGCGTTAACTGGCCGATTTGCTCCCAAGCAATTTTCAATTGACTCGTACGCTCATGCGACTGTTTCTCCCGCGTAACGATCCGGGCTAGTTCTGCGATCAAGCCCTGTTGGCGGAGGGCTAGCTCCTGGGCCAGTGTTTCCTTGTCGATAATTTGCAGCACATGGTCCGGTTCACTGCGACCCTCAGCGGGCTGGTTGTCGTATGCCGATGCATAAAAGGCGACCTCGGTGCCCGCTGGCCAGCGGTAAGCAGTCAGATCCCAAGCATATTTCACAAGCTGCTGCTCACCTTCGGCTACCTGTTGTTCGATCCTTTTACGATCTGGGGGATCCGGTTTCTGTTGCTGCTGCCACAAAAGAATTGGCTGGTGACTTTGTTCCTCGTCACCAACCGATTGAAAATGCAGGGTGACATCTCGGAGAGCCAGATTATCTTTCGCGAAAATTTCCAGCGGCAGCATGGCATCAGGACTAGCGCGATAATAGCCGGTCGGTTTTTCGATTTGCACCGTGGGTGGCGATTCCGGTACAACTCGCACGGCAACCCGTTGTTGGTCACCGCCTTCGACCCCGTGCCGATCGACCACTCGGATTAACGCCGTGCCGTTTTTTCTCAGAAGCCAATCTTTATTTCCTTCGATTAAGGCAAATCGCTCCCCATCGATTTTCAAAGGTAGCGAATCTCCTGACGTCGTTGTCAGTGTCGCCGATGCGAGTGGCACGCTGGCAGTTCCTTCAAGCGTCACGCGACTACCTGCTAATCCCCAGATTTGTCCGCTTTGCAGTTGCAAAGGCCAACCCGTATACACTGGCGGGTGCACTTTAAATTCCACCGTTCTAATTTCCGGGGGAACCACCGGCTGCAAGGTATGCCATTCGGTTTCATCATCACCGCCTACGGCACGGAATTGAAAGGCATGCTGCACGTCTTGACGTTGTGCGACCATAACGCCATTTACCTGCTGCATCGGCTCGACAACTGTTTTTACTGCGCCATTGTTTTGAAATCGGTACTCAATATTTACCTTCTTTGGTAACTTATTTTTCCGATCGGTAAGTTCCGCCTCGAACAGGCCTCCGACGGGAATATGGGAGGCGGTGTTTTGAAATGCAAGATCATTGACCTGAGGCCAGACCGTATCGCCGAAGGGATTCATTAACCGCTCTATGGCGATCCTCGCACCAGATGGCAATAGGAATGCAGCAGTCGCGAGGGTTGCAACGCTCAGCAGTCCGATGACGAATGCGATCATCGCATGTCGATAGTGCACGACTTCGCGAACTGGCAATTCCCGAAGTGCTTCGGACGCCTCCCGGATGACCTCCCGTCTCATGGAGTCTGACCCAATGCCCACTGTTTTCTCGTCGTGGAGGAATTCGACCGCAGTTGCAATCTTGTGGCGTAGCATAGGAAAACGCCCCTGGATACGTTGCGCCAAAGACAAGTCGCTTAGCGGATTGCGAATCAGCGGAAGTATGAAACGAGCCGTCAATGAAACGACTGCCATCGCAAATAAGAGGCTGAGCGTAATGCGAGAGAAACGATCATTCTGCCGCAGGATAAAATCTACGCTCCCGATTACTAGCAACCACAGCGCGATGATCGACGACACCCAGCCGCAGCCAAAAAGTATTTTTGCAATCCATGCGCGTCGACGGACAAAGCGGATCGTATCTTTGAGCGTATCATCCATCAAATTTTCTCTGCGTCTCAACCTGCCTCTCACCGCAATTGCACCCCATCATCGCCGCTCACTTTATTCTAGCGGATGGAACGATGCTCTGGGGCGATAATTGCTTGTGGCCGGATAACTCTGGAAAGATAGACTAGGAACAATCAAAAATGAACCCGCGTGGCAGCGATCCCGAGTCGCTACAATCAATATGCGCAGTTAAATCTGCGATGATCGACACTGAGCTATGCTGCGATACCGTGCAATTGGGACCTTGGTGCCGCCCCTATCGCCGAAGGATCGTGTTAGTGGGCAACTTGAGGCCAGTAAGTTTCAAACTCAAATTCCGGACTGTTATCAAGATCGTGGCAACGCACGCAAAGATTCTTTTTCGCCTGCTGCAGGGTAACGTGCATTTGCGAACGGAGTTGTTCCAATTCCGCATCGTCTACTTCAAGATCGCCATTCTCCGCCGCAACATGTGTTGCACCGCCACCGTGGCAGTTTTCACACCCATTACCAAATAAATGGGGTGTCTGCTTCTGATTTTCATAGCCGGTCGCAAAAGGATAATACTCTTGGGGTTCCCAGCCGGTGACATGGCAACTTAAACACTCCGGATCATGCTGTCGACCGAGCGGCAAATTGATGAGCGTATCGGTGGCATGGGAATGAGAGCTGTCCTCCCAGATTTCATAGGCGTCGCTGTGGCAGTCGGCACAGGTTTCACTTCCCACGAATTCTCGGCCACTCGGATGCGGATTTGCCTGCAGGGACAGTCCTGCGAGACCGAGCGTGCGCAGTTGATCCTGATAGGCAGCAAATAGTCGCGTGATCGAATCGTTGTCCTCGAATCTGCCGTCAAGCGGAACACGTTGGTAACGAACATCAGTCGGATTCTCGTACAATCCGAGGACACCGACGTACATGCCCTTGTGCCCTAATTCAATCACTTGCACGCCGTTGCCGATCGATTCCGGTTCCGGTGGTGGTGGGTCACTGTCACCAGCCACTACCACATAGTTAAAATCAGCAAATCTCTCGCCTAATGCCTGAGCCTCCTCGACCGTGGTATTAGCGAGTAAAATACGCAACTTACAATTCTCTTCTTCGAGACGTTTAACGATCGGCTCAAGCGCTGTTTCCGGCGATTGAAAAATGTAGTCAGCATTCTGCAAATCTTCTGCGTACTGCTCACCTAAAACTTGCGTGACACCGATCCGCATGCCACCCACCGTAAGCACGCGGTAACGACTGGTCAGTCCGAAGTCTTCATCGAAAATCGATTGCACGTTTGCTGAGACAAACGGAGACTCTCCTTCGGGCGTGAGTTGAGACAAAAGTGTCTCAGATGGGAGTTGCAGGTCACGTGCCCCCAGACCGATCACGTCATATCCCAATGCGCGGTGTGCATCGATAGAGACTTGGTATTTGATTGCTGCCTGAGGACCGAATCGTCGAACCATGCCGCCTAGGTCCACTGCGGCGAGCGACCAACCCTTTGCCTTTAACTGCTCGAACAAATCCATCCGTCGATTCAGACCACCCTTCTGATTCTCGAGGCCTGCACATCCGCATGGCTCAATGTATCCGTCTAGCAACCCTGATAAGAGGATGGCTGCCCTCGGTTTCTTCCAATCAACGAAAATACTGCCGTTAAGTTTGGCGTAGTCTTTATTCGTTTTTGCATTTGCAGCATGATAGCCATCGAGTTTCTTGTCTGTCGGTGGTTCCTGCTCCCCGCTTTGCCCTACGCTATTCTCGGCTTGAAGTACCTTGTCTGGTGCTTGAAATTGATTTTGCCCCCCGGGATCGACCACGTGTGTCAACGCAACCGTTTCACGGTGCTGCCCGCGATGCGATTCGTGCACCTCGCTCTCGCCACAACCGGTCAACAGCACCAGTATCACTAAGCGACTGAGCGTGCCGTGCAAGGACGAGGTTTTCAAGCATCGATCTGCCATCGGGTTCCTTCCCCGCACTCGGTGTCGGTGACGCCCGCTTCGTGCGGTGCCGTATCCTGAGACGCTACTTTGCCGTCTTTTCGCGTTCAGGCGACAAAACGTCTCCGGCCGATTCCGGTGCGGTCTGCTTCTCGGGGGCCACGATCTCAAGTTTGACAGGCAATTCAATTTCAGGATAGTCCGGATGACCAGTCGCAAGGACAATCTTGCCCAACGGGTGCGACCCCGTTCCGTAAACACCCGGCATCGCATTCTGAGGAGGCGTTATTATCAGCGGAAACTGCCTCAGCGTTCCTTTTGCTAGCAGTAGATCCGGACCAACTTCCACAGCTATCCCCGGTGGGTCACTGGAGATCACTTTGACTTGGACGTCGTCGCGATAGCGCCCCGCAACCTGCATCAGCAACCGGACTGGATCTCCGCTGCCAGCAAAGACTTTTCCCAGATCCAGGACCTGTGTGTTGCGATCGAGTTTGGGGCCAAAAAGATGCACCGGTTTGCGGACCGTACCATTCACTTTCAGTCGCACTGGTTGAGTAAAAGAGGGATCGGTCCGGAATACAACCGCCTCGTGGAAGTTGCCGATCGGCATCCCAGGAAAAAATTTGACCCGCACTTTAAAACCGCTCGTCGCGTAGGGTTCGCTGATCTGGTCAGTCGCAATCGGCTGATAGTCGACTTTCACAAAATTCTTGAGGTCGTCTTTTCCCAGCGTCGATTCGAGCACCTCGACCGGCTTTTCTCCATAAAAGAAAAGTTGTGCCTCGAGTGTTTTTTCCATGTCGTTCGCCAATCCCGATGCAAAGAGTGTCGGGGGCTTGAATGCGAAATCTGGGGTCACGGTCCCCTCAATTTTCAGCTGAATGCTCTGCTGTGTCGGATCATTGGTTTTAATCGGAGCACGCTTGCGATATTTGCCCTTCGACTTCCCCGTCTTCCAGGTGAGGGTTACCTCGGCAGTCTCTCCTGGAGGAATCGTTTTCCTAGACACTTTGCTGACAGTGCATTTGCAGGAGGGCTTTCCTGGAATAATTTTCAGGTCCGACAACCCTTCATTGCGGAGCACAAACGTATGTGTACCGGTTTGATTCTGATACATTCGATTGAATGTGTGCGTGGTGCTGGCTGTTACCAGTTTAGGGCCGATGAGTAGGTCGCGGTCTTGTGTGCCGGCCAGCAATGGTGTCTCAATTGTCCAGCCGAATTCAGAGACAGTACGAAGCACGGCGACTCCGGCGCCAAGTGCAACGGCGATGATGGCACAGATAAAAATTTTCATCAATCAGTTTGCAGTTTTTATTTTTCGTTTTTGTTACGCACGTATATTTATATTCTATCGGCCCCGCAGGTCGAGCGTCAAATCACGCACCGCGTCTTGCCGTATCGCTTCTCCGACCAATACGGTTAGGGCGATTTCGCGTGCGAAAACATTTTGTCTGGTCAGCCGGCCCAACCAGTCACGAGCGACTAATCTCACTCAGCGGAGACTCGCCGGCAGCAATATCCTCTGCAGATAATCGCGACACTCGTCGAGGAATCCTTGCACATCTTGGCGGCGATAATCGGGATAGGTCCACTCCCAGTGGTGCCAGCGACGTTTGCGGTAACCAAGCGTGACTTCAGCGTAAATGCCTCGTCTTAAGTAGATTCGATGGGCGTGATCTTTAGTCGATGCTAGGACCAATTTCCCAAGCGTCAGATAGCCGGGATCCAAATTGAGCGGCCGGACTACATTTCCTGCGTTCGTCTGGGCGAATTCGATTTCCCAAGAATTAGTTTGATGTTTCCAGGCAGCTAATTCCTCTGCATTCGCCGGACGCTCAAAAGCCCAAAGACTCTTTAACAAAGGGCTGCCCATTGAGGGAGTGTAATAGTCGGTTTCGGTAAATTGAAAAACAGGACTGCGAAGTGCCGTTTTACCCCATGCCGCCTCAGCCCGCTGCAGTGACCACTCGAGCGCTGCCTCGTCTTGACTGAAGGCGGCTAAAACCATCATTACTTTGTCAGGCGTGCGGGCTTCACCCATGGCGAGGTTGATCCATCGGTCAATAAGCCTTTGCAAAAACCGCGCGCTTGTGGCTCGGCTGGTTGGAAAAAATACAGGCTCCCTTCTCTGCATCCGCGTCAAGCGGCACACAGCGAAGCGACACTTTCAACTCTTTGAGGATCCGTTCCATCGGTTCACCTTCGGCGAAGTGACACTCAGCAAAGCCTCCGTGGATTGCCGTTGGATCATCGGCATCCGGGGTGAAATATTCGCGAAATTCCTCAAGGGTATCGATTTTCTTCGTCACTCGCTGGCGATTTTCCAGCGCGCGTTTGAAAAGCTGCGTTTGCATGGACTCCAGTTGTTTGGCGACCGTGCCAACAAATTCAGCTCGCGGAATGCTCTCTTTTTGTTTTGGTGGTTGATCCCGCCTTCCAACGAAGCAACTGTCACTTTCTACGTCCCGAGGTCCGATTTCGACACGAAGCGGCACCCCTTTCTTGATGTGCTGCCAGGTTTTCTCTCCTCCCCGGATATCACGGCGATCCATCAGCACTCGGACGGGTTCATTATTGAATGATTGGCCTTCCAGGGCGATCTTCAGTTTTTCACAATATTCCAGAACAGCAGCAGTTGAATCGTCGCCGCGTAATACCGGAATTATTACGACGTGTTGTGGTGCGAGTCGTGGCGGAATGATCATCCCATCATCATCGCCATGCGTCATAATTAGACCACCGACCAACCGGGTAGAGACGCCCCAGGAAGTTGTCCAGGCGTAAGCCTCTGCCCCGTTTTCATCCTGAAATTTGATATCTTGGGCTCGCGAGAAGTTCTGCCCAAGGAAATGCGAGGTACCGGCCTGCAATGCTTTGCGGTCTTGCATCATGGCCTCAATGCTGTAGGTCGCCACCGCCCCTGGAAAACGCTCTTCGGCTGTTTTTTCCCCTTTAATGACAGGCATGGCCATCCAGTTCTCGGCAAAGTCAGCATAGACATCGAGCATTTTACGAGTCTCTTCTTCCGCCTCCGCCCGATTGGCATGCGCGGTGTGCCCCTCTTGCCAGAGAAACTCTGCGGTTCGCAAAAAGAGCCGCGTTCGCATTTCCCATCGCACCACATTCGCCCATTGATTTATCAGCAGCGGTAAATCGCGATACGATTGAATCCACTTGGCATACATCTCTCCGATAATTGTTTCGCTGGTTGGGCGGACAATCAACGGCTCCTCGAGTGGTCCAGCTGGTTGAAGCCCCCCCTGCCCATCCGGTTCGAGGCGGTGGTGTGTCACGACAGCACATTCTTTGGCAAACCCCTCAACGTGGGCCGCTTCTTTTTCCAAATAACTCATCGGAATAAAAAGTGGAAAATACGCATTAACGTGGCCCGTTGCCTTAAACATGCGGTCGAGCGCTTGCTGCATGTTTTCCCAAATCGAGTAGCCCCAAGGTTTGATCACCATGCAGCCACGGACGGGAGAAATTTCTGCGAGATCGGCCGCACGAATGACCTGCTGGTACCACTCCGGGTAGTCATCGCTGCGGGTCGGTTGGATAGCATGCTGGGGTGGTTTGGCCATCGGAAGTCCAAAAAAGCGTAATTGTGTCCAGGAGCCAGTATTCTATGGCAGGCGATGGTTCGCTCGCAATATCTCTGGTCCTTGTGGAAATCCATTCGCTGATTCTAAAATGTGGGCCGCTCATACCGCGTGAGCGGAACGGCTGACATGAAAGATGCAATTGCCGTTTCGGTCAAAATGACCTTCCCGCCGAAACACGAGCCCCACAATTTTCGGGAACAACAAATCATGCCCCGCCAACCTGTCAATAAATTGCATGCCGAGCAGACTATCGATCAGGTATTTCTTTTAGGCGGCAAACAGCTTCGCTCCAATCGGCAAGGCAATCTTTATCTGCAGTTCCGCCTATCGGACCGATCCGGTTCCCTCGAGGCGAGGATGTGGAACGCCAGCGAGGCGAAAGCAGCACAATTTGCCGACGGCGACTACGTTCAGGTAAAAGGCACTACGCAGTTGTTCCAGGGTGCCATTCAGCTTATCGCCAAGAGTATGGAAAAAGTTTCTAGTGAGTCGGTCAATGAAAGTGATTTTCGCGTGCTCCCGGCCGAGGTCATTGATGGCTTGCGCACGAACCTGAGTAAGCGGTTCGATCGACTGGAAGATGCCGATCTTCGAGAGTTGGCACGGACCTATCTGGAAGATACGTCGTTTATGGACAGATTCACCCGTGCCCCCGCAGGCATCAAAAATCATCACGCGTATCACGGTGGATTGTTACAGCACGTGGCAACTTTGTGCGACTTGATCGATCGGGTCGCCGATACTTATCCGCAACTCGACCGTGAACTGATGCTTCTAGGGGCACTTTTACATGATTCTGGCAAAGTAGATGAGTTGGGATATGATCGTGACTTGCACTATACCGACCAGGGGCAGTTGCTCGGCCACATTGTAATCGGACTTTCTCTGCTCGATAAGAAGTTGAGTGAGTTGTCCTTGTTTCCGAAGACAAGGGCAATGGAATTAAAACATTTGTTAGTAAGTCATCACGGTAGTCTCGATGCAGGCAGTCCCCAGGTCCCGATGACGCGAGAAGCGCTGGTGCTTCACCGGCTGGATGAACTGGACGCTCGACTCCATCAGTTTGATCAAGTAATTCGAGGCGATAACAATCCCGATAGTTGCTGGACCCCGTTTTATCCCAATTTGGGCCGCAAGCTTTTCAAGGGAAGCGGTGGGCAATGAATGAAGACGAGCTTCAGGATTTGCTTCTCCAACATGTACTTGCCCCGGGTTACCTTCCCGTTAAGCCCCGTAAGATTGCGGAGCGACTCAGATTCGATGAATCGCAGACGCGTCAGCTCAAAAAAAAGATCAAACAACTCGTGAAGCGCGGGCAGCTTGCGTATGCCGCGGGCCACGCGGTGATTCCGCCTAGTGCAGACGACTCTGAAGATGGCGTGATTGGAATTTTTCGCAAGTTACCGGCGGGATACGGCTTTGTGCGCCCCACCAATGTGATGAACAAATCGCAACGGGCCGATATCTTTATCCCGGCAAAACATGCCGGCGATGCTGCCAGTGGCGACAGGGTTCGGGTCCGGCTACGTGGGAAGCGAGGCTCGAAACGCGGTTTGGGCCCGGCCGGCGCGATCGTGGAAGTTGTCGAGCGTGAGACACATCGTTTTGTAGGGGCCTATTTTAAACAGGCTGGTATTTCCCTGGTGCAGGTGGACGGAAAAATTTTTTCAGCACCGGTACGGATCGGTGATGCGTCGGCTATCAAGCCACAGATCGATGAAAAAGTAGTGATCGAAATGGTGCAATTTCCTTCACACTTTCGCCAGGGAGAGGCTGTTATCGTTGAAATACTCGGGCCCCGCAATCAGCCGGGTGTTGACACGCAATCAATTGTGCATGAGTTCGGTCTTCCGGGAGACTTTTCTGATGCGGTTCTTGAGGAGGCGCGTCAGGTTGCCGCAGCGTTCGATGAATCGATTCCAGAAGAGCGGAGCGATTTTACCGAATTGACGGTTGTTACTATCGATCCGATCGATGCCCGGGATTTTGACGATGCCATTTCCTTGTGTCGTACTGAAGAAGGACATTGGCGGCTCGGTGTGCACATTGCAGATGTTTCGCATTTCATTCGGGACAAGACCGAACTAGATCGTGAGGCACACGATCGCGCAACCAGTGTTTACTTGCCCGATCGGGTGATTCCGATGCTGCCGGAGACCATTTCCAATCATTTGGCCAGTTTGCAGCCGGATCGGGTACGTTACACGCGGTCAGTCCTCATCGAATTCACCGAAGATGGCATTCCGCTCGACGTGGAATCGGTTGCAGGTGCGATTCGTAGCGACCGACGATTTCATTACGAGGAAGTAGATGCCTTTCTAGCTTCGCCCGACGGTTGGAAAAAAAAACTGACTCCGGAGGTACATCGTCTGCTAGGCGATATGCATTCGCTGGCCATGATTTTACGGGAGCGCCGATTCACCCGCGGTGCCTTGGAGCTTTCTATGCCAGAAACAAAAATTGATTTAGACAAACAGGGCCGCGTTTCGGGTGCACATCTGGTCGACAATACGGAAAGCCATCAGATCATCGAAGAATTTATGCTTGTGGCCAATGAGGCGGTAGCTGGCCTGCTACGGTCGAAGCAACTTCAGTTTCTCCGCCGTATTCATGAGTCGCCCGAGCCGCGTAAATTACGTGCTCTGACAAAATTCGTGCAGGAATTGGGGGTTGAAACTACCAGCCTCGAAAGCAGGTTTGCTCTGCAGCGTTTACTGCATTCGGTTGAGGGACAACCGCAACAACATGCGGTGAATTTTGCGCTGCTGCGCAGTTTGCAGCGTGCGGTTTATAGTCCAATCGAAGAAGGACATTTTGCGCTAGCAAGCGACTGTTATTGCCACTTCACTTCCCCCATCCGGAGATACCCGGATTTATTGATCCATCGGCTGTTACGATCCTTGGATCATGGTCGACCGGTGAAGCAAAAAATAGATGCATTGCACAATTTGGGTGCCCACTGCAGCGAGCGGGAACA
>CEVF01119024.1_pt1 | contig 12567 bp, 10 predicted proteins | sample 356441 | NCBI WGS metagenome assembly CEVF01 (sample SAMEA2622765, study PRJEB7988) | marine metagenome | biome: marine biome (ENVO:00000447); feature: surface water layer (ENVO:00002042); material: "saline water (ENVO:00002010), including plankton (ENVO:xxxxxxxx)" | depth 5 m
CGGAGGCCGTGCCAGGGAGATTTCCGATCACACGCTCGATCTCCTCGCCGAGCGCAGCGATCACTTCGAGGTCCGGTCCCGCGACCTTGATCCCTACCGGCGTCTTGATGCCGGTGGCGAGCATGTCGATTCGGTTCTTGATCGGCATGATCCACGTGTTGGTAAGGCTTGGTACCTGAACGAGCGAGTCGAGTTCGGCTCGCAGCTTGTCCATGGTCATGCCGTCCCGCCATTCTGAGCGGGGTTTCAGGCGGATAGTGGTCTCGACCATCGTCAGCGGGGCGGGATCGGTCGCAGAGTCCGCTCGGCCGGCTTTGGCGTAGGCCGTTTCCACTTCCGGCACGGACATGATCAGCCGATTGGTCTGGCCGAGAATCTGTGCCATCTTGCCGCTGGATGCGGCGGGAAAGGCGCTTGGCATGTACAGGAGGTCTCCCTCATCGAGCTGCGGCATGAACTCGCTGCCAAGCCGGGAATAGGGTACCCAGGTGCTCGCAAGCACGAGGAGGGTCGCCAGTATAGTGAGGGTCGGGTGGCGCAAGGCCAGATCGAGCACGGGTCGATATCCGGCAATCAGAGCGCGGTTGATCGGGTTGCGCTCTTCGGGAATGACCTTCCCGCGGATGAGATACCCCATGAGCACGGGTACGAGCGTGATCGAGATGCCGGCCGCCGCCGCCATGGCATAAGTCTTGGTGAACGCGAGCGGTTTGAACAGCCGTCCCTCCTGTGCCTCCAGAGCGAATATCGGCACGAAGCTGAGCGCGATGATCAGCAATGAAAAGAACAGCGCAGGCCCCACCTCACTGGCGGCGTCGGCTACGGCGCGCCATCGAGTGGTCGGATCGATGTCGTGCCCTTCCTTTTCGAGGTGCTTGTGAAAGTTTTCGATCATCACGATGGTGGCGTCTACCATGGCGCCTATGGCTATGGCGATACCGCCAAGTGACATGATGTTGGCATTGATGCCTTGCAGGTTCATCACGATGAACGCCGCGAGAATTCCGAGCGGAAGACTCAGTACCACGACCAGCGAGGAGCGCAGGTGAAACAGAAAAACCACACACACCAGCGCCACGACGACGAACTCTTCGATCAGCTTTTCGTTCAGCGTGTCGACTGCGCGTTCGATCAGTGCCGATCGGTCGTACGTTTCGACGATCTCCACGCCCTCCGGCAGACTCTTTTCCAGTTCCTCGAGGCGGGCTTTGACCCGTTCGATCGTCGCCATGGCGTTGCCGCCGAAGCGCATGATGACAACGCCGCCGACCGCTTCACCTTGACCGTTCAGCTCACCGATGCCGCGGCGCAGATCCGGGCCGAATCGCACACGGGCCACGTCCTTGATCAGCACGGGCACGCCTTCGTCGGTGGTCTTGAGCGGAATGTTCTCGAGATCTTCCAGTTCGTCGACATAGCCCGTGGCCCGGATCATGTACTCGGCCTCGGCCATCTCGATCACCCGGCCACCCGTTTCCTGGTTGCCGCGCTGAATGGCATTGCGCACTTGAACGAGAGGAATGTCGTACGCCCTCAGCCTGTCAGGGTCGACGATGACCTGGTATTGACGCACCATACCGCCGATGGCGGCGATCTCGGAGACGCCTTCTACGGTCTGCAACTCGTACTTGAGAAACCAGTCCTGCAGGGAGCGTAGCTCACCGAGATCCCGCTGACCTGTCCGATCGACCAGCGCGTACTGATAGACCCAGCCGACTCCGGTCGCGTCCGGGCCCAGGGCTGGTCGCGCCCCGTCGGGGAGGGTTGGAGCCACCTGGCTCAGGTACTCCAGCACGCGGGAACGAGCCCAATAGAGATCCGTTCCGTCTTCGAATATCACGTATACGAAGGAATCGTTGAAGAACGAGTAGCCGCGCACCGTGACGGCGCCTGGTACGGCCAGCATCGCGGTGGTCAACGGGTAGGTGACCTGGTCTTCGACCACCTGGGGGGCCTGACCGGGGTAGGTGGTCTTGACGATCACCTGCACGTCGGATAGATCCGGAATCGCATCCAGCGGCGTGCGCATCATCGACAGTATGCCCCAGCCGGCGAGCAGACCCGCCAGCATGAGCACCAGGAAACGGTTGGCTACCGAGGCCCGGATGATGGCTTCGATCACGATTGGTCTCCAAAGTGGCCTGCATGATCGCCGGTGCTGGAGTCATCCGGAACGGCGTGGTCGTGATGCGTACCCTCCTGCGAGTCGCCGAGGAGCCGGAGCAGGCTGGCGTCCAGGCTGGCTTCGGAATCGATCAGGAACTGACTGGACACCACGATGCGGTCGTCAGGTTCCAGTCCGCGCCGGACCTCGACGCGTCCTCCGCTCTCGACTCCGGTTTCCACTTCGGCCGGGCGAAATCGACCGTCGCCGAGGTCGATGATGACCCGTTCCTGAGCTCCGGTCCGGATGATCGACTGGCTTGGGGCGTAGAGCACGTCGTGTCGCGGGTCCGCGTCGATGTCGACCTTGGCGTACATGTGCGGTTTGAGCGCCAGATCCGGATTGGCGAACACCAGCCGAACCCGCGCCGTGCGGCTTTCCGGGCGGATGGTGGGATAGACGTAGTCCACCGATCCTTCCCACTCCCGCTCTGGTGCGAACGGCAGCCGCATGCGCGCGGTCTGGCCGGCGTCGATCCAGTCGATCTGCTGCTCGAACACGTCGACATCGACCCAGACTTCGCTCAGGTCGGCCAAGGTCATGATGGTGGTCCCAGGCTCCACGAACATGCCCTCCCGCACGTTCAGGCCGGTCAGGTAGCCGTCCTGGGGTGAGCGGACCGAGAAAAGCTCGGTTGTTCGTCCGTCCCGACGGAGCGCCTGGATCTGTTCGGACAGCATGCCGAGGGCTCGCAGGCGGCTTGCCGCAGCCTCGACCAGCACCGGCTGGTCGGCACGGACGGCTTGCAGATATTCGTCCTGTGCGCTGACCAGCGCCGGCGAGTAGATCTCGAACAGCAGGTCTCCTTCTGACACGAAATCACCTTCTGTGTCTGCTGCCAAGTGTTCGATCCAGCCCTCCGTGCGCACGTGGACATGCGCCACCCGCTCCTGGTCGGGCATGATGAAACCAACGGTTTCGATGTTGCGGTAGATGGTTCCGCGCTCGACGGGCGTGATTTTGACGCCGATGTTGTTCACGACGGCTGCGCTGATGCGCAGAGCGGGTTCGTCGCTCGCCCCACCGGCGGCCTCGTCGGCGTAAACGGGTACCAGATCCATACCCATGGGTGACTTCCCGGGCTTGTCCGAGCGAAAGTTCGGGTCCATGGGCGCCGCCCAGTACAGCACCTCACGCTCCGAGCTTTCGCCCGAGCTCGCGCCGGAGGCCCCGGGGCCGTACCACTGAGCTGCCAGGAACCCGGCTCCCGCGGCGATCAGCGCGATCAGCACGATTCTGGCGAGGGTCATGAGCTTTCTCCTGCAAGATAGACGATTCGCGCCCAGGCCTGTGCGGCCCGTGCCTCCAGTTCTGCGGCCGTTACCCGGGTGTCGAGCTCAGCGAGCTGGCTGCGAATGAGCTCAGCGAAATCAGTCTGACCGTTGGCGTAGGTGGTGATCGAGGCTTCGGCGGTCTCCCGAGCACGGTCTCCGACAGCGGACCGATAGAGCGTCAGGCGTTCGGTGAAACGCTGCCAGTCGGACCATGCCTGGTCGAGTCTGCGCCGGAGTTCCAGCAGCACCGTATCCCGGTCCAGTTGCTCGGCGCCACGCTGACGCACCGCAGCCCGGTGGCGGCGATCCTGCCGCTTGTCCGTGAACAGTGGCAGCGTGACGGTCAGGCCAATGCTGGCAAGATCGGTCCGGTCTTCGCGGAAGCCGTAGCCGCCCTCCAGCGCCCAGGCGGGTTTGTAGGCTTCCGCCGCGATGGCTACAGCGGCGTCGGCGGCCGCGATCTCGGCCGACTCGGCCTGTACGGCTGGATGGTCCACGAGCCGCGATACCAGCACCGGTAGCCTCGGTAGGGTAACCAGTGTGGGCCAGCCCTCGGGCAGGGGGCGGTCCGCGTGTTCCTGGATGTAGCGAGCGAGCTCCGCTCGGGCGATCTCGGCCCGACGTCGGTGCTCGGTAAGCCGGTCATCGAGCAGAGACAGTTCCAGCTCGGATCGCAGCACGGCCTGGGCGTTGATGCGCCCCGTCGCAAAGCTGGCGGCCAGCGAGTCCACCTGCTGAGCGACGGATTCCCGGCTGCGGGCAACGATCGTCATTGCTTGGCGCTGATAGGCGAGTTCGAACCATGCCTGGCGGGTAGCGAGTGCGATCTCCCGCAGTTCGAGCTGTCGGCGCGCTCGCTGGGCCTGCGCCTCCTGGTGGCGCTGCCGTCCTCGTTCGGCCAGCGTTCTGCCTGGTGGAAACTCCTGGCGCAGTCCGAGCCGCGCCTGAGTCATGTCGGCTTCGTCCAAGGCGAAGGTATCCGTAGGAACGTTGTTGAGCTGGGCCGTTACCATCGGATCGGGTAGCTGTGCATCCGCAACGGCACGCTCTTCGAGTGCCTCGGCGCGCTCCGTCAGGCGCTCGAGCGCAGGGTCGCTCGATTCGGTCGCCAACGCAACGGCCTGCTCGAGGGTCAGCAGCGCACCGACCGTGGACGGAGGCGGTGGTGCAGCCGCGGTCGCTGGCGCGGCTGCTCCGGCCAACGATAGGAGAGACGCCACCACCAGGTGGGCCAGGTTCGGTCTCATGGGCATGCTCCAGGATGAATCGAATGTCCAGCCGCCAGGGCGGCGAGGCGCATCGCTGCCGGCGACGATCTCTCGTCGAAGCGAGCGAGCATCAAGTGGGCTCGATGGCGGTTTCCGTGCGGCACGTGATACGCGGAACGGCCCCGCTCCTGAACGAGCGAAAAGCTGACAGCCAGCAGGCTGGATTCAGCCGCGATGTCAACCGGTGCACGAGCCAGGTCGCTCGAGGCAGGCGGCGAACAGGACCCGCCAGCGCGGCCGTCGGCGGTGGAAGATCTGCCGTTGTCGTGGTAAGGAGCATGCCAAGCGGGTTCCAGTGTCTGGGAATCTGACCCGGAAGGCTAAGACCTGTGTCCAGCATACAGGTCAATCTTCGAGGCGAGGGCAGCATGCTTTCTGTCCGATCGCGTTGTCGCGGTGTGCTTCATGTCACCCGCTTCTTGAACACCATGGCCGACAGGCAGAACAGCCCAGTGCCGATGGCGAGAAGTGCGAGAGCCTCGTCCCAGAGTTCGGCCCAGCCGGCGCCCTTCAAAAAGACGGAGAGGATGATGTCCATGTAGTAGCGCAGCGGACTGGCCAGAGACAGGGTCTGCAGCACGCTGGGCATGGACTCCACCGGTGTCAGGGTGCCGGACAGAAACATGATCGGGAACAATCCGAAAAAGGCGAGCAACAGCGCCTGCTGCAGCGTCTGACTCACCGCCGCGATCATGACGCCCAGTCCGATGGCGCTCAGCAGGAACAGCGCGGTCAAGACCATGAACAGCGCGAAACTTCCCCGGAGCGGCACGTCGAACCAGGCGACGATGAGCAGGCTGGGAAACAGTGCCAGCGTGCCCATGAGCAACGTTGGCGCCGTCTTTGCCGTGAACAACTCGACCAGCCGGATCGGGGTCACCAGCAGCTGCTCGATGGTACCCCGCTCGCGTTCGCGTACGATCGAAGCTGCGGGGTGGATGACGCCCACCATCATCCCGGCCAGTGCGATCATCGACAACACCATGAAGGCAGAGGTTGTCTGGTCCGGGTTGTACCAGGTTCGGATGATCGGCTCGGCCTGGTGCGGGACCGGTCCGGCAGACAGCGACGGGTGCTCGAGCTCGAAACGACGCAGCAGCTCCATCGCGTAGAGTCTCGCGTTCGCGGCGGTATTGGAATTCGTGCCGTCGAACAGAAACTGGATCGCCGGCAGCGTGGCAGTGTGATAAGCCCTTCCGAAACCGCCGGGTACGATCATGACCATGTTTACACGGCCGCTCTCCAGCCAGGTGGCTGCTTCACGTGGGCTGGCCGCGTGGTCTGCGAGCTCGAAGGCGTCGCTGAGGGTGAACAGATCGATGAGCTTTCGGCTGGACAGGCTCCGATCCTGGTCGACGACGGCCACCGGGAGGTTTTCGACCTCGAAGCTGAGGGCATAAGTACACAGCACTGCCTCCACGGTGTAGAGCCAAAGCACGAGGGCCAAGACCAGGCGGTCTCGCAGGAACTGCACGGCTTCCTTGCGCAGCAGGCCGACGAGGCGAACGAAGCTCATGCGACCTTCTGTCGCAATCGCCGTGTCGCGATCGCGAAGATCACCAAGGTATAGAGGAAGAGCAGCGACACCGGCAGCGCAAGCGAGTCGATGCCGGCTCCTTTCAACACGATTCCTCGAGAAATCTCGGTGAAGTACGTCGCTGGGAAGAGCTGGCTGTAGATCTGCAGTGCCAGCGGCATCGTGAATACCGGGAAAAGAAAGCCGGAGAACAGAAACGAGGGCATGAGCGTCACAACCAGCGCGAGCAACATGGCTGAAAGCTGCGTGCTCGTCACTGCAGAGACCAGCAGGCCGATTGCAACTGTGGTGAGGACATAGATCATAGCCGCCGCGAGGAAGAGCAGCACGCTGCCTCTGAACGGGACGTCGAACCACAGGGTGCCGATGGCGACCACCATCACGATCTCGAAGAATGCGACCACGCCGTAGGGAACGAGCTTGCCGGCAACGAATTCGGCAGAGGTGGCCGGGGAGGCAAAGATCTGAGAGATGGTTCCTGTCTCCTTCTCCCGAACGATGGCGAGCGCTGTCAGAAGCGGCGGAAAAGCCATGAGGATCACTGCGAACAAGCCGGGAACGATGTAATGACTGCTGCGCATCGATGGGTTGTACCAGACCCGAACCTGGGGCTGGATTGCACTTGGCCGCGGCCGCGGAAAAGCGCTGACGATGGCTTCCGCGTAGGCGCCAGCGAGGGCCGCGATCGCCGGATAGCTGCCATCGACCAGAATCTGCGTGGGGGCAGGCGCCCCTTCGAGCAGGTGGCGGTGGAAGTTTCTCGGCACGATCAGTGCCAGCCTGATCTCGCCCTGCTGCATGGCCTTCTCCAGCTCGCCGAGTGACCCGAAGGTTCGTCGCAGGTCGAAGTAGTCGGTGGCGGCGAAGCGTTCGGTCAGATCTCGGCTGGCGGGCGTGCGGTCCTCGTCGTAGACCCCCATGGCCACGTTTTCCACATCCAGGTTTACCGCGTAGCCGAACAGAAACAGCATGATCAGCGGCATGACGGCACACAGGCCGAGAGTGATCGGATCTCGGATCAGTTCCCGGCCTTCCTTGCCGATGAGTGTGATGACTCGAGCAGGCTTCATGACGGCGCCACACCCGGGCGGCGCAAGGCGTTGAGGAACACGGTCTCGACGGAGTCAGTATCGCCGCTTGCCGTCTGGCGTCGCAATTCCGGCAGCGATCCGAGGGCGATCAGCCGGCCGCGGTCCATCAGACCGATGCGATCGCAGTATCTTGCCTCTTCGAGGTAGTGGGTCGTCACGACGATGACCATTCCTGCCGAAGCGAGAGCGCGAATGAGCTGCCAGAAGCGGAATCGGGACAACGGGTCCACGCCGGAGGTCGGCTCGTCGAGAAACAAGACCGCCGGCTCGTGCAGCACGCTGCAGGCTAGCGCCAAGCGCTGACGGGTGGCTCCGGACATCGCTTCTACCCGCGTTCCAGGCGCAACGGGTTCGAGCCCGGTCAGCGCTCGTGCCCGGAAGATCGCTGACTCGGACGCGGAGCCGGTCAGTCCGTAGGCAGCGGCGAAGAATTCCATATTCTCACCGACCGTGAGGTCCGGGTAGAGAGAGAAACGCTGCGACATGTAGCCGATTCGTTGTCGGACCGACGTGGCTGCCGTCGTGACGGGCGTGCCGGCAATCCTGGCTTCGCCGCTGCTGATCGGCTGCAGTCCGCAGAGTGCGCGGATCAGCGTGGTCTTGCCGGCGCCGTTCGGGCCGAGCAGAGCGAGCAGGGTGCCGGGCTCCGCTACGAGCGACACATGATCCACCGCTCTGAACCCTCCGAACGTGACGCTGACATCGTCGGCCTCGATGGCGCCAGGCGTCTCGACGTTCGGTAACTCGCCCCATGCAGCAAATGGTTCCGCGTGTTCATTGCTGTGGAAAACGAAGAGATCTTCCAGGGTCGCGTCTGCCGTACGTGCTCCCATCGAATCCAGTCGCGGGTCGGGCCCTGGTGCTTCCGTCGAGCCGTGCTGGAATCGTACGCGATCCGGCAGCACCTGGATTCCTTGCGCGGAGTAGCGGCTCGACAGTTCTCCCGCAACTCTCGTCGGGTCATTGGTGACGATCTCGTAAACACGTCCAGCTACGGCTAGGCGTAGTGCTTCCGGGCGGTCGGTGCCGATCGGATGGCCCATCTGCAGGAGCAGCACCCGGTCACAGCGTTCTGCCTCGTCCATGTACGAGCTCGCGACGACCACCGTGACACCCCGCTCGCGGAATGCCTCCAGCATACGCCACAGTTCCCGCCTGGATAGCGGGTCCACGCCGAGCCCCGGCTCGTCGAGAATGAGCAGGTCGGGTTCGTGAATAAGATTCAGACACAGAGCGAGTTTCTTCCGCATGCCGCCAGACAGCTTTCCGGCGAGGCGGGACTCGAACTCCCTCAGGCCCGCCATGTCGAGCAGCCGCTGGCTGCGGTCGGTGAATTCCCGCGCCGACAGGTTTCGCAGCCCGGCGGAAAAACGCAGGTTCTCGGCCACGCTGAGCCGGTCGTACAGTGTGAAGCCCTGGGACATGTAGCCGATGCGCGACGTGACGGCCTTTGATTCGCGGACCGTGTCGTAGCCGAGCACCGTGCAACGGCCCTCCGTCGGGTCGAGCAATGCGGCACAGAGTTGCAGCAGTGTGGTCTTGCCGGCGCCATCTGTTCCGACGATGCCGAACATCTCCCCGCGTTGAATCGTCAAGTCGATATCGCGCACGGCCCAGTGCTCACCATAGCGGCGCCCTGCGCGCCGGAGGTCGATCATGGGGGATTCGGTCTCGGCCACGGACGGGCTACGGTGCAGGACAGCATGACGCCCAACTCTTCGCGTCGTCCCAGCGTATCCAAGCGTCCGCCGGCATTCCAGGCTTGAGACGTCCGCCGCTGTCCTCCAGTGCCAGCGTAACGCCGTAGACCATCCGGGTACGCTCCTCGGGAACGTGGATGTCGCGCGGGGTGAACTGGGCGTAGTCGTCCACTCGGCTGACCTGGGCATCGAAGAATCTATCGGGGAAGGCGTTGACGGCGATCCTGGCCGGATTGCCGAGACGGATCTTCCCGATATAGCGCTCTGGAACGTACACCTTCAACTCGAGGCGGTCGAGATCGACGATGAGTGCCAGCGGCGCGCCCGGCTGCACGACCTCGCCGACTTCTATCGCCCGGATGAGAACGGTTCCGTCGGCCGGAGCCTCGATGTCATGGTTGGAGAGGCGGGTTTCGGCCAACCCGACGCGGGCCTTGGCGGCCGCGATCTGCTCCTGCAGGGCCGCGCTCTGGGCCTTCAGGGCGCGGGCCTGCTGCCGGGCTTCCTCCAGAGCGTTCTCGGCCTGGTCTACGTCGCTGTCGCTCGCCAGGGCCGACGCCCGCAGATCACGGACACGGGCGCGCTGGCGGGCCGCCGTCTCAGCGTGATGCTCCCAGAGCTCACGCTGGGACTCCAGGGAGCCGCGCGACTGTTGGAGCGCGGTGAGCTCGGCCTGTGCGGCCTGTAGCAGGTCGATGCTGGACTGCGATTCGATCACGACCACCGTGTCGCCGCGAAGGACCTGGTTGCCCTCCTCGAGCCGGTGCTCGACGACTCTGCCGGGAACCTCTGAGGACACCCGAACCTCCGTGCCCTCGACGTGACCGTTGCCGTACAGAAAACCGTCGGGCACGGGCGACGGTCGAGTCGCCTCGAACACGCCGTAGGACAGCCCAGCCACGATCAACGCGACGGCGGTTGGAAGCCAGAATCTGTTCACGGGAAATTCCACAGTACGGTCCGGCGAACGTGTACCACGGAGTAGGGTAGAGCGTCTACCGGCGCGCGTGGGCCTGGGCGGCTCGAAGGTCCGAAGGTCACGAGCGACAGGACCCGGGCAGGCATAGTGTTGCACCGAGGGGTTCTGACTGCGCTCGCACGCCGATCAGATCAGCGTCGGCAGCCCGTCGATCTACACGCCGGACCGTTGCCTCACCCCTCGGGGAAACGTTTGCGATCGATCCGGTCCACAGGCCGATGGCTACTTCGATCACGCAATCGACTCAGTGAGAAGGCGATCGGCGCGGCGGGTTTGGTCGCGACCGAGATCCGCGCGATGGCGTCGCGGCCATCCTCCGACCAACCCGCGGTGCGGCTCCGGGAAGCCCCGGTATTGACCTGTGTGCGGGATACAGGTCTTAACGTAGCCATCGTCCACCAATGTTTGGAACGCTCGGGGGTGGTTGATGCATGTGGGAATGTGGGGGCTCGCGGCAATCGTCATTGCCGTCGTTTCGTGGCTGCTCTATCGATACCTGGCACCTCAGTCCTGGAAGGAGTGGAGCCGGGCGGGGGTCGTGCAGGCGTTCGTCATCGCCTTCTATGCCGAGATGTACGGGTTTCCCCTGACCATTTACTTTCTCGCGCGTTTTTTTGGTCTCGACGTTCGCTGGGCGGAGGGCGGAAACCTCTGGGCGCAGCTTTTCGGCACCCCCGCGGCCCATCTTGTCGCCATGTTTCTCGGCTATGCGATTCTGTTCGTGGGCGCGACGCTGGTGGCCGACGGCTGGCGCCGCGTGCACCGGGCGAGGCACGAGCATCGCCTGGTGACGGATGGGGTGTATGCCCGCATGCGGCATCCGCAATACACCGGATTGTTCCTGATCGTGTTCGGTGAAGGCATCGTGCACTGGCCGACGATCGTATCGGTGGTTGCGTTTCCGGTCATCGTCGTTGCCTACACCGTGCTGGCCCGCAAGGAAGAACGGGACATGGTGGCGGAGTTCGGTGACCAGTACCGCGAGTATCGGGCGCGGGTCCCCATGTTCGTACCGCGCCGGGAAACCGGTTTCGCGACGGGAGGACAGACAGGAGGATAGATGGACGCGCAGGTTCTGACTTTGACCAGCGGCGTGGTGTTGCTGATCGTTCTAGCGCTCGCCGGCATATACGTACGCCGTGCGCGAGCAAGACGGCGCACGCATCGCCAGTAGAGGCTGACCCGGCATTGTGTCGGTAGGCCCACAGGGCTTGACCCGTGCGCGGGACACATGTTGCAGCATGTGTGTGGATTGGCCGGGAGGGCAGGAGCCATTGCAGCAATGGGGAGAATGGGGAAAGAGTTTCTGCTGCTGCTGGTGACGGCAGCAATTGCACCCGCAAGTGTGGTCGCGTCCGCCCAGGACATCGCTGCGATCATAGACGACTGCGAGAGCTGCCACGGGCGCGGCGGAGCCAGCGCGTGGAAAGACATACCCGTGATCGGCGGCATGTCCGCCTTCTATCTCGACGCTCAGCTTCATGCCTACCAGGACGGTTACCGCCCTTGTGGTGAAGTGGAATACCCGGCTGGCCCAGAACGGGGCCTGGTCGGTGACATGTGCGAGGCGGTGGACGGTCTCGACGCCACGCAGATCGCTGCGATTGCCGACTACTTTGCCGAGCAGGTGTTCATCGTCCCCGATCAGCAGGCTGACCGGCAGCTTGCGGAGCAGGGTGAAGAACTCCACGAGCGGCTCTGCGCCAAATGTCACAGCGAAGGTGGGGGGCTGGCGTTCGACGATGCCGGCATTCTGGCCGGTCAATGGCGCGGCTATCTGCAGCAGTCGTTCCGGCAGTTCCGAGCCGGCGAGCGTTGGCAGCCCGAAAAGATGGCGCCGACGGTCGAGCAGCTTGACGATCGGGATGTGGAGGCCCTGGTGGAGTTCTACGTCACGCGGGCGCCGGTCGAGTGACGGGCACAGGCGGATCTCGGCTGTGGCGACGGCGTCGCTTGCTTCTGGGCCTGCCCGTCGGCGCGCTGATCGCCTTCGCCCTCGGCGTGGTCGCCTGGATCGGCTTTCATGCGTCCCTCGAGGCCAGCAATTCGCTGACGTTCTGTACGTCGTGTCACGAGATGGCGACGTTCGTGTACCCGGAATACCAGCGCAGCGCTCACTACCGGAACGTCAAGGGCGTTCGCGCCGTGTGTGCCGACTGCCATGTTCCCGCGGCCCTCGGGCCGAAGCTCGTGCGCAAGGTGCAAGCCACCCTCAAAGAGTTGCCCGGCCATTTTCTGGGTGTCATAGACACGCGTGAGAAGTTCGAAGCACGACGATCGGCAATGGCCATGAGGGTCTGGGCGCAGATGCGCGCCTCCGACTCCCGGGAGTGCCGCGGGTGCCACAGCTATGATGCCATGGCGCTGGACATGCAAGAGCGCTCCGCTGCCAAGAAGCATTCCCCGGAGTGGAGGGAGCGGTTCGGCGATACTTGCATCGATTGCCACTTCGGCGTTGCTCACGAGGTGCCGGATGGACTCACGCCGGCCGATCTGGGCGCGCAGACTGGCTCGTAGGCCCGATTCGAAATACATGGCCAGGCCCGTCGCCTAG
>CEVF01125647.1_pt1 | contig 12554 bp, 13 predicted proteins | sample 356441 | NCBI WGS metagenome assembly CEVF01 (sample SAMEA2622765, study PRJEB7988) | marine metagenome | biome: marine biome (ENVO:00000447); feature: surface water layer (ENVO:00002042); material: "saline water (ENVO:00002010), including plankton (ENVO:xxxxxxxx)" | depth 5 m
ATCATTGTGTTTTCCCATTCCAGGCTAACGGATTTTTTCTTTTTTCGTAATTCATTCATCCATAAAAATCGATTGATGCCGTACAAAAAGCTAGAGAGTTTAGAAGTTAGTTGAAAATTATCCTCTTGTACCTTTTCAATTAATAATAGCAGAGAATCATTAAACACCTCTTCAGCTTCTTGTCGCGATCCTCCAGATGAGCAAATGTTTGCTTTAATTTTAGGGAATTCTTTGTAAAGTTCCTTAATGGCCTTTCCTCTTGTATTAGAAGTTTGTAAGGCAGTAATTAAATCGTAATCATTCATGTTTTTATTCATTAATGTCGAATTTAAAAAAAGGTAACCCTAATTTAAGTAAATCTATATTTTGAGCTTTTATAACGGGTGAGTACAGGGCTATATTTTCCCACTCAGTTTATAAACTGTGTAGCCTACAACTTCATGCAATAAATGGGTCCATCCACTAAAGGCCGACATGTTCGGAATAAAGCAATGTTCGAATTCGAATTTTCTCGGTCCTGCATATCGGTTTGAGCATAAATAGTCAACTTTTAAACCTTGTCTTTCAAAACATGCGACACTTCTTCGCATATGACCTGCAGAGGTGATCAAAAGAATCTTTTTTTCTGATAAATCGCTGAAATTTCGCTTCAATAAATCAACAGAAAACTTAGCGTTTTCGAATGTGTTTCTGGATTCTGATTCGAAAATAAAATTATTGGTATCCCAGCCAATTGACGTTAAGTATTTTTTTAAAATTTCAGATTCTTTATTTTCGGGGTGATATAAATCACCACTACCTCCGGAAAAGATAAGATGTTGGATTTCATTTCTTTTTATTTTTGGCAACACCTGTAGCAAGCGATCCACGTTACTGTTAAATTTAGTGATATCATTCTTTGCATCGTACATTATCATTCCACTTAAAACAATGCCTATATCATAGTTTTTATGCTTGGATTCACTAACAGGGGTTTCCCATAAACGTACAAATTCATCTAAAATAAAACTGTTTCCAAAGAAGAATACGCCAAAAATCGTAAACACCAGAAGTTTTTTTTGTTTGCGATGATTTTTACAAAAAGACATCCACAACAAAAAAAATATTAGATATGTAAAAGGAGAAAGGAGGAAGGATAATATTTTGGAAAGAACAAAAAACATTATGAGATACTTCCTATTCTTTTTTCGATTGAATTTCGTTTTCGATTGAGCAAGTCACTTTTGTTTTTACTGTAATCAATATTCATTACGCAGTATATTCGGTCAGAAACCGGGTCCAGAATCTCATAGGATTCTTCCACGAGTTTTAATAATTCACCCACTTTATCAGCCTCTACCGTTGTACCCATAGAGCCAAATTGATATTTGTATCCAGAATTTTTAATGTGTTGAACAACTTTACTAACGTGGTCTCCAATATCTTCGCCTTTATCTAAGGGGAAAATTGCAAAATTCATTAAAGCAGACATACTTAATTGTTAAAAAAAAAGCTGCTCAGATTGAACAGCTTTAGATGAATATTATTTTGATTACACTAAATCATCAAATTCAACCTCTGTTTTATAGGATACAGTTGCCTCCTCAGGTTCATAACCCTCATAAACACCTTTTTCGTCTTGAATAAAATCTACAGCCTCTTTTAGTCCTGATGAGAATTTTTCAAAATCTTCTTTATAAAGAAAAAGCTTATGTTTTTCAAAATGAAATTTACCATCATCGGAAAATTTCTTTTTACTTTCTGTAATTGTTAAATAATAATCATCACCTTTTGTCGCTTTTACGTCAAAAAAATAGGTTCTTTTTCCTGCTCTCACGGCTTTCGAAAAGATTTCATCCCTTCTTTCACGCCCGTTTCCATTTTCGTTATTGTCCATTAGTTTGCTTTTATTTACAATTAATCCGTTTATAAATCAGAGTTCTAATATAGAATAATTTTTTAAATAGAACACGTTTATCTTGATTAAGCTATCAATTTTACTAGTTTATAGGTAGTATAATCCTGTTCGAGGAAATCAATTTTTGTTTTTTTTTGCATTCTTTTTAGCCATTCTTCTTTGATACCAGTCAATGTTTTGCGGGTGAAAGTAAATAAAGAAGCTAACAGCCACAAACCAGAAAAGAGTTGATTTTAGTATGGATATAAAATGCGCAAAACCATACTGCAGCATAAACGATGAATCTCCAACTGTACCTCGTATTGTTTGAGTTAATATAAAAGAGAAAATACAGAACAGAGAAAATATTAAACTGAAAATTGCATTATGAAACATCGCTTTTTGAAAAGTAATATTGAACTTATACTTTTTTGAAAATAAAAGATAGGAGTTCAAAACCAAGCATAAAATCAAAATCAATCTTCGATAAATGTGCAGGTTTTGTTCAATATCAAGACTGTTTCTACTTATTTGTTGATACGACTCATACGTTTCAACAGGTAATGATTTTATCTTTTTAAATGTTAATGAATCTTCAAAAAAGCTGGCCTTTAACGAATCCATAGAGGTAGAGGCAATTCCCTCTTTTTGCTCATCGTTCAAATCGTTAAAGAAAAAAATCTTATCATCTAAACTAAGATGATCATAATCTGATGCATTTTCGGAAGATGAATACGTAATGAAGTAAAGAGCAAAAATTGCAATAAGAGTTCCTAAAACCAAAAGTTTATATTCCTTCATAAAATAAAAAAGCGATTAAGGTGTAAAGGTACAACCTTAATCGCTGAAATATGTTTTTGAAATATTTTTTTTAACTATTCATTGAAATTAAGAACTCATCATTATTTTGAGTATGACGCACTCTTTCCTGAAGGAATTCCATAGCTTCCTGAGCCGTCATATCTGCCAGGAATTTTCTTAAAGCCCATATACGTTTAATGGCATGCGGGTCCATGAGCAGATCATCACGTCTTGTGGATGACAAGTTTAGATCAATGGCAGGGTAAAGGCGCTTATTGGCAAGCTTTCTGTCAAGCTGAAGCTCCATGTTACCGGTACCTTTAAATTCTTCAAAGATAACTTCATCCATTTTTGACCCGGTGTCTACCAATGCTGTAGCCAGAATAGTTAACGAACCGCCATTTTCAATTTTACGGGCAGCTCCAAAAAATCGTTTTGGTTTGTGTAAAGCATTTGCGTCAACACCTCCAGAAAGAACTTTTCCGGAAGCAGGAGAAACTGTGTTATATGCTCTTGCCAGACGAGTAATGGAGTCCAGCAAGATTACAACATCGTGCCCACACTCAGTCATTCTTTTTGCTTTTTCAAGAACCAGGTTGGCAACTTTAACATGTTTATCTGCCGGTTCATCAAATGTTGAAGCAACAACCTCTGCATTAACTGACCTGGCCATATCAGTTACCTCTTCAGGCCTTTCATCAATAAGTAATACAATCATGTACACCTCAGGATGATTTTCTGCAATTGAGTTCGCAACCTCTTTAAGCAGCATTGTTTTCCCTGATTTCGGTTGTGAAACTATCAGTCCTCTCTGACCTTTTCCAATAGGAGCGAACATATCTAAAATACGCATAGATATGGATTGCTTTTGACCTTTAACCAAAGTGAATTTTTCTTCAGGAAAAAGAGGCGTCAGGTAATCAAAAGGCACTCTGTCTCTTACTACATCTGGCTCTCTGCCATTTATTTCTTTTACCTTAACCAACGGGAAATACTTTTCTCCTTCTTTGGGAGGGCGAATCATACCTACAACAGTATCACCAGTTTTTAATCCAAATAATTTTATTTGAGTTTGGGATACATAAATATCATCCGGAGAAGTCAGGTAGTTAAAATCAGAAGATCTTAAAAAACCATACCCATCAGGCATAACTTCCAGAACACCTTCACTATCTACAATACCATCGAAATTATAAAGTGGTTCCGAAGGTTTTCGGTCGTTATTATCTTTCACGTTATGTTTGTCTTTTCTGTCAAATTTTTGTTCTCTTCGTTCATTCTTTTCTTTACGATCAGTTGAAGAATCATTATTTTCCTGGTTCAAAGGTTTTTGTTCATCAGGTAAATTATTGGATTCTTCGGAACTTTTTGAGTCTTTGAAATCATCGCTCATATAATTTGCTTTGTTTTCCTCATTTGAGTCTTTATTTATTCGAACTCTTTTTCGCTTTTTCTTTGGTTCATCATTTGATGAGTTTTGAGAAACCCCATTTTCTTTGTTACTCTTTTGTCCGTCCAGAATCGCCTCAATTAATTCGGCTTTTTTTAATTTATCGGCTCCATTAACATTAATAACTGATGCGATTTCACGCAAATCAGCTACTAGCTTTTTGTTTAAATCCAAAATGCTGTACATATAAAAGTTGATTGGTTGTTGTAATTATTCAATATGAGAAAAAATAGGAAAAAATATTCTGCTGAATTATGCTGAAATGTTTATGATACAATGATATGAATAATATCCAATCCACAAGTGTAAAAATTGATTTTTTTTTAAAAAAACATTTTTTTTAAAAATTTCATTGGTTTATTCAACACCGTAAAATAAAAAATCATCTTATCGTATCCTGTCTACAGACCTTATTAACTCGTCATCTTTCTTTATTGCTTTAGCAGCCAGAAAGAAAAATAAAGTTGAAATTGGTAAAATAAATATTACATATCCAAAACTAAATCCGCTTTCAGCGATTTCCGTGGTGTTAAAATAAGAAATTACAATGAACACAATTTCAGCCATTGTTAATAAACCACCAATTCTGGAAATTTTCATTTGCTGTTTTCTGCTTTTGTATAAAAAGATGGAAATTAATGCCAGTAAAGAAATTCCAAGCCCAAGAATAAGTGTTTTCATATCGCCACTCGTCTTTTCACCTGTAGAATTAAAACTACCAGACCCTGTTACAAAATATGAATCATCTGATATTTTGTAGGTGAAATAGGTTCCCGTTGCAAAAAGTACCTGAATGATTGCAGCCAGAAGAAGGTATAAAGATTGAATTCTTTGGATCATAGTATCGTTTTTAAGTCAATGCTTTTTTTATAAGGTTTAATATTGGTGATGGATAATTTATTTCCAATGCAAATTTATGTGCTTTATCGGACATTTTACCCCAGGTCTTCTGAATAATTTTAACCCATTTTTCCTCGGAGTAATCTTTGGTAGAGGCAAAAGGCTCGATATAGTGCTCTAAAAAAACCAGACATGCAACATCTTCAATAAGCTGTGAGTTTTCACTTTTGCGTAAATTCTCTTTAGCAATCATACTTTTCACCTCATCTATAAAATCTTTGGAATAGCCTGCATTTAAGAGAATGTCGGCTGTTTTTTCAGCTTGATAAGTATACAATTTTATTCGCCATTGATAATATCCTTTTTTATCCATGGGAAAATCCTCCCGAGGAATATCCCATCTTCTGAAATGTTGGCATCTGGCGGCGATTTCCTGGGCCTCTGTAAAGTCGGGTCTTAATTTTTTCAGCCACTCAAAACACTGCTGAGAATAAATTAAAGCCTCTCCTTTAGGGTCTTCTTTGAGAACTTTGTTTATTAATTGAATTGCAGCATTTATCATATTGAGAGTAACTTTTGAAAAACCTTAACAAGATAGTCTACTTCTTTCTTTGTATTGTAAGTTGAAAACGATATTCGAATGGCTGGCAGATCCATAGGTGCTCCAATATGTGTTAAAACGTGTGAGCCTTTATTGCTTCCTGAGGTGCAGGCACTTCCTCCACTAATTGCGACACCTTCAAGATCCAAATTAAAAAGTAACATCGAAACATCCTTTTTGGTTTTAAATGTAATGTTTATAATTGCTGGTGATGATGCTTCTGAATTCCCGTTAATGGAAAAATTAAAATTGTTTTTTTGCAATTGTGAAATCAAATAATCTTTAAGCTCGAATAGTTTTTTCAGCTGATTCTCTTTGTCTGTTTTGATATCCGAAAGTGCTTTTTCCAAGCCAATAATACCTGTTGTATTTTCAGTGCCGCCTCTTAGTCCTTTTTCTTGATTGCCGCCTCTTATATAGGCTGAAATATCATGAACATCTCTGCAATACAGGAATCCTATTCCCTTTGGGCCATGGAATTTATGTGCCGAACAGGAGAGGAAATCCACGCCTGTTTTTTTTACATCAATGTCATAATAGGCAATACTTTGAACTGTGTCAGAATGAAAAAGAGCTTTATTTTCCCTACAAATAGCAGCAACACTTTCAAGGGGTAGAACATTGCCAATCTCATTATTTACATGCATTAAACTCACTAAAGTTTTCTTTTTAGTGGACAAGAGTTGTTTTAAATGGTTAAGGTCAACATCTCCATCTTTGTTTACCTCGACATAATCAATGTTTACTTGTTTTGATAAATTCAAAACAGGTTGTATAACGGCATAATGCTCAATTTTAGATGTTATAATCCTCTCAATATTTAAATCATTCACAGCACATTGAAAAATAGTGTTGTTTGCTTCAGTGCCACTGGAAGTAAAAATGATTTCAGATGAATTGGCGTTAATTACACTGGCAATTTGTTTGCGCGCCATTTCAATTTTTGCTCTTGCACTTCGCCCAAATGAATGAGTAGAGGAGGGGTTGCCAAAAAACTCTTGATTTGATTTATGCATAACATCTGCAACCTCCTTAGATAAAGGCGTTGTGGCGGCATTATCAAAATATACTTTTTGCATTTAGCTTTAAGCTATGATTTCTTTTATTTCAAAGATAATCTTTTTAGCAAGTTCTTCTGCTTTCTCTTCATTTGCACTTTCAGAATATATTCGAATTATAGGCTCCGTATTTGATTTTCTTAAATGGACCCACTCTTCTGCAAAATCAATTTTTACACCATCTGTCGTATTGACATTCTCATGAGCATATTTTTCAGTCATTTTTTTTAGAATTGAGTCAACATCAATTTCAGGAGTTAATTCAATTTTATTTTTGCTGATGTGATAGTTAGGGTAGCTTTCCCGCAATTGTTTTGGGGATTTTCCCGTCTTGGCCATATGCGTTAGAATCAAAGCAATTCCAATTAAAGCGTCTCTACCGTAATGCAGGTCTGGAAAAATCACACCTCCGTTCCCTTCGCCACCAATAACAGCATTTTGAGCTTTCATTTTATTAACCACATTTACTTCACCAACAGCAGCAGGGAAGTATTCTCCTCCAGCTTTTTCGGTTACGTCTTTTAGTGCTCGAGTACTGGATAAGTTTGATACCGTGTTTCCAACCCTTTGTGATAATATATAATCTGCAACCGCAACCAATGTATATTCTTCACCAAACATACTCCCGTCCTCACAAACTAATGCTAAACGATCAACATCAGGGTCAACAACAATACCAATGTCTGCTTTATTTTCAATAACCGTACTGGATATTTCGGTTAGATTCTCTGGGAGTGGCTCCGGGTTATGGGGGAATTGCCCATTCGGTTCGCAAAACAATTCAAATACCGTTTCAACGCCCAGAGCTTTTAATAATTGAGGTAAAACGAGTCCGCCTGTAGAATTTACAGCATCAATTGCTACTTTAAAATTGGCGGACTTAATAGCATTTACATCAACAAGTTCATGTTTTAATATTTCTTGTATATGTATATCGAAATAATTATTTTTTTCCGTTATTTCTCCTAAATCATCTACTCCGGAATATGAAAAATCTTCACTTTCAGCAATCTCTAAAAGATCCTTTCCGTCTTCACCTGAAATAAATTCACCTTTGCTGTTTAGTAATTTTAAAGCATTCCACTCTTTTGGATTGTGGGAAGCAGTAAGAATGATACCACCATTTGCGTTCTCAAGAGGAACGGCAACTTCTACCGTAGGGGTGGTAGAAAGTCCCAGGTTTATAACATCAATACCCATACCCGATAACGTAGATGTCACAAGATTTTCGATCATAACACCACTTATTCTGGCATCTCTTCCAACCACTATGCTTAACGGCCCGCCGTTTTGTTTTTTCAACCATTCAGCGTAAGCACTGGTAAATTTAACAACATCAAGTGGGCTAAGGCCTTCACCAGGTTTGCCTCCTATGGTACCACGAATTCCTGAAATAGATTTGATAAGTGTCATTTTGATTCATTATATTTGTCCAAATTAATAAAAACTACCCTTATTTCTTGAAATCACTTTATTTCCCTGAAACATTTACCAACCTAAATCCTTGTAAATGTGATTTTTAAGTGTTTGTTTATTTTTTAAACAAGATGAATGTGAATAATAAAAACCTGAGGTTGTTGTTATAAAAATTAATAATTTATAAAATTAAACTAGGCAATATTTTTTATGGATTTCTTTGAATCTTCAGACGACCGTAGAGAGGTAATGAATAAAGTTACCCGATTTGAATCTATGTTGGCAAATCAGGAAAATTATTATTTTGATTGTGAAGAATTTCAAGATATCATAGAGTACTATTTACTTCGTTCTGAATTCAAACAAGCCGAAAATGTTGTTGAATATTCTCTAAATCTTCATCCCACAAGTATTGATTTGAAAATATTAAAAACACAAGTTCTGGTTGGTTTTTTGCACTACAAAGAAGCGCTCGATCTTGTTGAAGAAATAGAGCTTTATGAACCGTATAATGTTGACTTGCTTCTCGTTAAAGGAACAGTGTTGAGCAAATTAAAAATGAGTGATAGAGCGATAGCCTGCTTTAAGCGCTGCATTGATCATTCAGACTATAATGATGAAGTGTATCATTTTATTGCTTCCGAGTATCAGCGAATCCAGGAATATAATGAGTCAATTCGATATTTTAAGCTCTGCTTAAAAACAAATCCAGAAAACGAAAGTGCATTACACGACTTGAATATGTGTTTTGAGTGCACAAATAATTACACCGGAGCTATTGAATTTTACACTCATTTAATTGATAAATCCCCATATTGTGAATCAATATGGTTTAACCTTGCAGGAGCATACTCCAGATTAGAAAAATGGTTGAAAGCAGTTGATTGTTATGATTATGCTTTAGCTATAAATCCTCAATTTGCATCTGCTTACTTTAATAAAGCGAATGCTCTTGCCTCATTTGGTGATTTTGAAAGTGCAATTAAGGTATATAAAGAATCATTTGAGCATGAAGATCCCAATTTCATAACTTATTCATACGTTGGAGAGTGTTATGAAAGGTTGAAAAAATTTGAAAAAGGAATTCTTTTTTACAAAAAAGCAATTTGTCAAAACGAAGATTATGCAGAGGCCTGGTTGGGAGTAGCAATTTGTCAAGACGGGTTAGGCAATTCAAATGAAGCATATGCATCAATAACCAAGGCAATAGAACTGGACAAAGAAAATCCGGATTTTTGGTATACAGCTTCAGAAATTGAAGAACGACTTGGATATATTGATGATAGTATCATTTCAATGAAAAAAGCTGTTGAACTGGATGAAACAGATTTGGCTCTATCTTTGGATTACCTGTTGCTTCTGGAAAGACATTTGAACTCTTCCATAGTTGAGGAAGCTTTAATTGATACAATTGAGAAATTTTCAGGTAGTTCAGCGCTATTGTATTTCAAAACTGCTTTCTTGCTAAAGCAAGGTAAGTATAATCAGGGTTACCAATGCTTTGAGCAAGCCCTTAATGTTGATTATCAAAGTCATGAAAAAATATTTAGCTACTACCCAAAAGCAAAAGACAATCAGAATCTACTTGAGCTGATTGATTTATATCGAGATTAATTCCTAATTTTGATTTCAAACTATCCCAATTATGAAAGAAATATCAGTTGATGAATTAAAAGAAATGCAGGACAATGGCGAAGTTTTTCAACTTGTTGATGTTCGCGAGCCCAATGAATTCGAAATCTGTTCACTTGGAGGTGATGAAATTCCCATGAGTCAGATCATGGCAAGATATCAAGAGATTTCTAAGGATAAAAAAGTAATTGTTCATTGTAAAAGCGGTAAAAGATCTGCAAATGTAATCAACGCATTGGAACAGAATTTTGGGTATACCAATCTTTACAATCTGGATGGTGGTATTCTGGCCTGGGCCGAAGAAATCGATCCCGAAATGGATCAATATTAATTAAAATACATTACGATTCAACAACCGATCTGAAAGCAAATTAGGTCGGTTTTTTTATAAGTCCTACCTGAGATGCATAAAAAAAGAGGAGTTTTTGGATATTTTGGAATCTACTTCAGAGGTTTAGCCATGGGCGCCGCAGATGTAGTACCCGGTGTATCTGGTGGAACAATAGCTTTTATTTCCGGAATTTACCAGGAATTATTAAATACAATTAAAGCATTTAACCTTACCAATTTAAAAAGCATTCCTAAAGAAGGGATAGTTTCGTTTTGGAAGAAAGTAAATGGGACCTTTATCCTGGCTCTATTCTTAGGTATAGGATCAAGTATCGTTTCCCTGGCAAGTATCATCAGTGGGATATTGGAGGAAGAAGGACAAACTGGGCAAAAAATAGGTCTCTGGAGTTTTTTCTTTGGGTTGATAATAGCTTCAATACTTTATATAGCCAAACAAATCAAAGGTTGGGGTGTAAAAGAAATTACAGGTCTGATTACAGGAGGAGCAGTAGCGTTCTATGTAACCATTGCCCAGGTTGCCGACAATTCCGAAAGCACATTGTTCTTATTTTTTGCCGGGGCGATTGCTATTTCAGCCATGATTCTCCCGGGCATATCAGGAAGTTTTATATTGGTTCTGCTCGGTGCTTATCAGCCCGTTATGAAGGCCATTAAGGAATTCATATCTACAATAAGAGACGGAGATTATGGGGAGTTGATTACCGTTGGTATACCAATAGTAGTGTTTGCTTTGGGGTGTTTAGTTGGCTTGTTAAGTTTTTCAAGAATATTATCGTTTTTATTCAAAAACTATGAGAAAATTACTCTTGCCACATTAACAGGTTTTATGATTGGCTCCTTGAATAAGATCTGGCCCTGGAAAGAAGTGCTGGACACAAGGATTAATTCTGATGGTAAAATCATTCCGACGGTAACGGCCAACATAAGTCCATCAAAATTTGAAACGATGTATACTATGGATAGCTTTGTTCCTTACGCAACAGGTTTTGCAGTATTGGGATTTGTCTTAGTTTTTGGATTGGAATATATTGGAAATAGATTTAAAAATGAGCATTAAGAAATTAGGTTTAATAGGGTATCCTTTAACACACTCGTTTTCTGCCAGATATTTCGCAGATAAATTTGAACGTGAAGGAATTATAGGATTTAGTTATGGAAACTTTGAAATTCCTAAAATCGAAGACTTCCCGGAGATTTTAAAAAACAATCCTGATGTTATTGGCTTTAATGTAACCATACCCTATAAAGAACAAATCATACCTTATTTAGACGAACTTGATGAAGAAGCGCAGGAAATAGGGGCTGTAAATACAATAAAAGTACTTAGAACAGAAAGTGGAATAAAGCTTAAAGGGTACAACACAGATATATATGGTTTTAGAGAAACATTAAAACCACTATTAAAAATGCATCACTACAAAGCTTTAATACTGGGAACAGGTGGTGCAGCTAAAGCGGTTGAGTATGTCTTGAGAAAAATTGGTTTATCCGTATTGTACATATCAAGAAATCCAAAATCTGAGAGCGAGAGAAGTTATGAGGATTTAAACCAGTTTGCAGTTCAGGATTTTCCAGTAATTGTAAACTCAACACCTATAGGTATGCACCCTCAAATTGACGATTGTCCTTCAATCCCGTATGAGCATTTAAACTCCAATAATTTATTGTATGATTTGATTTATAACCCCGATCAAACTCTTTTTATGAAAAAAGGAGCAGAGCAAGGCGCAATTACGCAAAATGGATTAGGAATGTTAAAACTTCAGGCAGAAAAAGCCTGGGAAATCTGGAATACATAATTTGAAAAAAGAACCTTTCATATTAGCAATTGAGTCCTCCTGTGATGATACCTCTGCAGCCATTATAAAAGGGGATAGAGTGTTGAGTAATATTGTCTCCACACAAGATGTTCACAAGGAGTTTGGTGGAGTGGTGCCTGAATTAGCTTCTCGGGCTCACCAAAAAAATATAATACCAACGGTAGATGTGGCTTTAAAAGAAGCAAAAATAACCAAAAGTGATCTGGATGCCATTGCATTTACAAGGGGTCCTGGGTTGCTGGGTTCGTTATTGGTAGGAGTATCTTTTGCCAAGTCCTTAGCTATGGCATTAAATAAGCCCATGATTGAAGTAAACCACATGGAAGCTCATATACTTGCACATCTCATAAATGATGGCTCACCAATCCCGGAGTTCCCGTTTTTATGTTTAACGGTTTCAGGCGGTCATACGCAACTTGTTGTGGTTAAATCACCTTTAGACATGGAGGTCATAGGTGAAACCATAGATGATGCAGCAGGAGAGGCATTTGATAAAATTTCCAAAATTATGGAACTCCCGTACCCAGGAGGACCATTAATTGATAAATACGCAAAAAAAGGAAACCCGGATGCATACAAATTCCCGCACCCAAAAGTGGGAGAACTGGAATTTAGTTTTAGTGGGCTAAAAACATCTGTGTTGCGCTTCTTACAAAAAGAGGTGAGACAAAATGAAAACTTCATAGAAGAACATCTTTATGATATTTGT
>CEVF01034850.1_pt1 | contig 12547 bp, 13 predicted proteins | sample 356441 | NCBI WGS metagenome assembly CEVF01 (sample SAMEA2622765, study PRJEB7988) | marine metagenome | biome: marine biome (ENVO:00000447); feature: surface water layer (ENVO:00002042); material: "saline water (ENVO:00002010), including plankton (ENVO:xxxxxxxx)" | depth 5 m
GTAATTTCTCCCCATCTATTTATTCCGTAATTAGAAATTAGTTTTGGTAGAATTATTATGCTAATAAGAAAATTTACCAAATAAATAAAATATAATGATGAAGTATTAAAAGCTAATATATTATCAAATTTTAAATTTTTTTTAAAAACCATAATAAATTATCAAATTAATATTTATTTAATTTGGAAGAATAAGAAAAGGGATTATTCTTAATATTAATGATATATTCTTCAAGATTAAATTTAATAAGATTTCTCTTATTATCTAAACATTGAATAATAGAAATAAAATTATCTGGTATTAACCTTATAATAATTCTAATAATATAAAATGGAATAGATCTTTTTAATAATGTACGATTCATTATTGATTTTCTAAGAAAATTAAATTCATAAAAAGCATATTTCATTCCTTTTCTTTTAGATAAATATTTTTCTCTTTGCATAGCTACAAGTGGTGTCTCCAAATTATTTAATATAAGTTGATTCTTTATACATCTTAACCATAAATCATAGTCTTCAAAATATCTAATATCCTGATAAGAACCTATATTTATTATTTTACTTTTTCTAAAAATAACACTTGGATGATTAATGGGATTTCTAAAAATTGAATATTTTATAATATCATTATTATCTTGTGGGACTTTTTTTAATCCATATTCCCCTACACATTCGATACTTTTATATTCAATAATACTACTTCCTATGATCGATATATCTGGCCTTAATTTTAAAATATCATATTGAATTTTTAATCTATCTTTTAAATTAATATCGTCAGTATCAAATCTTGCTACAAACTCATTATTACATTTTTCTAACCCAATTCTTAAAGCATTTCCTAACCCAGTATTTTTATTTAGATTATATATTTTAAAAATCTTATTAACTTCTAAATAATTTATAAATTTTTTAAGATCATTATTTATAACTCCATCTATAATTATGATAATTTCATTTGGAATATAATCTTGTATAAGTAAACTATCTAAAGCTAGAGCAAAATCTTTTAAATCAGTATTTATATAGATTGAACATAAGCATGAAATAGGTAATACTTTTTTAGTTAGTTTATTCATTAGACGTACTTTAATCAAAATAAATTCTTGTTGATATTAAGCAATAAAATTTATATTTTATTAAATAATATAGTTTTTTAAGAATATAGTATGAAGGTTTTTTTATGTTTCCCATTATTTTTTTTTCATTTATAGTTAATTTATTAAATTTCCCCTTAAGAGAATTTGTTATTGAGTATTTATTATTTTGTAAACTATATATATAAAAGCAATTATTTTCTAGAATTTCTATATATGAATGATCAACTAATTCAAAAAGTTTCTTGTAATAAAATACATCTACAAGAACTTTTAATTTTGGATTATATAAATACTTGAATTTTTTTGAAATAATAAATGCTGATGGCGGTCCAATTATATTTATATCAATAAGATATATTGGATTTAATATAAATTTCTGTATTAATTGCTTTTTTGCAGAGTGAGTCTGCAAAAGATTAAAATTAAAAATTCTTTTTTTGAAATGAGATATTTTTTTTATTGGTAAGATAAAAATCAAATTTTCTTGATTATTGATTCTTTCAATAATTTTTCTGATTATAAAAGTCTCCTTATCCCAATATTCATCATGATGAATTAACCAAAAATAATCTCCCCTTGAGAGTTTTATAAGTCTATTCCAATTATGTACACCTCCATATCTATTTTTATTAAAAAAATATTTAAAATTTATAAATTTCTCCATTAAAAAATTTACTGTATTTTCATTAATTAATGGGCTTAAAGAATCATCGCTTATAATTACCTCAATAAATTTCCCTTCCTTTTCATCAATATTTTTTAAACAATTAATAATCTTTTCGGCTCCCTCTTTATAGTTAAATAGTGGAATTAATATTGATAATTTAATTTTATCCATTTTTATTTTTAAAAATATTTAAAAATTTATTTTTTAATTTAATTGGATTAGATATAGCTCTAAGAAAATTAAAAATAATCTGAAAAAATATATATTTAATTTTATAAAGTAAATTTGGTTTCAATTCCTTAAGTAAAAATTCCTGAAAATCTAGTATTATATTTTTCATCCTATCATCTATTAAATTGTTATTTTTTACGTCAATATATTTATTTATAGGTCTATTAAATCTATAGAAGATATCCATACCGTTTCTAATATTACTTTCAATATTATTTAAAATAATAGGATGATTAAACTCCTGATGTGCCCAGCTATTTATTTTAGTTTTTATAGTTTTTAAAGAGCCAATAGATGTAAAATGATATCCTGAATTCATAATTGAATAAAATTTTTGAGAATCTCTTCTAAGTAAATTTAATGATTTTTTCTCAAAGAAATTGAATTGAGATATAATTGAACCTCTCCAGTTACTGTGAGAATAATTATTTAAAAAAAATTGGAACTCATTCTGAACTAGTACTATTGGGAATTTTTCTATAGAATCATTTTTCAAGGCATAAATTAAATTAATTTTGGGTATTTCATCTAAATCAGATAAAATTACAATATCATTTTCCTTACATTGATTTTTTAGTGGTAGTTTAATATATTCTCTATGATAAGTATCTAATAGATGAGAGAGATTATCTTTATCGTAATAATCATGTGATTCAATAATCTTACCAATTTTCTTTAATTCTTTATTGTTGTTATGTGATAGGTATTTAATTAAGTCATTGTAATTATTATGAACATCATTAATCTTGTAATAAGAAATTTTATCTAAATATTTTAAATATCTTTTTATATTTTTTTCGAAATTAAATTCTTTTATTTCTCCAGTAAAAGTTTGCCTTGCTTCAACAATTATAAACTTATCAACGACTGGATATAGATATTTCAATCTTATCTCAAGTAGATCAAGCTCTTGAAAAAATAAAAAACTATCAATAATCATTATCTGATTGGTGTTGAACCTTTCATATTAGATATTAATTTTATCGTCTTAATAAAGATTAATAAATCTAGCCAAAAAGAATAATTTCTAATATAAAATAATTCAAAACTTAATTTATTTTCAGAATCTTTTAATGATGCACCATAAGGATAATTAACCTGGGCCCATCCACTTAGACCTGGTCTTATTACTTTACGAAGATCATAGTATCGTATATGTTTTTTTAAAGTTATTTCTATCTCAGGACGTTCAGGTCTTGGACCAATTAAACTCATATCTCCAACAAGAACTGATAATAATTGTGGTAATTCATCTATTCTTGTTTTTCTTAAAATCCCTCCAATTTTTGTTATTCTCATATCATTTTTTACTGCCCAGACTGGACCATTTTTTTCTGATTTTGTTTTCATGGTTCTTAATTTTGTAATTTTAAATTCTTTTCCACTTAATCCTGTTCTTATTTGTTTATAAAAAATAGGTCCTTTATCTTCAATTTTTATTAAAATAGAAGATACTATAATTATTGGACTTGAAAGTATCAAAAGTATAAAACTTATTGTAATATCCCCGAATCTTTTTAATCTCCATTCAAAACTTTCAGAATCTATAATCCAATCATAGGACTGATATTCCTTTTCACTTAAATAATTTAATGGTATTCTTTGTAGATTTTTTTCGCACCAATTAAAAGGTGATAGGATATCTAAATTTAAACTTAAAAAATTATCATAAACAAATTTTATATTTTTTTTATTAGATTCTTCTCCTAATATTAGGATTGTTTTCTTCTCTGCTGATTTTGATATCTCTTTCGAAAAATCTAAAATTTCTAAACTCTTATATAAAGAAAATTGCATAATAAATTCTATAAATTCATTTTTTTCAAAATCATTTCCTATTAGATATATTTTATTTTTAGCGGGTATTTTTCTGAAAGGGTAAATTTTAAGGGATTGGATTAAAAAACTAGAAACTCCTAAAAGTATAATTTTATTTTTACCAAATGGAATTAATTCTGGGAATATTATTATTAGAACTTTATCCAAAATATAAATTAATGTTAGTGAAATTAAAGTTGCAGTTAATAATTTATATATTTTTTTGAATATATTTTTTATATTTCTAAAATTACTATATCGTCCATTTATATAACTTATTAAACACCAAATAATAGACAATAGAAAATTAAAAGAGATTAATCTAAATGTTAAGCCCATAGAAAACAACTTATTCTTAATAAATAAGAAAAGGGCAAGATCCATCCAAAAAAATATAAATAGATTTACCCTGCTTTTCATCCATATTGGTATATTTAAATTCCAAACTTTATTTAAATTATTTTTCATAAGCCTAATCTTTTTCCTATGTAACCAGAATTCTTCATAACAGAATCACACCAATTTAAATTATTTACATACCAACTTATAGTTTTTTGGATTCCCTCCTCAAAACTTGTTTTAGGTAACCATCCTAGCTCTTTTGTTATTTTTTCTGAATCTATTGCATATCTTTTATCATGACCCGGTCTATCTTTAACTTTCTCAATAAGGGAAGCATGAGGATAATCTTTTGGAAAGTTTTTATCCATTATTCTGCAGATAGTCTCTAAAACATTTTGATTGTTTTTTTCACCATAACCACCAATACAATATGAATTTCCGATCTTTCCATTACTCGCTACTAACATAATTGCATTTATATGATCTTCAACAAATAACCAATCTCTTATATTAAGTCCATTTCCATAAAGAGGGATTCTTTCTCCCTTTAATGCTTTAATAATAGATAATGGTATAAGCTTCTCAGGGAATTGATAAGGTCCATAATTATTACTACAGTTAGTTATTAATGTTGGTAATCCATATGTATGATTCCAACTGGTCACAAGATGATCACTAGATGCTTTACTCGCAGAATAAGGACTCCTTGGAGAGTATTTGGTATCTTCGTTAAATTTTCCAAAATCTCCAAGAGAGCCATAAACTTCATCGGTACTGATATGGAGAAATTTAAATGCTGATTTATCTTCCGTTGATAATCTTTCCCAATAGTTTCTCGCTGCTTCAAGTAGATTAAAAGTACCTAAAATATTACTTTCAATAAAATTAATGGGATTATCAATAGATCGGTCAACATGACTTTCTGCTGCAAAATGAATGATTAATTCAGGACTTATCTCATTCACTAACTTAGAAATACTTTCTTTATCTCTTAAATCTATTTTTAATAAAAAATGACGTTTTTTATAATCTTCATGATCCTTGATCCAAGAGATATCACTTGCATAACCTAATTTATCAATATTAAAAATCAAATATTTTTTATCTCTTATTAAACTCCTTATTAGTGAACCTCCAATAAAACCAGCCCCCCCAGTAATTATTATTTTTTTTTGCTCATTTATCATTAGTAAATTTTAATATTTTTTATAGTAGTAATCAAATTAGAGTATAAATTCTTCAAATAAGCAATCTCTCCAATATTTTGTTTGTAAATTAAGAAGTTGTATTGTCTCAGAACTTTCAAGTACTGAATAATATGGTCTTTTTGCAGCTGTTGGGTATTCAGAGGAAAGTATAGGTTTTACACAAGCTACTTTGTTTATTAATCCTTTTTTTAGTCCAATTTTACCTATTTCCATAGCAATATCGTATTTACTAGCTATTCCTCCATTAGAAAAATGATTATATGTGGGAAAAATTTTGTTTTGCTCGCTATAAGAATCATTTATTGAAATTAATCGCCATATGGCCTTAGCTAATGAGCTAGTGGTGGTGGGCGAACCTACTTGATCATAGACAACTCTTATGATTTCTCGCTCATTGTGGAGCTTAAGCATTGTTTTGGCAAAGTTTTTACCATTTTTCCCCATTAACCAGCTTGTTCTCAATATAGAAAGTTGATTATTTTCTTTTAATATTTCTGTTAAGTAATGTTCTCCCTTAGCCTTAGTAATTCCATAAGCGTTGATAGGTGATGTTTTTTGATTCGGATGGTAAGGATAATTTTGCTTACCACTAAAAACATAATCTGTGCTTATGTGAAGCAGTTTCCCTCCTGTTTTTAAAATAGCTTTGGCTATGGATTCAGGGGCTTTTGCATTAATTTGATATGCTAGATTTTTTTCTTTTTCAGCTTTATCTACATTTGTATAAGCTCCTGAGTTGATAACCCAATTTGGCTTTTTTTTAATTATGTATTCATAACAATTATCGCTCAAACTCAAATCAAATAAATTTCTTGGTGGTGTTATTAAATGATAGTTTGTTGGACTTGAATTGATTAATGCATTACCAAGTTGTCCTGAAGATCCGATTATAAGAACTTTCATAAAAATAATTCCCCTTTTTTAATAACTCTTTCAAAGTTGTTTCCATTCATATCCTTTTGCGATACGTTATATTGATTATCTTCTTCTTTTATTTCAGGCCATTTAATTCCTAAATAATAATCATTCCATAAAATAGTCCTTTCTAATTCTTTGTCCCAATAATTAGTTACTTTATAGTCAACAATTGTTTCATTAGCAAGAGTTAAGAATCCATGTGCAAACCCCTCTGGAATCCATATTTGCTTTTTATTTTTAGAGTTAATTCTTATTCCTGCCCATTTTGAGAATGTCTGAGAACCTTTTCTTAGATCAACAATTACATCATAAATCTCTCCTCTTGTAGCCCTGATAAGTTTTCCTTGTGCAAGAGGGTTTAATTGATAATGCAGTCCTCTAAGAGTCCCTCTTTGAGAAAATGATTGATTATCTTGAACAAAAACGACTTTTTTATTTATCGCTGCATTAAATTTTTTTTCATTCCATGATTCAAAAAAGTATCCTCTCTCGTCAATAAATATTTCAGGAGAAATAATAACTGGCCCTGAAAATATATTATCTTCTGAGTCTTTCAAGAAATCTATTTTCATTTTGTTGTCCTAGATCCTGATGTTTTTATGAGATATTAGATCAATTAAATAATTACCATAAGAACTTTTTGAAATTGATGACGCCAGCTCTCTTAATTGATAGTCATTAATAAAACCTTCTCTCCATGCTACTTCTTCTGGTGAACCTATCTTTAAGCCTTGCCTTTTTTCTAAGGTTCTTATAAAAGTCCCAGCTTCCTGTAAGGAATCAAATGTTCCAGTATCTAACCAAGCCATGCCTCTTCCTAAAATAGTCACTTTAAGTTTCTTTTCAATTAGATATCTCTTATTAATATCTGTTATTTCTAATTCATTTCTACCTGATGGTTTAAGCTCATTTGCATAAGCAATAACGTCATTATCATAAAAATAAAGTCCTGTTACTGCATAATTGCTTTGAGGATTAGTTGGTTTTTCAATAATGTTATTAACAGCCTTAGTCTCACTATCGAATTCTACAATTCCATATCTTGATGGATCACTGACTGGGTATGCAAATAATGTTGCTCCTTGAATATTTCTATTAGCCTCCTTTAGATTATTCTTAAAATTATTTCCATAAAATAAATTGTCACCTAAAATTAGAGCAACATTACTTTCTTGAATAAATTCTTTTCCTAATAAAAAAGCTTGTGCAATCCCCTCTGGTTTGTTTTGTATCTCATATTCAATATGTATACCCCATTGACTTCCATTACCTAAGAGATTTTTGAAATTGTAGAGATGATGTGGGTTACAAATAATCAGGATTTCTTTTATACCGCAATTCATTAAGGTTGTAAGAGGATAATAAATCATTGGTTTGTCATAAACAGGCATTAATTGTTTACTTACTCCTTTTGTTAAAGGATAGAGTCTTGTCCCTTCTCCTCCTGCTAGGATAATTCCTTTTCTTAAAATATCTCTCATTTGTTGAATTTAACCCTAATAAAAAATTATAAATTTTTATTTTTAATTTGAATTTAAATTTATATCATTCTTAATTTACAATATATAAATTACAAATAAAAGCTAATCTTTTTCAATTTTTACTCTATTTAATCCTGATAGAAGCATCCAGAAAAAGATACTAATTCTTAAATCAAAATAAACGATATCAAATAAATGTAAAATTAGAAATATTAATGAAGAAAGCCACCAAGCCCTCTCGAATTTATTCATTATATTTTTTTTTATATAAATATATTTATATGAATTAATCATAATAATGATAATAAAAGTAAATAAAACAATTGAAGTAAGAAGACCATAGCTTATGGATATTTCAAAAAATAGATTATGAGGATGACCTTTCCAGATACCAGTCTTAGAAAAGTAAAGAAGAGGGAAACTCGCGGCTCCCCACCCCAAGAATGGTTTTTGTAATATCAGAATTAAAGAATTTTTCCAAATAAGTAATCTTTCTAGATTCTCAAAATTTATAGATAAGTCATTAAAATTTGTGAGAATATTATTAGGTATTATATATTTAAAGAATTCCTGAATAATAAATGGAATATTAGGTAAAATCGAAACTAATAAAGTTGTCCCCAAAAGTAATAATATTGGAATATACCAATTTAATATTTTTTTTCCATACATAAAGGGGATTGAAATTATTAAGCCAAGCCAAGCTGCTCTAGAATTAACAAGATTAAAGTTAATGATCATCAAAAGAGAGAAGCAAAATACTAAAGAATAATTGAATTTCTGCGCTTTGTATTTTAGTTCTGAAAGTAAGGCGAGTGTAAATGGCCAAATCATAGAAAGCCATGCGCCAGTATAGTTCGGATTATTGAATAAACCGCTTACTGGTTGATTTAATTCTGTTAATGGCCTCTGAAACCAAATTATTAAACCATTTAAAATTTGATAAGGACCGAACCACTTTAAAAAATAATGAGAGAAACAACTAAAAATAACCGGCACAGTCCCAAAAATAAGATATTTTGCAGATAATGCTCTGTCATTGGGAGATCTTAAAAAAGGCTGAAAACCTAAATATAATGCAAATAATGGGATCCAATTGCCTAATCCTACCCAATTTAAAGATGAATTCCATCCTTCTAATGTTCCACTAGCAAAGATTGAAGCAAAGATGCATTTAATAAACATTATTGATGTAACTATGAGTAAAAAATAATTTTTTTTATCCTTTAATATTTCAAAAAGATTTTTTCTAATACCCTTTATTATTGGATATGAGTATAAAATTATTGCTATTGAGGGTGCTGACGCTAAAAATAAATTGCCTAAAAGAAATAATTTAAAATCAAGTGTCAGTTTTTCTTTTAAAAAAATAATATTTTTCACGTTAATTAAAAAAACTAAAATATAAACTTTCGTTATACATTTTCAATTTATTTATTGAAGGAAATTAACGCTTCCTGCAGGATTCGAACCTGCGGCCCACTGCTTAGAAGGCAGTTGCTCTATCCAGCTGAGCTAAGGAAGCATTTTTTTATTATATCTAATCAACATATGCTTCAACAAATATTAAAAATCCTTCTTAAGAAAATTTTTTAATTGATGATTACAAGGATTATTTTGTAAGATTGTGTATATTGATGATTAAATTTTGGCTAGAAGACTTTCACCTAATCAAATTAATGAAATAAAAGAATCTTTTTTAAAAGGCTCTACAATTGATTTTTTATCCAAGAAATATAATTGTGCAAGATTAACCATAACAAGAAATTTAAAAAAAATTCTTGGAGATAAAATATATAAAAAGGTAATTGAAGAATTTGATATAAATAAATCTAAGAAAACAAACAATAAGAAAGTCAGAGTTTCATTAAAAGGGAAACAAAAGAAAGATAAAGATATTAATAAAGATTCATTATCTTTAATAGAAAATAATTATGATAACACCATTAATGGAGAAATATTTAAGGATGAATCTTTTGTAGAGTTAGCTCCTCTTCATTATGAAATTAATGCTGAATCTCAGAAGGATATTTCTTCTATACCAATAAGTTCTATTGATTTTCCAAAGACTGTTTATATGATTGTAGATAAAAAAATTGAATTAGAGATAAAATATTTGAAAGATTATCCAGAGTGGCAATTTCTTCCAAAAGAAGATTTGGAGAGAAAAACAATAGAAATTTTTTATGATATAAAGATCGCTAAAAGAGCTTGCAATAAAGAACAAAAAGTAATGAAAGTGCCAAATACTAATGTTTTCAGGATTGTAGCTCCAATTTTAATTTCTAGAGGTATTTCGAGAATTGTAAATGATGAACAACTTATTTCACTCTGAATTTAAAAATCATTATTTTTTAAGAAGTTTTTCTAAGGGAATTAATCCTCCGAACAGAGAGCCAGTAATAAAACTTGTTCCAATAATAAAACTTATAGGTAAATCAACTGTTTCATTAATGAATAAGTTAAGTTTTGTTTTCTCTGAACTATTTTGGATTCCTATTATTAATACTAAAAATAAAAAAAAATTAAAGTTAATATTAAAAAATACTTTTTTAACTGGAAATCCCATCTTTCTTAATAAGATTTATTTTTAATATAAATCATAAATTATACTCTTAGTTATTTTTTCTTTTTTTGCAAGGTATTTTGCAGCGGAGGAAAGACTTAAGCCTGCTTTAACTAATTCATGTAAATCATGTTTGATTCTTGTGTCATTAAAAGAATTTGAGTTTACTTTTTTGATCCCCCTGATAACAATTGTAAATTCTCCAATTACCCTATTTTTATCAAAAAAATCTATTGCGCTATTAATATTTGGACCTATATTTTCTTCAAATTTCTTAGTTAATTCTCGCGATATTTGTATCTCTCTTTCTCCTCCACAGAATTCTTTTAGTTCTTTTAAGAGTTGCTTTAAACGATGAGGAGCTTCATACAAGATAGTTGTTTTTTCATTATTACTTATATCAAGAATGGCTTTTTCTCTATCTTTTTTCTTTTTTGGAAGAAACCCTTCAAAAATAAATTTTGAGGATGGGAGACCACTCGCAACAAGTGCTGTTAGAGCTGCACATGGCCCAGGTATACATATAACATCAATTTGATTTTGTTTCGCGTTTTTTATAAGTTCTTCTCCTGGGTCACAAATTCCAGGTAAACCAGCATCGCATACTAGCGCTATGGAGTTGCCATTTCTAAGATAATCAATTATCTGTGGGCTTTTTTGGGCAGAATTATGCATATTAAAGCTTATAAGTTTATTTTTTAAGTTAAATTTGCTCATAATAATTTTTGTAGTCCGAGTATCTTCGCAAGCAATTAAATAGGCATTATTAAGTATGTTTAAAGCTCTACTTGAAATGTCAGATAGATTTCCAATTGGAGTCCCAACAATATACAAAACACCATTTTCAGGTTCTTGTTCTCTATGAGATAATGGAGATTTATTGTTCATATTGTGGTTAAGTTACCATTAGGTTTGGATATAGACAATCTTATTAATGATTTGACGACTTTAAGTTGGGAAGCTGGAGAAATTTTAATCGATTATTCCAATAAAATAGAAGATGAAAATTTTAAAAGAAAAATTATAAAATCAAATAAGGATAATGATCTAGTTACATTAGCCGACTTAAAAGTAAATGAAATCATTTTGAACAGAATAAGCAAGACATATTCACATATTAAATGGAATTTATTAAGTGAGGAAAACGCAAAAAAAGGTGAATACCATTTCAATAATAATTATGAGTGGAAATGGATCTTGGATCCTCTTGATGGAACGAGAGATTTTATTCAAAGGACAGGGAATTATGCTATGCATTTAGCGTTGAATTATAGAGATAAGCCATATATAGGAATTGTTATGATCCCACATAAGAACGAAATATGGATATCAGATGGAGAAAAAGTTTGGTGTGAGAAAAAAAATGGAATTAGGGTAAATGCAAATTTATCAAAAAATAAAAAACTCATTGATATGACTTTGGTAACAAGTCAAAACCATAGTAATCAAATTCTGAATAATTTAATAGATCTAGTGACATTTAAAGAATCAATAAGAATGGGAAGTATAGGATGTAAGATAGCTTCGATTTTGAGAGGGGAAAGTGATATTTATATTTCCCTGAGTTTGCCAGGTAAAAGTTCTCCAAAAGATTGGGATTTCGCTGCTCCAGAAGCAATTCTGAAAGGAGCAGGTGGGAGGATAACAAATTTAGATAATGAAGAACTTATCTATAACAAAAAAGATTTTAAACAAGAAGGCTTAATAATCGCTACAAGTGATTCAAATAAGCATGGTCAGACCTGTTTAGAAATAAAAGAGGTATTAAAAAAGAATAAAAATCTGAGTAAATTGTTAATTTAATGGAGCAACGGGAGTAGGAGTAGGTTCAGGATACGAAAATCCTCCGTTTTGCGAGACACCTCTAAGAGTTAAATTTATTCTTCCTCTACTATCAATTTCTCTCACCCTTACTGTCACATCATCACCTTGCCTAACCACATCTTCAACTCTTTCAACTCTCGCTTCAGAAAGCTGGGAGATATGAATCATCCCTTCTTTACCCGGTAATATCTCTACAAAAGCTCCAATAGGGATAATTCTAGTAACAACCCCGGAGAAAATCTCTCCTTCATGAACCTTTCTTGTAAGTCCCTCAATTATTTTTTGGGCTTCTTCCGCAGCGGCTCCATCATGAGAGGCAATGGTTACTATACCTCCATCCTCTATATCTATTTTTGTATTAGTCCTTTCGGTAATTCCTTTTATGGTTCT
>CEVF01148448.1_pt1 | contig 12545 bp, 13 predicted proteins | sample 356441 | NCBI WGS metagenome assembly CEVF01 (sample SAMEA2622765, study PRJEB7988) | marine metagenome | biome: marine biome (ENVO:00000447); feature: surface water layer (ENVO:00002042); material: "saline water (ENVO:00002010), including plankton (ENVO:xxxxxxxx)" | depth 5 m
TGTGACAGGCCCGTGCATGGAACGTCTTGAAAATCTTTGGTCCTTTTAAAATTTAATCCATTATGTGTATATACGCTTTACCTTGGGGTGTTCCTTTCAGGGCGGGGCGCATTTTTGAATTCTTCCTCTGTGATAAATCCATCGTTATTTGAATCTACTTTGGTGAAATCATCGGACAATGGACCTTGTATTTCATCTTTTTCCAACTGACCGTCCTTATTGATGTCCATTTCAGATAAGAGTTGTGAAAAACTTGGGGGACCACCTTGTTGTCGTCCACCATTTGGCCCGCCTTCTTGTGGAGGCCTTCCTTGCGGTGGCCCCTTTTGTTGTTGTTCTTCTACTTTTGGCTCTGTACTACTTTTGTCCCCATTATTGGCCTGCTTGTTTTTTGAACCACAGGAAACCGATAATACCAAGGTCGATGTTATGAACAATGTTTTTACGGATGTATTCATGGCTATACGCTATTGAAGATTTTTTATCGTTTCTTTTTGTAAAATTTTTATGTCTGATATAAGTTGGCGTACCGATGTCTTTTTAAGACCATTGTATATACCCCTGATGTGCCGGTCTTGATCGATCAACACGAAGTTCTCTGTGTGCAGAAAATCATTTTCTCCAACGGGTTCCCCCAGATCTTCTTCGGCGAAATAGGCATATTTGCCCAAATCGTAGATTTCTTTTCTGTTTCCCGTAACGAGGTGCCATTTATTTGCATCCACCCCTTTGATTTCCCCATAATTCCTAAGGACAGGGATGGAGTCGTATTCAGGGGTCACCGAATGGGACAGTAACAGTACGGAGTCATCATTCTTATAGGCTTCTTGAACCATGGCAAGGTTCGATGTCATTTTGGGACAGATACCAGGACAGCTGGTAAAGAAAAAATTCGCCACATAAATTTTGCCCTTAAAGGTTTGTTCGGTAATGGTTTCCCCCAATTGGTTCACCAATGTAAAAGGTGGAATCCGATGGAATCCTTGAATGGAATCGGAATCCTCACTGAGCCAAACAGGGGTAAAGGTGGTATCGTCATAATAGGGCAACCTATCGGTGCGGCTTTCAACAGTGTTGCTTTTCTTTGATTTGTCCGAACATGATGCCGATAACAGCAATGTAAAGGCATACCCCAATATTTTAATTTTGTACAATTTCATCTTTTAATTGATAACAAAGGTTAGCTCTTTTCATACCGAAGATCCTGCCATTTTTGACTTCGTAGTTCACGTAGATTTTTCCGTTTGGGAGCCAGGCTTGTTGAAGGCCTTGTTCCTTCCCATCTGTCAGTTGCCTTTTTTTTGCCAATTGACCGGTTGGGTACCATTCTTTTTGGACACCCTGGAGCACACCGTTTTCGTAACGGGCTTCCGAAGCAAGTTGTCCGTTTTCCCACCACGTCCTGTAGAGTCCCACCAGTTTGTTCTGATGGTAATTTGACTCGACTCGCAAAACTCCATTTTCCGACCATCTTTTGGCAATACCTTGTCTTTTACCGTTATAAAAGCCCAATTGTTCCGCCAATTTGCCATTGGAATGATATTTTAGGGAGTACCCGTTGTAGACTTCTCCATGATAATACCATTTGCCTTCCAATGGGTTCAACGTCAACTCATCTTTTGACACCTTGATAAGGGGTATGTCCATGGGTTTTGATTCTACCACGGGTACTTCCGTCATGCGTCTACAACCTACTGTGAAGAACAGTGTCAATACGGTGGATATGTAAAGGAAATTCTTCATTTAGTACCCTTGATATGGGCCAGCAAAGGCCAGATAAGAACCTGTGTTGGAATACACCTCGTTTATGATATGGTAATGATATTCTTCCTCCCCATCGGTATATTGGGTAGCGGAATAATGTCCGCCGGAAATATCCAAGTCGGTGGGATAGGTACCGGTGGAACTACATTTTCTTCCATACAGAAAAACGCCGTCCAATAGTATGCCCACTAAATTGTCATCATCATTGGTGAAGGCCTTGGGCTCTAAATGATAGTGGTACACACCGGGTCCGATATGGGCACCCGTCCAGTCCAGGCTTGCCGCGGCTTCGTCCAGGGGGCCATTGCCCTCCTGATCGTTAAAAATGGAAGAACCGCTCACGGCTATACCAATAGTATTCAATTGTGTATCTACTTGATTTCCGGTCAAATCCGGAGTGGCATCGACCCTTATCACGGTTGCATTGTTGTTGCTGGACATAATACTTGGTGTGACGGCAACATCGGGTTCTTCCTTATAGAGTTCGTGACCTTCGCCCCAATACACCGTTTCGTGATCGGGAAGTCCCGTGGTTTCGATGACCACCTCCGAACCATCAAGATAGATGGTGACCGCATCTGTGTTGAAAGCAGAAAAAGCGGCGTGCAACTCGGTCACGGTTTCTTCATTGTCTGTTTCGGATACTGTTTCCGCATCATTTGAAGCGTCCTCACTACACGCGTTGAAAGCGAAAATAATCGGTACAAATGGTATGACAATTGATCTTAGTTTGTTCATGGCTTATTTTTTTAATTGATTTTCAAATGGTTGACCGCTATCTTTTCTATGGACCACTTGAACAGGTTTTAATCCAACGACCAAGGATACTGCGAACAGGATCAAAAAGAATGCTATGATAAAAAGAATATTTTCGGATATTCCAATGGAAGCCTCGGACTGCCCTTGTAGGACAAATGCATCATCTTCGATTTTTACCTTGGCCGCATAATCGTTGGTCTCCTCCAGATTGAACAGATTCCTTTTCACCCCGTTTTTTAATACCATAAATGCACTTTTGCTTTTGTAGATATTCTCAAACAAGCTGTTTTTCATCTCAACGGTTTGAAACTCCGAGGGGAGATTTAATCGATATACCACAATGGTCTCGTGTCCCAATTTTATATTGGGATCGTTCAATTCAACCCGTTCGTTATCGATGGACAGGGTTAAATTTTGTGAAAGTACCCCTGCCATGAGCTCTTGAAATTCCTCCGGTGTGCTGTAGCCATCCGCCGTATATTCTTGATGAACCACATATTCGAAAGCGGTAAGCGCCCCCCTTATTTGTAGCGTCCATTGCCCATTTTCACCCTCAACCAGTAAAGCACTGGATTGCGAGGGGGAGTGGCCGAACATGGCTATGGGGACCAATAACCAAACCCAAACAAAAATGGAACATATTTTTTTTCTACTATAAAACATAAGCGCCTTGTAAACAGTTGATAAAGTTGTTGTTGCCGGCGGCGTCAACATGGTAATGATAACCCCTGACATCGTCATAATGACCTCTGCAATCGTCCAGGTCGGTCGGTTCATCACCGTTGGCATCCGTCATTTCATAAATTCCAAAACCATCCATGGCATAACCGATCAACGGGGCATGATCGTCGTCCTGTTCCACATGTGTACTCAATCCTGTTGCCGCATGGTAATGATAGCCTTGGTGAACATTGATATGTCCGCCAGCATCATCAAACGGGGCCAATGTATATGCGCTCAGAATGTTGTTCACTGGGGCAGGTGCCGAATATTCAACACCGTTGAGGGCAATGCCACGGGTGGATGGCATGGAACTGAAATTACCTCCCGGACCCCTGGCAAAATAGGCTTTGCTATCTTGGATTATGGGTGTTATGGGTATGGTCCACGTTTGGGAAACATTTGTGATGTATGCGGGAATGCACTCTACACAAAAGTTCTCGTACTCAGTGCCTACGTTGGGGTTGGCCGCATTGATACAGTCCTCCTCCGTTTCCGTAATGTGGACATCACCATTTTCATCATACATGAGCCAGGTATCGTCATTGTAAAATGTTGCCAGGTTTTCAATAAATTCCCCATCCACATCATATACCTCACCGCCTTCCAGCCAAATCCCGCCAGCTTCTGCACCATCAGTGATATTGTCGGGACACCAAGGACCCATTTCGTGATCGGATGGTGTACTGTTTGTCACAATCTGGTAACAATCCGTTTCGGTACCATCCGAAAGGGTACAGGGCACTGTGGTGATCGTTACATTTTCATTGGTGAAATATGAAGGCTCCACACTTACCGTTACCATATTTCCATCGACATTGCCTGTGGTCTTGCCACTGGCATTGGAATTGCAACTATTGTTTATAAGCAACAATGCGGCAACGATGAAGGGTGAAATCAAGATGTTTTTCATGGGGATCAAATTAGGTTACGACCTTTGAGGTCTTTTGCCTTTTGGTTTTGGCATATTTTCAATTTCTTCTTTGGACAGGAACCCGTCCTCGTCTTCATCGATTTCATCAAACATATCTTTCAAAGGTCCTTTTACCTCTTCTTTGGACAGCAGCCCATCCTCGTCGGCATCCAGTTCTTCAAAAATTTCGTCCACGGAAGGTGGGGCTTTACGATTTCCGGATTGTTGTGCACTACCGGAAATTGCAAATAATACGATTGCGGAAATACTCAATAAAATTGTTTTTGTATTCATCTTTTTTAGATTTTAAATTCGATTATAAGACTACAAAGATTGGTTTTGGTTCATTGCCATATTTTTGTTTTCAGCCAATGCCCTATTGTTTTCAGTGAAAAGGGCATCATGGTCCGCGAATCAAATGCAATAGGAGCTAAATCCCCTTAATTTTAAAGGGTACTTGCCATAAATTGTGTTTAATTTGCCGTATGAACCGTATGTACAGATTCGTATTGCAGGTTGTGTTTTGGATGGTTATCTGGATAGTTTTATGGATAACCGGAGGAACGGACCAAATATTTTTAGCGACCAATGTCCCTGCTTTTTTCTTTCAGGTAATTTTGTTGGCCGGGCTACTTTTTTATGCCATACCCAAGGTTCTCCTCAAAAACAGGACCTTGTTGTTTGTAATAGGGGTCCTGGTTGGTGTGGTGGTTTTGGCTTGGATTTCCTCACAATTCGGATTTGCCCCCCCACCAAAGGGTCATGGCCCGGGACCTGGCGACCTCCGCCCACCCAATGGAAGCCCTTCGAGGTTTTTCATCCATCTGCTCATGATGGTGATTTCGTGTACCATGGCCATTGTGATCGAGACATTTGTTTACGCCAGGCAAAAGGAGGAGGAAAGTATAATGGCCAATAATGAAAACTTGGAGACGCAATTGAAGCTTTTAAAATCGCAGATAAACCCCCATTTTTTGTTTAATGCGCTCAATAATATCTATGCACTCTCCGTAACCAATTCGGACAAAACACAACAGAGTATAGGGACCCTTTCCAATATGTTACGGTATGTACTGTACGACTGCGATAGGCAGTGGGTACCCTTGGCCAAGGAAGTGGACTACATTAAGGATTACTTGGAACTTTTCACCTTGAAGAGCAGTAAAGAGCTTCCGATCACCATGGATCTGGAAATTGCCGATGATGCCATTCTGATAGCACCCATGCTGTTGGTGCCTTTTGTGGAAAATGCATTGAAGCACGGCAATATTTCAAGTGGTACCGGTGCTTTTTTGAACATTGCTCTGAACGCAAGGGACGAAACCATTCATTTTACGGTGAAGAACACCTTTTCGGCCCAACCGGAACAAAAGGACCATATCGGCGGCATAGGTATCGCGAACGTAAAACAACGGTTGGCCATAATTTATCCCGATAACCATACGCTGCACATTAGCCAAGAATCCAATATCTTTAGGGTCGACCTTAAAATTGATTTATATGCCCATTCTTAAGTGTTTAGTGGTCGATGATGAGGAGTTGGCAAGGGACCTGCTCCGAAACCATATTGAAAAGGTACCCTACTTGGAACTTAGTGGCTGCTATGCGAACCCGTTGGAGGCACTTGACCGTTTAAAGGAGGAACCTATCGATGTGATTTTTTTGGATATCCAAATGCCGGAAATCAAAGGGGTTGAACTGGCCAAGCTGTTGCCAAAAACAGTAAAGGTGATTTTCACAACGGCCTATGCGGAATATGCTTTGGAAGGTTTTGAGGTGAGTGCAACCGATTATCTTTTAAAACCGATTACGTTTGAAAGGTTTTTAAAGGCGGTCGAGAAGATCGGAAATGATCATAGTGGATCTGACCCTATCAAATCCATAACCGTTAAATCTGGATACGATCTGTATAAAATCCATCTTCAAGACATTAGCTTTATTGAAAGTGATAGTGAATATGTGGTCTATCATACTGCCAATAAGAAAATACTGAGCAATCAATCCTTGACGGTATTGGAAAAACAATTGTCCGGAAGTGGGTTCATCCGGGTGCACCGTTCTTTTTTAGTGAACAAATCAAAGGTGAACGGAATGCAAGGAAGGGAACTGCTGATCGGTGAACACAGTATTCCGGTAAGTGATTCGTACTATAAAAAAGTCAGGAAAGAAATATTTATGTCCTAACGGTTTTATAGGATAGGTCCCAAAACCTCCCAAACATTTTCAGCGACCAATTTTTGTCCTTCGGCAGTGGGGTGGATGCCATCACTTTGGTTGAGGTCTGGAATCCCAGCCACATTTTCCAACAGAAAGGGAATCAAATGGATGTTTTCCGAAGCAGCCAGTTCCGGGAATATATTTTCAAATTCCGATGTGTACTCCGGTCCCATGTTCGGTGGGATCTTCATGCCCGCAAGAACAATTTTGGCGTTGGGCAATTTATTTTGGATCGTATGGACCATACTTTTCAAATTGGACGCTGTTTCCGTAAGTGGAATGCCCCGAAGCCCATCGTTGGCCCCGAGTTCCAATATGATGATGTCCACGTTGTCCTCCAGTACCCATTCCAGTCTATTTTTTCCACTTGCCGTGGTTTCCCCGCTCAATCCCGCATTAATAACGGTATAGTCCAATTCCAACGAATCTATCTTTTGCTGGATTATCGATGGGAAGGCCTGGCTTACCTCAAGACCATACCCAGCGGTCAGGCTGTCACCAAAAAATAGAATTTTTTTGCTGGAACCATCGGTTTCCACCACCTCGGCCCCTTCTTCCACGGGCTCTTTATTGGCATCTTTTTCAGATGTCTTCTGCCCACAGCCAACCAACAGGATTAAAAAATAACAAAAGATTAACGGCTTGGGGAGGCTTGGCGTTTTCGTGGACATGTCCATTTTAGTATTTTGAGGGTTTTAACCAAAAGTGAGTTATGTCAAAGATATTAAAAGTTCAACACCTCTCTAAAACCTATCGGAGCGGTGACCACGACCTTACCGTTCTCAATAATGTGTCTTTTGAGGTGGGGAGTGGGGAGACTTTTGCCATTGTAGGCCCTTCAGGTAGTGGTAAAACTACATTATTGGGCCTATGTGCGGGCCTTGACACCACGGACGAGGGGGAAATTTGGCTCTGTGGTCAAAACCTGTCCGATTTGGATGAGGACGGAAGGGCACAATTGAGAAATCAGAATGTAGGTTTTGTTTTTCAGGATTTTCAATTACTGCCCACATTGACCGCTTTGGAAAATGTTATTGTCCCTTTGGAACTCCGAGGTGTTAAAAAAGCCACTGAAAAAGGAAAAGAATTGTTGGCCAAGGTCGGTCTACAGGATAGGGCAGGGCATTATCCCTCACAGCTATCGGGAGGCGAGCAACAACGGGTGGCATTGGCCCGTGCATTTGCGAACAATCCCTCCATACTTTTTGCGGATGAGCCGACAGGCAACTTGGATGATGAGACCGGAAAAAAAATAGAGGAGTTGCTTTTTGAACTCAACAAGGAACAAGGTACTGCGCTGGTAATTGTGACCCACGACTTGGAACTGGCCCAAAAAACGGATAAGAGCATAAGGTTGAGATCTGGGAAAATTGAGGAAACGGTAGGTTGATTATGGGAAAAGAAAAAGGTGCAGGGTTTTCATGGTTGGTGAAAATGGCGTGGCGTGACGGTAAGGCAAGCTATGGCAAGCTTTTACTGTTTGTGTTTTCCATCACCTTGGGAGTGGCCGCCGTGGTCAGTGTACATTCATTCAGTGGATTGTTAAAAGAAAATATTGCGCTGCAGTCAAAGGCCCTTTTGGGGGCCGATTACGTTATCAAAAGTGACAAGCCAGTCAACGATAGGGTGAAAGGTATCATCGATTCGCTGGGAGGTGCGGATGCACGGGAAATAAATTTTCCCTCAATGGCGGCGTTCCCCGGCAATGGGGGGACAAAGTTTGTAGAGGTACGGGGCGTGGATGGGGGTTTCCCTTTTTACGGGGAGTTGGAAACCGACCCAACTTCGGCTGTAGGGCATTTTAAAAAAGGCCAGGCCTTGGTGGATGCCACCACCATGCTCCAGCTCGACCTAAAGGTGGGCGACAGTATAAAATTGGGGGCAGTGACAATGCCCATCGCAGGAGCGTTGGAAACTGTACCAGGTAGTACTTCTGTATTTGGTGCCATTGCACCACCCGTGCTTGTCCCATATCAATATATTGATTCGACAGGGCTTGTTCAGACGGGAAGCCGGATAGATTATAAATATTATTTCAAAGCGGACAAGAGCGAGGACTTGACCGTTTTAAGTGAAAAACTAGGGCCGGTTCTCGATGCCGAGAAAGCGGATTTGGACACGCACCTGTCCGAAGCGCGCCGCATGGGAAGACGGTACGAGAACTTTGGAAAATTCCTCAATTTGGTCGGATTCATTGCGCTGCTCCTGGGGTGTGTGGGTATAGCAAGCGGTATGGGCATCTACGTTCAAATGAAGTTGAGGTCAATAGCAGTGCTCAAGTGTTTGGGGGCCTCCAAACGGCAGAGTTATCTCATATTCTTTGTCCAAATTGCAAGTATGGGTATTGTTGGCGGATTGTTGGGAACAGTGGTCAGCTATTTTTTACAACAACTGTTTCCAATATTGTTGGGTGACTTGCTTCCCGTGGATGTCGGCATTGCCCTATCCATGCAAAGTATTTTATTGGGGCTTTCCCTGGGATTGACCATGTCCATCTTATTTGCACTCTACCCTTTAATGAAGACATTATATGTTTCTCCCCTGCAAGCCTTGAGGGTAGTGGGGGAAACCAAGTCCCGCTCCAAGAGGGCGACCACTGCGGTTGGTTTAGGAATAGTGCTTTTTATCTTTTGTTTTTCATATTGGCTGTTGGGTGACCTTGTTCGCTCCATATCGTTCGTCGGTGGATTGTTGGTCGTTTTTTTGATCCTGACCGGGGTTGTCCAATTTTTTATGGTGATGCTGAAAAGGAATTTTCCATATTCCTGGGGTTTCATTGCCCGTCAGAGCCTCCGAAATCTGTTCAGGCCGCAAAATCAGACCCTGGTGCTGGTACTCTCCATCGGAATAGGGACCTTTTTGATAAGTACATTATATTTTACAAAGGATATGTTACTGGAAAAAGCGACCATTGAGGACAGTGCCAATAGTGCGAACATGATTCTCATGGATATCCAAAAACAACAGGTCGATGCTGTTTCCAATACCATTGAAGCTTCGGGATTACCGGTGATCGATAAAATACCGATAGTGACCATGCGTGTGGAGAGTTTAAAGGGAGTGCATGTGGAAGATATTAAGAAAGATACCACGGCCCAAGTGAGCAGATGGATATTGAACCATGAATTTAGAGTGACTTATCGGGATAGTCTTATCAGATCGGAACGCTTGATCGAGGGGAGTTGGGTGAACCAAGTTGGTCCGGATCCTGAAATTCCCATTTCCGTAAGCAGTGATTTTGCGACTAGGGCCAAAGTAACCATCGGGGATCCGGTCGCTTTCAACGTGCAGGGGAGAATAATGAATACCAAGGTCCAAAGTATCCGCGAAGTGGATTGGAGCAGGTTACAGCCTAATTTTTCCATTGTTTTTCCAATGGGGGTGTTGGAAAATGCCCCTCAATTTGGAGTGATGACGACTCGTACCAAGGATGATGTGGGTTCTGCAAAACTCCAGCAACAATTGGTTAGCGAGTTTCCAAATGTTTCCATTTTGGACCTAAAGCGGATTCTTGATCTTTTGGAGGATATATTGGGAAAAATAAGTTGGGTCATAAACTTCATGGCCTTTTTCAGCATATTTGTGGGAGTTGCCGTATTGATGGGAGCCATCTACAGTAGTAAGCACCAGCGTGTAAAACAGGGGGCATTGCTCAGGACTTTGGGGGCCAAGGGATCACAAATTCTGAAAATGATAGCGATTGAATATGCCGTTTTAGGGTTTTTAGGTGCCTTTACGGGGGTGTTGCTCGCGGTTTTTGGAAGTTCGCTATTGGCCTATATGTTGTTCGATACGGCTTTTGTTCCATCATGGATCCCCTTTTTTATCATTCTTCCCGCCATTACATTTTTGGTTTTCGCCCTTGGTGTGGGGAATAGTTTGGGAATTGTCAAAAAGGCCCCACTTTCTGTTTTAAAGAAAGAAAAGGAGTGATAACTGGCTGTTCCCGTTGGTACTAGTGTGTATTTTCAAAAAAAATGGATACGGCTTATGGGCGGGAATTATCCTATTAATCCATGTTTTTTGGAAACAAATTGTCCTGGTATATTTTTTTGAAAAATTAAAAAAATTATATAAAAACAGTTTGGTTAAAGATTTTTTTATAATTTGATAACGTTTTTTGGTAGTATTTTTAATGGTTTTTTATAAAATCAAGGAAGCTAATTAACTTTCCTTTTGAAAAATCGCTCTATTTTTGGCGGTTTTCAGCGCATGGTACTTTTCTGTTTGGACAAGAGCCGTTCTTAATGAACGGTCTAATCGAAAAATGAAAAAGTATGTGATTAATGGCATAAACAGAAAATATGTTTATGCTCAATACCCTTTGCCCGCATACTTGTTTACTTAAAAGAAAGGCAGAAAAATGGACCAAAGTAACTTTAAAGACGAATCCTATCTTATTTCGCAGTTAAAAAATGGCTGCAAGGATGCCTATGGGTATCTTTTTAAGGTATACCACAAAGAGCTTTGTAATTACATGACCGCAATCTGTGGGAACACCAAGATGGCGGAAGATATCGCACAACAGACTTTTATAAAGATTTGGGACAACAGGAAAAAATTGTTTGTTTCAAAGAATAAATTAAAACGGTATATATTCAAGGTAGCCTATAACCTGTTTATTGATTCCCAGAGAAAAAAGAAAAAGGAATTTCAATTATTGGAAAACCTTAAACAGCACGCATATTTGGAAATGATCGAAACCGATAGCTCCCTTTTTGAGGAAAGACTTAAAAAAGTGGAACAGGAAATAGAAAATTTACCAGAACAATGTAAAAGAGTCTTTATCATGAGTAAAAAGGAAGGGCTTAAATACAGGGAGATTTCGGAACAACTCCAAATTTCGATAAAAACCGTAGAGGTTCATATGGCCAAGGCCATGAAGCGTCTTAGAGCGCAATTGACCATCTTCTTATAGTACCCATCCAGCCTGGACACCAATATGGACGTTTCAATATAATCGGGGCAAAAACGCATATTCCATACTTCAAATGTTAAAAAAATAGAATCAAGTAGGGGTTTTTGAAAAATACTGCGTCTCTTTTAAAAGTGACAATATTTTTCAAATGACCAGAATTGATATCAGAAGAATAATTACCAGGTATATCAACCAAGAAGCCTCCCAGGAAGAATTGGCCATTTTGTACGAATGGGTCAAAAAGGGAAACAACAAGGACGTGTTCAAAAAGTTGGTGCAAGCCGATTTTTTGGTCAAGTATGAGGACAAGCCCTGGTCAACCGAAGAAGCCTTTGAAAGTTTCTTACATACCATTAAGGAAAAAGAAACTACAAAAGTTCGGCCGTTGTATGCCGGTGGCCAAATGTGGAAATATGCAGCAGTGATCATGATCATCGTTGGTTCCTCTTTGTACTTTTTGTTAAATCAGGGCCTTGGGATAGATATTCCGGTCAAGGTCGATCCCGATCAAATTACACTCCAATTGGAGAATGGCGAAGTTTTGATCTTCGATCCAGAATCCGATGCTACCGTCCAAAGTGAAAATGGAAGTACCGTTGTCAGCCTTGTTAAGGGGGTTTTGACCCAGAAAGATGCACAGATAACGGAGGGCGAAATAAGGAACAATACAATAAGGGTGCCTTATGGCAAAAATCTATCCGTCACCCTGCAGGATGGATCGGTGGTCATGCTGAACTCTGGATCTAGTCTTACTTATCCGTCAAGTTTTGAGGGAATGGACCATAGGGAGGTGCAACTTGAAGGGGAAGCATTTTTTGAAGTGGCCAAAAACCCAAACCAACCTTTTATAGTTAGGACAGAAACCATGTACACCCAAGTTTTTGGAACGGTCTTCAATGTCTCTGCCTACAAAGAGGATGGTACAAGCGAAGTGGTATTGGTGGAAGGGTCCGTGGGGGTTGGTATCCCGGACAAAACAAGTTCGGATGGACTGCAAATGTTGAGACCTTCCCAAAAAGCTTCAAAGTTGATAGGGGATAAAAATGATTTTGTTGTGGAAGATGTCGATGTGTCCCCGTACATATCCTGGACCAAGGGCATTTTGGCCTTCGAGAACGAATCCATGGGGCAAATTATAAAAAGACTGCAACGTCAGTATAACATAAAGATAATCAACGAGTATGATGCACTGGATGAGCGAAGGTTCACGGGAATGTTCGATGAGGAGACCATAGACCATGTCCTTAGGACTAT
>CEVF01023517.1_pt1 | contig 12538 bp, 9 predicted proteins | sample 356441 | NCBI WGS metagenome assembly CEVF01 (sample SAMEA2622765, study PRJEB7988) | marine metagenome | biome: marine biome (ENVO:00000447); feature: surface water layer (ENVO:00002042); material: "saline water (ENVO:00002010), including plankton (ENVO:xxxxxxxx)" | depth 5 m
TTAAAGAAAAAAGGCAGCGTTATTATTCCTGATATGTATGCTAATGCTGGCGGCGTTACTGTGTCTTATTTCGAATGGGTTAAAAATCTCAGTCACATGAGATTTGGCCGTATGCAAAGAAGAGAGCAAGAAGCACGGAATGAACTAGTAATAAGTGAACTTGAAACTATATCTCAAGTTCTCGGGGATAAATGGAATATCTCTGCAAATTTCAAAGAGGACTACATGAAAGGTGCTGGCGAACTTGAGTTAGTTAGGTCAGGTCTTGATGACACTATGCGTGGTGCTTTGAAGTCGATGCGTGATCTTTGGCATGAAAGAGAGAACGTTGATGATTTAAGAACAGCCGCCTATTTGGTCGCTATAGAAAAAGTCGCTGCTTCTTACAAAGCCAAGGGGCTATGATGGTGTGGTACATCAATTAAATATCACTAGTTCTTCGAGGAATGAGATATGGTTTTGTCCGAAAAAGGAAAATGAGCAATGATTGCTACCGATAAATCGATCATTATTACTTTCGCTGTACCAATTTTTTTGCTTCTAATTTTCATTGAGTATGTCTATGGAGTCCGCACGGGTAAGAATAATTACCGAGTGAGTGATACTTTTACAAGTTTGGGGCTGGGGTTAATTAGTCGGTTGCCTCCAATGCTTAATCTCGGCTTTCAAGGTGTGGTCTTTGCTTATGTTGGCACTTACCTGAGTAGCGATTTGCTCTCTCCGCAAAGTATGTGGACTTGGCTAGTAGCCTTTGTCTTTTATGATTTCTTGTACTATTGGATGCATCGAATGCACCATGAAATTAAAGTGTTATGGGCTACGCATTGTGTACATCATCACGGGGAAGAATTTAATCTCTCAACTGCACTCCGACAAACTAGCACTGGCTGGCTTTGGAAATGGGTGTTCTACTTACCAATGATTGTGATAGGGATTCCTGCACCGATGTTTGTTACAGTGGCTGGCATTAACTTGGTGTATCAATTCTGGGTACACACCAAGCATATTGGGCATCTGGGGGTTTTTGAAAAGGTATTTGTTACTCCGATGAACCATGGTATTCATCATGCCAAAAACCCAGAATATATAGATGCTAATTACGGTGGTGTATTTATCTTCTGGGATCGAATTTTTGGTACCTATATTGCCGAGCAGCAAAACGTCAAGCCGATTTACGGAACAGTAAAACCCTTGGGAAGTTGGAATCCTATCTGGGCTAATTTTCAAGTTTTACATCAGATGGTTCATGATACTGTTCGCACAAAAAGTCTGAGTAATAAGCTGAAGATTTGGTATGGACCCACTTATTGGCGTCCCGACGATGCCGTTGAGGAAGAGAGAACCTTAGATACTATAAACTTTGATGCAAAGTTTAGCCCCCCGCTGAACATTCAACAGAAAGTTTTTGCCATTATCCAATTATTTTCTATCGTGATTTTTGCAGGAATATTAGCCACAAGTGTTTCCTCCCAAACCTACCAAGAAACCTCGATATTTGGACTGACTCTTGTTTTGATAGTCCTGCTGACATCCTTAATACTTGAGAACAAAAGCTATGCGTTGTTTTTACATTTGATAAGTTCTTGCCTGTTGCTTCTATTGATCTATATGGGTGGTGTTTTCAACAATGGCTTATTAGCTACCCAGTTTTTGATTTTTCATGCTATGGCTAATGCGTTATTTCTGACTATGGTTATGATTTTAAAAAGATTTGGGTTGGATGAAGTTTTTGATAAAGCTCTAAAGCAAGATTAGCTAATTTTAGTGCGCATTTTATGTCAGACACCAAGAAGCAAAACTTTGACATAGTAATTTGTGGTGCGGGTCCTGGAGGTGCTGCATTAGCAAGTATTTGTGCTGATAGGGGTATCAGCACAGCATTGATTGAACGACAGTCGGAGTTCTCCCAAGAGTTTAGAGGTGAAGGAATAATGCCGAGCGGGTACGAGGCGTTAAAGAGCATTGGGTTTGATCTTGACAAGATAAATTTGCCTAACCAAAAAAATCTAAGGGCTAAAGTTTATAACCGAGGGAAACCCCTAGTAAGCTTCCAGCTTCCTTTTAGAAAACGAGGTGGTCTCAGATGGGTATCCCAGCCAGCTCTACTTGAACATATAGTTACCAGTAGTTCGACTAAGAGCAATTTCACCTTTTTTCGCGGGTGTCGGGCGTTGGATATTCTTCGTGAGGACAATAGGGTTTCTGGATTGAAAGTTTCCCAACGCGGAAAAATTTTTGATTTAAATGCTAAGGTTGTTGTTGGCTTCGATGGGAGAAATTCTACGCTTAGGCGAAAACTCAGATTTGAGGTAATCGACTTTAAACAAATTATTGATGTTGTATGGTTCAAAGTACCATACCCTCATGAATTTTTAGACCAGGGGACAGCGCTTGTTAATATTGTAAAAAAAGGGTTTATGATCTGTCCGGCTTGTTACAATGATGAGCTGCAGATTGGGTGGATAATTACGAAAGGAACATACGGAGATATAAAAAAAATAGGAGACGATGCTTGGGTTTCAGAAATCCAAAGACAATGTCCGCCAGACTTAGCCGATCATTTGAAGAGAAACAAAGATAATATCTCAAATAAATTTGTCTTAAGTGTTCAGCTTGATAGGTGCAATACTTGGAGTAACGACGGAGCTCTTTTATTGGGTGATGCAGCGCACACTATGAATCCAGTTGGGGCACAAGGGATCAATATTGCCCTTAGGGACGCAATTGTGGCGGCTAATCATCTCGTCCCCCTTCTTTTAGAAGATCCAACTCACACTCGTCTTGATCAGGCATTTGGCGATATAGAAAGAGAAAGGTTAAGTGAGGTGAAGCAAATTCAAGATTTCCAAAAGAAACCAGCCACATTGCTAAAGAGGCAAAATCTATTTACTCTTTTTATGATTAGGAATTTGCCTTGGATAACCCGGCTTAAGTTTGTTCAAAGGAAGATATTAAAGCTAGCTGACATGATGGCTTATGGGGTTACAAAGGTAGAGCTCAAGGTCTGATTTGATGAAAGAAAGAGCTATACAAAGTCAGGAATGTATCAATGAAGGAGCGTCGTTTTTAGCCAATATAGAGCCTAGATTTAAATACGCATTAGAGGTTACGGGCGAATTGCCACTTCGACTAAGCCCTGAGGGTTTTGAGCGACTTTTAGGTGCGATAATAAGTCAACAAGTAAGTGTGGCTGCTGCTAACTCTATATGGAAGCGTCTTGTTAAGGCAAATCTAAATGGGCCGCGTAAAATCATGAGGGCGGATGATGCTGAATTACGTGCCGTTGGGTTGAGTAGACAGAAAGTAAGGTATGCGCGTGCGTTGGCTGAGTCAAAGATAAATTTTAGGTCGCTTAGATCAATGTCATCTGAGGAAGTGATAAATACACTGACTCAGGTATCAGGTATTGGGGTGTGGACTGCAGAGATTTACACTATGTTTAGCTTGGCTCGAGCCGATGTATTTGCGGCCGGTGATCTCGCATTGCAGGAGTCTGCGCGCCTATTATTTGAATTGCGTGAGAGACCTTCAGAAAGGGAAATTAGGCAAATGGCAGAAAAATGGTCTCCCTGGAGAGCTGTTGCTGCACGCTTACTTTGGGCTTATTACTCATATTCAAAGAAGCGGGAAGGTGTGAGGTAATTAGCTTTGGGGAAAAAAGATTGTCTACAAAGCTACTATCATGTGTATTAGCCCGCATCTCGAGTATTGATACTGAAATGCTGGAGCAAAGAATTTATTCAAATTTCGAAAAAAAGCAAGATTGTATTTAGATTAATGAGCGATTATTTAAGTCAAATAAGTATGAATCAACATGAGAGGTGGATGACGTTAGCCTTAGCTCAAGCTAATTTTGCAAAAAATAAAAATGAAGTTCCTGTTGGCGCGATATTGGTAGATTGTGACTCTATGGAGGTCGTAGCAGAAGCGCATAATGAATCCATTTCGAATAACGATCCTACGGCTCATGCAGAGATAGTTGTGTTAAGGAAAGCGGCTGCTATCAAGCAGAATTATCGACTCCCGCGGACGGCGATTTATGTTACCATTGAGCCTTGCACAATGTGTGTAGGGGCAATGTATCATTCGCGGGTTGATGCGGTTATTTTCGGTGCCAAAGAACCTAGAGCTGGTGCATTAGTTAGTCAAATTTGCCTCGCGGAAAAATCTTTTTACAATCACCGCCTAGATATACTCGGTGGAGTCCTCGAAGACCAATGCGCAACTGTCATCAGTAATTTTTTTAAAGGCAGAAGGGTTGATGCAGAAAAAGAACATGTATTTTAGTTATGTTAGCTAATATGACGACTAATAATTCTGCTTTCCGTGATAATAAGTTTTGGATGGAGTATCGATGGAATCGATTTTAGGAGGCTCAGCTCTTTCCGTTTTTAAATCGTCAAAACTACTCCAAACCTTGAAAGGGCTAAACTTTTCAGTCTGCTCACTAAGTTCTCAATATATACATTTTTTGGACTGCAATCCTGACTCTCTTGCCGCCAAATCAGAGCTCTTGAGTTCTCTGCTAGGATACGGAGAAGACTATGCAAGTTCGCAAATTACCGAAAATAACGAGACGATTTTAACGAGATTAGTTGTGCCAAGGCAGGGAACTATATCTCCATGGTCAAGTAAGGCGACGGAGATTATCCACAACTGTGGATTCTCAAATATCTCCCGTCTTGAAAGGGGAACATTGTTCTATATCGGTTTAACAGAACCCCCTTCAAAAAGTGTCGTTAAAGATATAGACACTCTATTACATGATCGTATGACTCAGATGGTGTTAGATGATATTTCGCAAGCCGAAATACTTTTTTCTCGATCAGATCCTAAACAAATGGATTCAATAGATGTAAAAAAAGGAAAACACTTACTTATAGAAGCTAACGCATCAATGGGACTCGCCTTGGCAGATGACGAAGTCGACTACTTATATGAGCAGTTTAAAAATCTTGAGCGTAACCCTAACGACATAGAACTTATGATGTTTGCTCAAGCTAATTCGGAGCATTGTCGGCACAAGATATTTAACGCTGATTGGACGATTGATGGTAAAACACAATCGCACACCTTGTTCGGAATGATTCAAAATACAAAGCAAATTTCTCCCGATAATGTTTTGTCAGCTTATTCGGATAATGCGGCGGTCATCCAGGGTAGCCCAAGCCATCGCTTTTATCCGGATCCGTCTTCTAAAGAATATAAACTGCGCAAGGAGCAGATTCATATTCTCATGAAAGTGGAGACGCATAATCATCCAACCGCAATTGCTCCTTTTCCTGGAGCTTCGACTGGTTCTGGAGGGGAAATTAGGGACGAGGGAGCAACCGGGAGGGGAGGGAAGCCAAAGGCAGGTCTTACAGGATTTAGCGTATCGAATTTGCGAATACCTGACTTACCTCAGCCATGGGAGGAAGATTTTGGTAAACCGAGCCAAATTGCATCGGCATTGGAAATAATGATTGATGGCCCTATTGGCGGAGCTGCTTTTAATAATGAGTTTGGACGACCTAATTTGTGTGGATACTTTAGAACTCTCGAGGATCGATTTGTAGGAGAAGAAGGTAAAGCGGAGACTAGAGGATATCATAAGCCTATCATGATTGCCGGTGGGTTCGGGAACATTCGCGAAGATCATGTACGAAAGGGGGAAATCGAGGTCGGTGCAAAGCTCATTGTCCTTGGCGGTCCAGCTATGCTAATTGGTTTAGGAGGTGGGGCAGCCTCTTCGATGGCATCAGGGGCAAGTAGTGAGGATTTGGATTTTGCATCGGTTCAACGAGAAAATGCAGAAATGGAAAGGCGATGCCAAGAGGTTATTGATCAGTGTTGGCAGCTTGAAGAGGACAATCCTATTGCTTTTATTCACGACGTAGGGGCCGGCGGATTATCAAATGCTTTACCTGAGCTTGTTAAAGATGGTGATCGTGGAGGCAAGTTCTATTTGAGAGAGATCCCAAGTGCTGAGGAAAAGATGTCGCCAATGGAAATTTGGTGCAACGAGTCACAGGAGCGCTATGTTCTCGCCGTGTCACCGAGTTGTTTAAGTCGATTCGAAAGCATATGTAATAGAGAAAGGTGCCCTTTTGCTGTTGTAGGGGAAGCCACGAGGGAAAAACGAATCGAACTCATTGATTCTTATTTTGAAAACAAACCAATCGATCTGCCTATGGAGTTACTCTTTGGCAAACCTCCTAAAATTACAAAGAACGTTGCTTCTAGGTATCCAAAGCCGAGTGCGTTTAATACTAAAACAATTGAACTTTCGGAAGCTGTAACTAGGATTCTTTCTCTTCCCTCAGTAGCTGACAAGAGTTTTCTGATAACTATAGGAGATCGGACGATCACTGGTTTGGTGTGTCGGGATCAAATGGTTGGCCCATGGCAGGTGCCAGTTGCCGATGCGGCAGTAACCGCTAGCTCCTTTGTTGGATATTTTGGGGAGGCAATGGCGATGGGTGAAAGGCCTCTTTTGTCACTGGTTGATTCCCCAGCCTCTGGTCGTATGGCTATAGCAGAGGCGATCACTAACATTGCGTGCGCTCAGATAAGTAAGTTGTCAGACGTAAAACTTTCTGCTAACTGGATGGTTGCCTCTGGGTTTTGTTCGGAGGATGCTAAGCTTTACGAGACTGTTCAAGCGGTCGGAATGGAGTTATGCCCCCAGTTAGGTATTTGCATTCCTGTTGGAAAAGATTCAATGTCCATGCGAACTGTTTGGGAGGCAAACGGAAAAGAGCATAGTAATACTGCTCCTTTATCATTAATTATCTCAGCGTTTGCCCCTGTTACCGATATCAGGAAGACTCTGACGCCTGAGTTAAAAACCTCATTGCAAGATACGAGTTTGCTTCTTATTGACCTTGGTAGAGGTAAAAATCGCATAGCAGGTTCAGCTCTTTCTCAAGTATATAGACAATTAGGTGATAAAACGCCTGATCTAGATAATCCAAACGATTTAATCAACTTTTTTGAATTTATTAAGGTATGTCGCGAGAGGGATTTAATACTTGCTTACCATGATAGATCTGATGGAGGATTTTTTACAACTATAGCAGAGATGTGTTTTGCATCACACTGCGGGGCTAACCTTCAATTTGATAATATATCAACTCCTGAGTCACTGATTAATTTTCTGTTTAATGAGGAACTCGGTGCAGTTATCCAGGTCTCTGATCAGGACTTAAAACATGTTCAAACTTATGCAAATGAATACAATTTAATTGACTGCTTACATCGCATAGGTACCTTAAATGACTCAGACAATATTTTAATTCAACTTGGAGAAAATGTTTGTTTCAGTGAAAGCCGAGTGTCCCTTCAAAGAATTTGGTCAGAGACTTCATTTCACATGCAGAGCATCAGAGACAATTCAGAATGCGCTAGACAAGAACATGACAGTATCTTAGATGCAGATAATCCAGGGCTGCACGTAGACTTAAGTTTTGACCTAGAAAAAAATATTGCAACTCCATTCATAAATTTAAAAGTAAAACCTAAAGTGGGTGTCTTACGAGAACAGGGAGTAAATGGGCAATTAGAGATGGCTGCAGCATTTGATTTTGCAGGATTTTCGGCAATTGATTTGCATATGACTGATATTATTGAAAATCGAGTTAATGTAAATCAATTTGATGTCATTGTGGCATGCGGAGGTTTCTCTTATGGAGACGTGCTAGGTGCGGGAGGGGGTTGGGCAAAATCTATTTTGTTTAACGATCAGGTGAGGAAGCAGTTCGAAGCATTCTTCAGCAACCCAAATACGCTTACTTTAGGGGTCTGTAATGGATGTCAAATGTTATCAATTCTCAAAGATTTGATTCCTGGTGCTTCGACTTGGCCGACTTTCGTGAGAAATTTCTCTGAGCAATTCGAGGCTAGATTTACGCTTGTTAGAATTGAGGAGACGAGTTCGGTTTTTCTTGATGGTATGAGTGGTTCACGCTTTCCTATTGCAGTTGCTCATGGGGAAGGTCGGGCTGAATTTTCGTCGCCCGAGCATTATGCTTCATTTAATGAGTCAACTTTGACAGGCGTTAGATATGTTGATAATTATGGAAGTATCGCCAAGAGCTATCCGGCAAATCCAAATGGGTCGCCTGATGGGCTTGCTGGGATGTGCAGTACGGATGGACGCGTGACCATAATGATGCCTCATCCAGAGCGTGTCTTTCGGGCTTGTCAAAATTCTTGGCACCCTGATGATTGGAATGAGTTAGCTCCAAGCAGTCGCATGTTTCAAAATGCAAGGAAATGGCTTCGATAGAATGGAAATCTCTAACCTATATAAGATCGAGTTTTATGTTCCAGAATCTCACCTAGAGATAGCAAAAGAAGCGATGTTTGAAGCAGGCGCTGGGCGCGTAGGAGCTTATGATTCTTGCGCATGGCAAACGTTAGGAAAAGGTCAGTTTCGACCACTGGAGCAGAGTGATCCGTTTCTTGGTAGCAATGGATTATTAGAAACTGTTTCAGAATATAAGGTGGAGATGGTTTGTGAGGAGAAGTTACTATCAAGCGTCGTTGTTGCTCTCAAAAAATCTCACCCTTACGAAGAGGTTGCTTACTCAGTGGTTCAGTTGCGGTCAATTGATTGAGAGCTACTATCACTGATAATTTCTGTTGTAACTCTTCTACCAGCATGGTGATGCACGTCAAACATCCGAACAGGAAAATGCCCAGACCGTCTGTCTTCAAAATAGTTTGTAATGGTAGTCTTTACAACAGGAAATGCAATTTCTCCCCAGGGGATGTCTTCTTCACTAAAAAGATCGACTTCTTCTGATTCGACTCCCGGAGCGAAATTCAAATCTGCAAGTTCAGCTCTGAAAAAAATATAAACCTGGTTTATGCTTGGCAGGTTAAAGAGTGTATATAAGCTATTTGGTTTTATTATTACTTTGGCTCCAGCCTCCTCTTTAGTCTCTCTGAGAGCTCCTTCGAGTGAAGATTCACCATTCTCCATAAATCCAGCGGGTAATGTCCACTTGCCTCTTCTGGGTTCAATCGCCCGTTTACAAAGTAAAAGCTTATCTTCATAGGCCGGTAAGGTGCCAACTACATTTTTAGGATTCTCGTAGGCAATTGCCCCGCAAGAGCTGCAACAATATCTTTTTCGGTTGTCTCCATCAGGGATTCGAAAGGTGAGCCTACTGGCGCAATATTGGCAATACTTCATAGGGCTGATTCTAATTCGTTTTCAAAAGGTTTTACCCTAATCGGCCATAGCTTCATAAACCATTTGAGTTGCCACGTTTGCATTAAATGGTGCCCTCGGACCCCCTCTCTTCTGCTCCATATAGATCATATAAAAATCATTTTCTATATCAACAGCAAAATAGGTGCCGGCAATTCCTCTCCATCCAAAGTTATGAGGCCCATTCTCGTCTTCAGTAGTTGGCTGTAAGTGAAATCCAAGGCCCCAATCGCCACGGTTTCCATAGAAGAAATACTCTCTTGAGACTATGTCTCTTATCTTCTTCTCTCGCATTAAATCCAGAGTTGCCTTGTTGATGATGCGATTACCTCGATATTCGCCTTCGTTTAAGAGCATTTCGGCGAACCGCACGTAATCCTCTGTGGTGGAATTTAGGCCTCCACCGCCGGAGAGCATTTTGCGAGGGACCGTATTGTCTCCCAATGCTGTCCCCTTAGCTGGTTCAGCAATGCGGTATGTCTTACTTTTTGGAACCCAAAAGCTGGTCTCATCCATACCAAGGGGGTCAAATATTCTTTCTTGCAAAATGATATCAAGAGTCTTGCCTCCGGCAATTTCTAGGACTGCTCCGAGAACATCGGTGGAGTGGCCGTAATGCCATGCTGAGCCCGGTTCAAAATAGACAGGAAGAGTTCCTAATTTTGCTGCAAATTCCTGAGCTGAGAAGTCACCCCTTAATTCAGTCATATATCTTTTGCCGAGATCGCTGTCAGGAGAAAATATGGCCTGAATTATACCTGACTGATGTGTCAGTAAGTTTTCGACTGTAATAGAAGTTTTAGAAGCCTCGGGTAAACCTGTTTCTTTATTGATAACTTGTAAATTGGCAAACTCTGGGATGTATTTTTCAAGAGGGTCACTCAAATCGATTAAGCCATCTTCTACCATTGTCATAATGGCAACGCTAATGATTGGTTTTGTCATAGAAAAAATACGAAATATAGTGTCTTTGTTGACCGGAGTTTTTTCTGCTGGGCTCTGCATGCCTACTGTTTCGAGAAGGCCCACTCCATCTCGGTTTCCAACAAGTAGCAGTGCGCCGGGAATAAATTCGCCATCTACGGCAGTCTGCATTGCTCGTCGAATATCTTCGATCTCGCTCTGATCAATACCAAGATTGCTCGAATGAATTTCTTTAATCGAAGTCTGTGACAGTATCCTATCAGTATTGTCCGTTTGTGATTTAAGTGTTACCGGGATTGTTAGTAGAAGTGCGATTAAGGGTAAAGCTCTTTTTATAATAGGCATAAGATATAGTATATTTGAAATTATTTGAGGAAACCGATACTAGCTGAAGCAAGGCATATCGACAATGGTTTTGTTGCTAACGAGTTTAACTGACTACGAAAAATCTCTTACAAGAGACTGTCTTATTTGCTGCTCGATCGGACCGCGGGTGTGTTTATAGGATAGGTGCTCACAACGAATGTACCATTCAGCGCCATTTTTAGCTGAGGAAATTGATTCTTCGGTAAATTCAAACCTAAGGAAATGCACAGCTGATGTTTTCTCATCGCTCGACCTAGCTAAATCCTCATTCGCTATAGGATAAACTCTATCGTGCCCCTTAATTTCAATAGATACCAACTCCTCAATTCCGATAAGTTGGCTGAGGCGTTCTTGACGTTCCTCCGGGTTCGGATACTCTAGCATCATTGTAACTTTCAAATTTTGACCATCTGGTATAAGAGGGTTGTATGCATCGAGCTCTTCAAGAATTTCTTTCTCTTCGGTGAGTTTTTCTGTTCGCATTAATTCCTGCACTTGATACCGCATGAGCATAAAGTCTTCAAAGTGAAGCATCATATTGGGTCCAATCTGAACCCGCCTGGTTTTTTTATGCTCCATAATTGATTGTCTTATCACTGTGCGTTGAGATTCATAGAGTTCGTTAGAAATTAAGTCCGAGTAAGAAATTTTTTTCATTGGGTGAAATTACCTATAGTGATTTTCATTATGCTAAGCGCATTAAATTCCATAAGCCTTGCACAGCATTTCCAAAGGATGGATAGTCGCTTGTTCTGAGCTTAAATTTTTCTCAAGGTGTTTGCCAGCAACGGGGCAATCGCTTCCGTAATGATCAGGATTTTGAGCTTTAATCTGTCTGACCACCGGGGCGGCAATCTTATTCGCATATTTCATTGTTTCGCTTTTAACACCGTAGGTACCATCATGTCCGGAGCATCGCTCGATACTGGTTACTTTTGTCTCTGGAATTAACTCTAGAATTTGCCTTGTCTTAGGTCCGATGTTTTGAACTCTTTGATGGCAGGCGACGTGGTAACTGACCTCTCCGAGACTGCTCTCGAAATCAGTTTTTAGTTTTGACTGTTTGTGAAGTGAATGCAGATATTCGAATGGGTCATTAAAAGCCTCAGCTACTGCAGCCACCTGTTCATCTTCTGGAAACATTAATGGTAGTTCTTGCTTGTACATCAAAACACAGGAAGGAATAGGCGCTATTATTTTGCGGCCGTTCTGAACTTCATTAAAAAGGATGGGGATATTTAATTCTTTCAACTTAGTCACTGACTTGAGATCTCCCAGCTCAAGTTTTGGCATCCCACAGCAGTGCTCTCTCTGCAGAAATTCAGTAGCAACGCCATTATGGTTCAATATCTTTACCAAGCTCTCAATCAATGCCGGCTCGTTGTAGTTACAGTAACAGGTCGTAAATAAAGACACAGTTTCGAGCGTGTCAACTTCATGATTAGTTTTACTACCCTTGCTACTTTGGGCCATATCTGAGACTTGCCGGCGAGCAGTCTTTCGCTCATATCTTGGAATCGAAGCGTCTTTGTGAATTCCCAGGCCTTTGTCTAAAATTTTTCTAGTAACCTTTGATTCAGTTCCCCAATTTACAATGTTGTTAATCACTGGTTTCGATGCGATCTTTCCAATTAAGTCAGTACTAGTGATTAACTTGTCTCTGAATTTAGTATCTCCTTTAGAATAATTCACAGCCTTTGCGCGGAGCATTAGGTGAGGGAAGTCAACCTGCCACTCATGAGGAGGAACATAAGGACACTTGGTGAGATAGCATAGGTCGCAGAGATAACATTGATCAACAACCTTCCTGTAGTCAGCTTTGTCTACTCCATCGACTTCCATAGTGTCTGAATCATCTATCAGGTCGAATAGGGATGGAAAAGAATTACATAAGCTCACGCAGCGCCGACAGGTATGGCAGATGTCGAACACACGCTCCAACTCCTTTTCTAAGGACTCTTCGTCCCAAAAATTCGGATCGTTTTGATTGATGGGAATTCGGGTAGGGGCCTCTAGCCCACCCTCTCTGCCGACGTCGGCCATCTGCTG
>CEVF01154528.1_pt1 | contig 12498 bp, 11 predicted proteins | sample 356441 | NCBI WGS metagenome assembly CEVF01 (sample SAMEA2622765, study PRJEB7988) | marine metagenome | biome: marine biome (ENVO:00000447); feature: surface water layer (ENVO:00002042); material: "saline water (ENVO:00002010), including plankton (ENVO:xxxxxxxx)" | depth 5 m
GGAAGAAAAAGGAGTGAATATTATCGGAGCCATTGGAATCTTGGCCATTGGGATAGTAGGTTTGTTTGCAGGCTCCTTCATCATCCGTAAATCCAAATCGCCTTTGGCCTTGAAGCTGAAAGGGTTTTTAAACGGGCTACAGGACGGCGTCCTCAGTGTCTTCAAAATGAAAAACAAGTGGCCGTTCATCTTCCACACGCTATTTATATGGGCCGCCTATTTTGGTATGTTCTGGGTCATCAAGCACACCGTGGAAGAAACCGCCGCACTATCCTTGGGCCAACTATTGGTCGCCTTTGTTGCAGGAGCTTTCGCCATGTCCACCACCAACGGGGGCATAGGCCTATATCCCATAGCCGTTAGTGCCGCATTGGGCATCTATGGTATCAGTTCAATTTCGGGGGATGCCTTCGGTTGGATCATGTGGATAGCACAAACCCTGATGGTGGTCGTTTTTGGTACAATATCCTTCATTGTATTGCCGTTATTGAATAGAAATCGGTAAGCCCCTACCACGAAAAACTTAACCAATGAAAAAATGGCTATTTTTACTGATAGGCTTCACGTGCTTGAACCTCAGTGCCCAAGTAAAAAAAGAAATCTTTGAATCCTTTAAACTACAGGAGCGTAGGGACGTCTCCTACTATTTCCCAGAAAATTATACTGAAGAAAAATCATACCCATTGATTGTGGTATTGGATGCCGAATACCTGTTTGACCTTGTTGTGGCCAATGTAAAGTTCCAGAGTCGGTTCGATCGCATGCCCGAAGCCATAGTAGTTGGTGTCCATCAATTACAAAACGACCTAAGATGGGAAGATTGTGACTACAAAGACGTATCTGGCCTACCCACGGAAAAAGGTAAAATGTTCTACGAATTTTTGGGGACAGAAATTATACCCTACCTGGAGACCACCTACAATATCGCACCCTTTAAAATGTTTGTCGGCTACGATATTACCGCCAATTTTGGCAACTATTTCCTATTCAAGGACCGCTCCTTCTTCAATTCTTACATTAACATTTCCCCGGTAATGGCTACTGAAATGGAAAGTAGGGTGCCCGCTAGATTATCGGAATTGGACCAAACAATATTTTATAATTTGATTGTGGAAAAACAGCCTTCAGAAGATAGACAGCGTATCCTTCAAATGAACCACAGTATCAACTCCATTACTAGAGAATCCTTGCATTACTTTTTTGATGAGTATGAAAGTGCAGACCACACCTCCATTGCCGCTTATGGGATAAGCAAAGCATTTGATAACGTGTTCAGCATCTATAGGCCCATTACACCTGCGGAATACAAATCCGATATTCTAACATCAGAGGAACCTGTTTTCAACTATTTGGAGAATCGTTACGATACCATTGAGGACCTGTTCGGTTTTGAAAAACCAGTGGAACTCAATGATATCATGGCCATTTACGCTGCCTGCCTCAAAAAGGAGGACTACGAATCCCTGAAACCTTTGTCCGATCTGTGTAAAAAAGAATTTCCAGATACTATGATGGGCTTTTATTTTGAAGGAGAGTACTACGAGTTTATTGGAGAGCCCAAAAAAGCGTTCAAAACATTTGAAAAAGCCTTTCAATTAGAGGAAATCGACTTTTTGACCAAGGATTTGGCCCTCGAAAAGATTGATGCACTCAAAGCAGACTTCGGGTATTAGATAGAACTTTCTCGATTATTGGAAAATTTGGATTATTTACTGTCAAAAATCCAAATTTTCCAGTAATTCAAATACCTAACCGACCATCAAAATCCATATCTTTAGGCCTTCACCCAAAATTAGGAATGGCCAAGATCAAAACAGCATTTTTTTGCCAAAACTGTGGAACCCAGTTCCCAAAATGGATTGGGCAATGTTCATCCTGCAAAGAATGGAACACCATTGTCGAAGAGGTGGTACAAAAAGAGGATAAAAAAAGTTGGAAGGCCGATAAGGTCGCCAAACAAGCCAACAAACCACTTCGGGTTTCCGAGATTACACAAGAAAAAGAACTCAGACTTGACACCTTGGACCAGGAGTTCAACAGAGTGCTGGGTGGTGGTCTTGTCCCCGGTTCACTAACATTGCTCGGAGGGGAACCCGGTATAGGGAAGAGTACCTTGTTGCTTCAAATTGCACTCAAACTTCCCTACAAAATCCTATATGTCTCAGGCGAGGAAAGCCAACGGCAGATAAAAATGCGTGCCGATCGGATCCAACCCAACAGTGAAAATTGCTATATCCTTACCGAAACCAAAACCCAGAACATCTTTCAGCAGATTTCAACCATCGAGCCTGATTTGGTCGTAATAGATTCCATCCAGACACTGCATACCGATTATATTGAATCTGCGGCCGGGAGCATCTCCCAAATCCGTGAATGTACCGCAGAGCTCATCAAATTTGCAAAAGAGAGCCACACACCTGTTATTTTAGTGGGGCACATTACCAAAGATGGCACCATTGCAGGGCCCAAGATATTGGAACACATGGTGGATACCGTACTCCAGTTTGAAGGGGACCGAAACTACGTATACCGAATTCTTCGTTCCCTAAAAAACAGATTTGGCTCCACTGCCGAACTGGGGATCTACGAAATGCAGGGTAGTGGACTGCGCGAAGTGAACAACCCATCCGAAGTGCTGATCTCCAAAAGTGAGGAAGACCTCAGCGGTACGGCCATTGCTGCCACTGTTGAAGGTATGCGCCCTTTGCTGATTGAAATCCAGGCCTTGGTAAGTACGGCGGTTTATGGCACTCCACAACGCTCCGCCACAGGATTCAATGCCAAAAGACTGAATATGCTCTTGGCTGTCCTAGAAAAGCGGGCTGGTTTCAAATTGGGTGCAAAAGATGTTTTTTTGAACATTACCGGAGGAATCTCCGTGGACGATCCTGCAACTGATTTGGCAGTAATAGCGGCCATTTTATCCAGTAACTCTGATATCCCCATTGAAAAAGGAGTCTGTTTTGCCGCAGAAGTAGGACTTGCTGGTGAAATTAGGCCCGTGCAACGCGTGGATCAACGTATCCTTGAGGCTGAAAAATTGGGTTTCTCCACCATATTTGTTTCCAAAAGCAACAAAATAGGTTTAAAAAAGACAGGGATACAGGTACAAAAAGTGTCCAAGATCGAAGATGTAATCGGTCATCTATTTGGTTGATTTATGGTGCTGGATTTGGAATAACCTTATGAACTTCTTCAATACCTTCCAAAACCGCATCGGAAAGGTTGATATCTATACTTGCTATGTTCTCCTTGAGCTGCTCCATTGTTGTTGCACCGATAATAGTACTGGTCAAAAAAGGTCTGGTATTTACAAAGGCCAATGCCATTTGGGCCATGCTCAAACCGTGCTCTTTGGCCAATTGAGCATACTTTTCAGTAGCCTGTACAGCAGTATTTCCACTATATCTCCCGTAATTGGGAAATAAGGTCACCCTTGCCTTTCTTGGTGGAATTTCAGTCAAGTATTTACCGCTCAACACTCCAAAACCTAAAGGTGAATATGCCAGTAACCCTATCTGTTCCCGCATGGAAATCTCCGAAAGTCCGACTTCAAAAAGCCTGTTCAAAAGATTGTATGGATTTTGTATGGTACGCATACGAGGCAGATCCTGGTGTACTTTGCTTTCTTCCAGATAGCGCATAGTTCCCCACGGTGTCTCATTGGAAAGTCCAACATGGCGAATCTTGCCTTCCGCAATCAAATCACGAAGGGTTTCCAAAACTTGGTGGATATTATCATCCCAAACATCAACGGCATGGGCATTGTATCCACGTTGACCAAAATAGTTGGTATTCCTTTCCGGCCAATGGAGTTGGTACAGATCAATATAATCAGTTTGCAAACGCTTTAAACTGCCCTCCACCGCACTGACTATTGCTTCCTTACTGAATCCGGTGCTGCGAATGTGGTTGGCAACCTCCCCTGGACCAGCAATTTTGGAGGCCAGTACCACCCTATCCCGATTTCCTGTTTTTTTGAACCAGTTTCCAATAAACTCTTCGGTTACAGCGTATAACTCTTTCTTGGCAGGTACTGGGTACAATTCGGCAGTATCAAAAAAGTTCACACCTTGGTCCAGAGCATAGTCCATTTGTTCATGGGCCTCATCCTCATTGTTCTGGCGACCCCAAGTCATAGTGCCCAAACATATTTTACTGATGCGGATATCTGTATGTGGAATTCTGGTGTATTTCATCTTGATAATTTATGGCGGTCAAAGGTACAGAAACAATAATATCAGCCTTTATGACAATGTTATTTTTCAACCTCCAACAGAATGGGACAATGGTCACTATGTTTGGCTTCGGACAGAATTACCGAACGCTTAAGTCTGTCTTCCAAAGGTTCAGCAACCATACCATAATCCAAACGCCACCCCTTATTATTGGCCCGTGCATTGGCTCGGTAACTCCACCAAGTGTAATTATCGGGTTCTTTGTTGAAATGTCTGAAGCTATCTATAAAACCGCTTTTAATAAAATTACCTATCCACTCCCGTTCCACGGGCAAAAATCCGGATACATTCTTGTTCCTGACCGGGTCGTGGATATCAATCGCTTCATGACAAATATTATAATCTCCCAACACAATCAAATTGGGACGTTCCTTACGAAGTTCATCCGCATATTTTTGAAAGTCGGCCATATACATCAGTTTATGATCTAAACGGGCCAAATTGGTTCCTGAAGGCAAGTACATACTCATCACGGAAAGATCTCCAAAATCGGCTCGGATATTCCTCCCTTCAAAATCCATATAATCGATACCCGTACCAAATTCAACATGGTCAGGCTTGTTTTTACAAAGTAAAGCCACGCCGCTGTATCCTTTTTTCTGTGCACTGAACCAATAGTTGTACGAATACCCCGCTTTTTCAAAAACTGAAGTATCCACTTGTTCCTCCATGGCCTTGGTCTCTTGCAAGCAGACCACATCTGGACTTACAGATTCCAACCATTCCGCAAAACCTTTTTTCAAGGCTGCCCTAATTCCATTTACATTATAGGATACAATTTTCATGAGTTCAATTTTGTCCAAAAATAGCTATTGTGGGCGGCTCCCTAAAATTGAATTGACCAATAGATCTATTGATGAAAGGAATCCTAGACTTTTTCTTGATATTTTCCCGTAATTTTAGGACAAATTTCCAGCATGACCGCACTTGTTTTGATTGATGTCCAACGAGGCCTTCAAGAAACAACCTTTTATGGCACCGAACGAAACAACCCACAAGCAGAAGAAAATTGCGGTAGGCTACTGAATCATTTCAGGAAAAAACAATGGCCCATTTTTCACATAAAACATAATTCCACAAATATCAGCTCACCTTTGCACCCCAGTAAAATGGGAAACGATTTTCACCCTGCGGTGCAACCCACTATCAACGAACCAGTGTTTGAAAAAACAGTGAACAGCGCTTTTATTGGAACCGATTTGGAAAATCGATTAAGAACAAGGGGCATATCCAACTTGGTGATTGCTGGACTTACCCTTGAACATTGTATTTCAACTTCGGTTCGGATGGCCTCGAATTTGGGTTTCAACGTGGTTCTGGTGCCTGATGCCACTGCCGCCTTTGATAAAATTGGACATGACGGCAATAAATACAGCGCCGATATTATTTTTTATGCAGAATTGGCCAGCTTAAAGGATGAATTTGCCACGATCAAAGACACCGAAACAATACTAAACAAACTAGATAAATCATATAAATGAACTTAAAATTAAAAGGACTCCCACTACTTCTCACATTTCTTTCAACTATTCAATTCTTTGCGCAGGACACACCTAAAGACTCCATTACCCAGTTGGATGAGATTATTTTGACCCAAGATGCCCTTCCTAAAAAAGCAACTGGAATCACCTTGTCATCAAAAATATCCACCCAAACTTTTGAACGGTTCAACCCTACGGACATCCCAGCTGCCATAAACCAAATTTCAGGAGTGTACATACTATCCGGAGCGATCAATACCAACCGTATCACCATTAGAGGTATTGGAGCTAGAACACCCTACGGAACAAACAAGCTCCGTATGTACTTTAACGGGATTCCCGTGACCAATGGTACCGGCTCTTCGACCATTGAGGCCTACGATTTTGAAAACCTAGGCTCCATTGAGGTCATAAAAGGCCCAAAAGCCAGTGCTTATGGATCCAATCTTGGCGGCGCCATTTTATTGGAGACCAAAGCCTCTAAAACAGATGAGACCAAACTCAACAATTCATTGTCAATAGGCTCTTACAATATGTTCAAGGACAATTTGACATTTTCACATTCGGAAGACGGGTTCAATATGAGCTTAAGCTATAATCATTTAGAAACGGATGGTTATCGCCAGAACAGCCAATTCCAACGAGATGGTGTATTGCTGACCTCCCAGTTCCGAACCGGGCAAAAAAGCAGCATGGCTCTTTTAGTCAATTATATTGATTATACCGCACATATACCAAGTTCCATCAACCAGACAGATTTTGAAGAAGATCCTACCAGGGCTCCATCCAATTGGCTGGAATCCCAAGGTTACGAGGCGAACAAATATGTGTTGACAGGTTTGTCCCATACCTATCAATTTTCGGAACGATTCCAAAACACCACCAGTATTTTCTATACCTATTTGGACCATTATGAGCCAAGACCTTTTGATATTTTGGATGAGTTTACCAATGGGTTTGGTTTTAGAACCGTTTTTGAAGGTGATTTTGGCAAGGCCCAATTTACTTTTGGGAGTGAATTCTATAAAGATGAATATCATTGGGGAACTTTTGAAAATCTTTATGAAGAAAACAATGGCAATGGCAGTTTACAAGGTGCGCAACTGAGCGACAACACGGAGTTCAGAAGACAATTCAACTTATTTGGAACTCTGACCTATTCATTTTCCGATAAATTTTCCGCCCAGTTGGGGCTTAATCTCAACAAGACCCATTACGATTTTAACGACCTATATAACCAAGGCGAGGCCAACACATCCGCTGTTCGGGATTTTGATGTTATTTTACTGCCCAATCTGGGTGTGAACTATCAACTTAAGAATGGGAATATCTACGCCAATGTCAGTAGAGGTTTTTCCAATCCAAGTTTAGAAGAGACACTGACCCCAGGGGGAATCATCAACCCGGATATTGCACAAGAAACAGGTATAAATTATGAGTTGGGGAGTGAGTGGTCGCTGTTTCAAAAGAGACTTACGGCCAACATTGCCCTATACCGAATGAACGTAAAAAATCTTTTGGTGGCCCAACGTGTAGGAGAGGACCAATACATAGGAAGAAACGCGGGAAAAACTCGTCATCAAGGCTTGGAACTGGACCTACAGTATTTGGGGAAATTATCCTCTAGCATTACATTTTCACCTTATTTAAGTTATACCTTGAACGACCATAGTTTTGTGGATTTTGTGGATGGGGACAACGATTATTCGGGCAATCCGCTTACGGGTGTTCCTAAACATCGAATCAGTTCAGGCATCGATCTTAAACACGACAATGGACTCCAATTAAACTTGACCCATCAATTTGTGGACGAAATTCCATTGACAGATGCCAACTCGACCAGTAGCGACTCTTTTAATGTTTTTCATGCTAAGTTGGCATTTAAAACTTCAATTTCATCCCAGATCAATTTGGGACTCAACGTAGGGGTCAACAATGTTTTTGATAGCAACTATGCGCAATCTGTATTGATCAATGCCGTTGGTTTTGGTGGAGCTCAACCGAGATATTATTATCCGGGAAATGGCCGAAACTATTTTGGGGGAATAAAACTGTCCTACCTATTTTAAAACGTTATTTATATTTATGACACCTAGAATCGAAACATTGCCCAGTATCAAATTGGTAGGTCAAAAAACGACTATTTCTTTGATCAACGACAAAACCAGGGAACTTTGGCAAAGCTTCTCCCCAAGAAAAAAGGAAATAAAAAACTTGGCAAGTCAAGATCTATATTCCGTTGAAATCTATCCAGGTCCGGAATACTTTCAGCATTTTGACCCCACCCAAGAATTTGAAAAGTGGGCGGCCGTTGCCGTATCGGATTTTGATGAAATCCCGGAAGGCATGGATGATCTAACCATCCCTTCGGGAGAATACGCTGTATTTCACTACAAAGGAAAACCAAGTGAAGTCATGGAAACATTCAAGTACATTTATGGCGAGTGGTTCCCAACTTCTGGATTCACTATCGATGATAGGCCCCACTTTGCAGTAATGGGAAGTAAATACAACGGTGAGCATCCCGAATCCGAGGAGGAGTTTTGGATTCCCATTAAAGCTAAACAATGAGCAATGTTTGGGAATCATTTCCGTCACCCTGAATTCAGTTCAGGGGTCACATCTTTTTTATAATGTGATGCTGAAACAATTTCAGCATAGCCAATTTATTCTAAACACCTGTATATCAATATTTATTTTGCGCTTTTAAATAATATTTAGATATTTGTCTAAATAACTAAATATAAGAAATGAACAAGCTGTTCAAGGCCCTTAATGATGAAACGCGTAGGCAGATCGTGGAACTGCTCAAGGAAAAGGACATGAACGCTGGTGAAATTGCCGAACGGTTTCAGATTTCCAAACCTAGTATTTCACACCATTTGGACATTTTAAAACAAGCCAATCTGGTCACCAGCGAAAAAAAAGGACAGTTTGTGGAGTATTCCCTCAACACCACCATATTGGAAGATTTGCTCAACTGGATACTAACCTTAAAAAATAAATCATGAACCTAAAAAAAGAACTCCCATTGATTGGGATCGTTTTGCTCCCTTTCCTGTATTTGGCCTATGTATGGAACCAATTGCCCGCACAAGTGCCATTGCATTATAATATCAAGGGCGAGGTGGATCGCTACGGGGATAAATCGGAACTTATCTTAATCCCGATTATGACTTCCTTATTGATTTATGTGATTTTTTCGGTGGTCCCCTACATCGACCCAAAAAAACAAATCCAAAAAATGGGGAAGAAATACCACACGCTAAAAAGGGTCATTACCACCTTTATGTCAATTTTGGCCCTGTTTATCATATACAACGCAAAAAACCAATCTTTTGCCAATCCCAACTATATTTTGATGTTGTGCGGTATACTTTTCATCATATTTGGAAATTATTTCAAGACTCTCAAGACCAATTATTTTATTGGCATCAGGACACCTTGGACGCTGGAAAACGAAAACATTTGGAAAGAGACCCACAAACTTGGTGGCAAAATCTGGTTTATTGGTGGTTTTATCATCATTTTATCCAGCCTTACTTATAATGAACAGACCAATTTCATCATTTTTATGATCACTATCGCGATAATGGTTTTGGTTCCGGTGATCTATTCATATTTATTGTTCAGAAAGCAGAAAGGGTAGCTTTTAATCAAATAAAGGATAGGCTTTCCCAAGGGTTTCGAACTAATCCGTATCTTAGTTCACCTATTTCAAAATGAATGATGAGGAAACTTGTTCCATTTATTTTATTACTTCTGATATTTTCTTGTGCAGAACAAGCTAAGAAGGATGTGAGTTCCATTGACCCTGTTAACTGGAATAATCGTATGGCCAATATTGCTAAAAAGGATTCCCTGTTGGAAGGTATCTCCTATCTTTCCGTGTATTCCGAAATTTATAGTGAGACCGAACACCGGACACACAACCTTACCAGTACCATCAGTATGCGGAACACCAACCTGACCGACACCATTTATATCACTAAAGCGGAATATTTTGATACCAAAGGCAACCCCATCAGGACTTATTTTGATCAGCCCATCTACATAAAGCCAATGGAAACGGTAGAAATCGTGATTGATGAGAAAGATCAATCTGGTGGTACCGGGGCCAATTTTCTTTTTCAATGGTCGATAAAACCCGATTCCCACGAACCCTATTTTGAAGGAGTGATGATTTCCACATCCGGGCAACAAGGGCTATCCTTTACCACCCAAGGACGAAGAGTAGAATAACCCACTTGGGCAATAAATATCATAGTTTTAATCCTCCAATTATAGTATCTTGTATATCAATTTTGGAACCTATATAGGTTTCCCATGCACATAAAAACCACACTATGACCGATTTACAAATCGCCAAAGGTATTTCATTGAAACACATTTCTACCATTGCAGAAAAATTTGGAATCGCCCCTGAGAACATTGAAATGTTCGGAAAATACAAAGCAAAACTTCCCCTGAAAGCCATAAATAGAGAAAAAGCCAAGAATAGCAACCTTATTTTAGTATCGGCCATTTCCCCAACCCCTGCCGGAGAAGGAAAAACTACCATGTCCATAGGCCTTTCAGAGGGGTTGAACCGATTGGGCAAAAAAACGACGGTAGTTTTACGTGAACCGTCCTTGGGCCCTGTTTTTGGAATAAAAGGAGGTGCCACGGGTGGTGGTTATTCCCAAGTTTTGCCCATGGAGGACATTAATTTGCACTTTACCGGGGATTTTTCCGCCATTGAAAAAGCACACAACCTATTATCTGCCATTATTGACAACAATATTCAGAGTAAGACCAATTCCTTGCTCCTAGACCCTAGAACCATAGGTTGGAAACGGGTAATGGACATGAACGACCGTTCCCTGCGCCACGTAATCGTAGGTCTTGGTGGTACTACTTCTGGAGTGCCAAGGGAAACGGGGTTTGATATTACAGCTGCTTCCGAAATTATGGCCATACTCTGTCTGGCAGAAAGTTTAAGTGATCTAAAAAAGCGATTGGGGAATATTTTTGTGGGATATACTTACGACAAAAAACCTATTTACGCCAAAGACCTAAAAGCGGAAGGAGCCATGGCCGCTTTGCTAAAAGATGCCATTAAACCCAATTTGGTACAGACCATTGAGGGCAACCCGGCCATAATCCATGGTGGACCTTTTGCCAACATCGCACAGGGAACCAACTCGGTAATCGCTACTTTAATGGGCATGTCACATTCAGATTATACCGTGACAGAAGCAGGATTTGGATTTGATCTGGGAGCTGAGAAATTCTTCGATATCAAGTGCCAAAGTGCTGGACTGAAACCGAAGGCGGTTGTACTTACCACTACCGTTCGTGCTTTGAAATACCATGGTGGGGCAGATTTAAAATCATTGACAGAACCAGACGTAGCTGATTTAAAAAAAGGACTTCCAAACCTAGAGAAGCACATAGAAAACATTGCCAAGTTCAAAATGGTCCCCGTAATAGCCATCAACAAATTTGTTTCCGACACCGATGACGAGATTGCGGCAATTCAAGAATTTGCAGCTTCCAAAGGTATCCGAATTGCTGTTGCTGATGTTTGGGGCAAAGGTGGTAAAGGCGCGGAAGATTTGGCCAAAGCCGTAATCGACATTGTTGAATCCAAAGCATCAGCATTTCAACCACTTTATGACTGGAGATCCAGTGTAAAGGATAAAATTGCCACAATTGCCACAGAAATTTATGGTGCGGAGTACGTGGATTATACTGCCAAGGCCAAAGCGGATCTTAGGAAAATTGCAGACCTAGGTTTGGATCAGCTGCCCGTTTGCATTGCCAAGACCCAAAAATCCTTATCGGACAACCCAAAACTGTTGGGCAGGCCCAAAGATTTTATCATCACCGTTCGGGAGATTGAGATTGCGGTCGGAGCAGGCTTCCTGGTTCCTATTACAGGCAACATTATGCGTATGCCCGGACTGCCTTCCCATCCTTCATCCGAAGGAATCGACATCAATGATGATGGGGAAATTACCGGTTTATTCTAACCCTTAAATTTTCTGTAGCCAATAACGCATATCCACTTCTTTGGAGATGATATCTTTCACCTCTGAAAGCTTCACACGGCTTTGTTCCATAGTATCACGATGGCGAATGGTAACCGTATCGTCCTCCAATGTTTGATGGTCAACGGTAACACAAAAAGGTGTTCCTGCCGCATCTTGACGACGATAGCGACGGCCTACAGCATCCTTTTCGTCATAATCCACATTGAAATCCCATTTTAGCTCATCCACCAATTTTTGGGCTACCTCTGGAAGTCCATCACGTTTCAACAAGGGAAGAACGGCCACTTTATATGGCGCAAGAACGGCCGGGATTTTTAGCACAGTCCGTGTTGAACCATTTTCCAATTCCTCCTCTTGCAGCGAATTGGAGAACACTGCCAGGAACATACGATCTAGTCCTATGGAAGTTTCCAATACATAAGGAGTGTAGCTCTTATTTTCTTCGTGGTCGAAATACTGAAGCTTCTTGCCCGAATATTCCTCATGCTTGCCCAGGTCAAAATCGGTACGGGAATGAATTCCTTCCAATTCCTTAAATCCGAATGGGAACCTGAATTCGATATCGGCAGCTGCATCGGCGTAGTGGGCCAATTTTTCATGGTCGTGAAAACGGTAGTTCTCCTCACCCATACCCAAAGAAAGGTGCCATTTCATACGTTTTTCCTTCCAAGCTTCGTACCACTCCTTTTGAGTTCCCGGTTTTATAAAGAATTGCATTTCCATCTGTTCAAATTCCCTCATCCG
>CEVF01123825.1_pt1 | contig 12491 bp, 9 predicted proteins | sample 356441 | NCBI WGS metagenome assembly CEVF01 (sample SAMEA2622765, study PRJEB7988) | marine metagenome | biome: marine biome (ENVO:00000447); feature: surface water layer (ENVO:00002042); material: "saline water (ENVO:00002010), including plankton (ENVO:xxxxxxxx)" | depth 5 m
GTTGAGGAATTCCTTCTAAATAGAGATGGCAAAGGAAAAGAGGCATCTGCCCTCGACAGTCTATGCGGGGGGCGGGTGACAGTAGCTATGGAAGTGATTAATCCACTGCCTCACATCTTGATTGCGGGCGGGGGGCACGTTGGTCTCTCGATTTCATGGGTGTGTGATTCTCTGGAATGGTCGTATAGCGTATTCGATATCAGAGAGGAATATTGTAACCAAAAGCGTTATCCGAACGCTGAGGCGACTTTCTGTTCATCTGTCGAGGATTTTCTCAAAAGCGAAAGTGAGGATTCTTTGGCTCGTTTTTCAGATATTCTATTGTTGAGTCATGATTGGTCGGTTGATGAAGAGATGCTGGTCGGATTACTACAATTATGCAGAACAGGAAGTAGGCCTCGGATTGGAGCTATCGGATCGAAGAAGAAATGGTCAGCTTTCGAGAAGAAGGCTGTTGAAAGTGGGGTGGAGAAGTGGCTGATAGACTCAGTAAGGTGCCCTATTGGCCTCGACATAGGGGCGGATACTCCGGAAGAAATTGCAATTGCGGTTTGCGCAGAAGTTCTATCTCTCGAAAGGAAGAACAGGGCTACCTAAGTATCAAATTGGTTGTTAAATTCCGGGTGCCATGAAGGTTCTGTCGGCCCTGACCTCCATACTGGTCATTTCTGCAAGCTTAGTCGGATGTATGGAAGAGAGTGAGGAGAAAGAAGACATCGCAGTAGTAGACGACTCTTTCGGGGCTTTCAGTGTCGTAGCTCCAATCGATACTGGGATTAACGTATACCATAATCACTTCTCAATGAACGAGTCTTACCCTCAATGGCTCCTCGATCAACTTGGAGTAAACAAGGTTTGTGAAATTAGCAAAAACGGAACTTGGGAAGAGCGTTACGAAGCGGATAGAGAAGATTGCTGGGACGTGATTAGTTCCGAAGACATTGTATGGTTCAAGGGTTCGAGAATAATTGGCACTACTCCCGATGATAATACGGATATACCAATCCTCGACGATCCTAGCGATGGGCATGGTACCGCAGTAACAGGTGCGGTTATTGACGCGAACCCGGAAGCGGTGATTTTCTTCGTCGAAGGTTTCAGTAATGCAGCTGTTCTTGCTGCTGCGAACCAACCTCTGGTGGATTTAATCACAACTAGCTTTGGACCCATACTTTCAGTGCCAGTCCCTGGAATTGAGGATGCCACCAAAGTCGCAGTTGTGGAAGAAAAGAAGATTCACACTGGTGCTGCGGATAACTCTCCTTCTCCTGCTATTCAAGACTCAACGGCCGGACCTCCATGGAGTATTGGGGTTTCGGGTTATGCTGAAGAGGATGACGATCAGAAAGAGACCATGAGCGGTTCTTACCCCGATATAGCTGCAGACTGGACTCAAATGCTTCCCAACCATGACGATATAGACGGTTATCATCAGACTTCAGGAACCTCGTTTGCAACGCCAAGGACCGCTGGACTGCTCTCCAAAGTACTCGTCTCTCTAAGATCGGAATTCGAGGATTTTTCCTCAGGTGCCGACCCGTTAGATAGGATGGGGCTAATGGTGAACGGATCGAATTTCACGCTCACCAACGATGACATCAGGGATGCTTTGAATCTCTCAGCATGGTATCCATCATTTTCCAGTTGGGACCCACTTTCGGGAACAACTCCAATTTCGCCTGTGGCGCCATGCACACAAGTGGGATGGGGAGTAGTGAACGAAAGCAATGTCCTCCCAATCATCGAGCACCTGAATGGGAGCAGTTCAATGTCCCAGAGGCCCTTCGATGTGGAACTCTGTATGGAGTCCAATCAAGAGATTAGGGAAGCATACTGGAACTAGGGTGTTCTCTAAATATCAAGAAGAGATTCCCATATCATGAGGAAGGTTCTCCTTAGGTGGAAGGTTTCCTCTCTTTCCGGGATAGATGAGATCGACAAACTGATGGAGATTTGTCACAGGATAGAGGTTCTTGGTCACCTTTCTACCGATAAGGGAGGAGTTACCCAACTGGTAGAATTGGGGATTAACAAAGGACGGTATCTATCTGAAATCTCGGATTTGGAGAGTTTTGATGTTATTGAAACGCATGAAGAGGATGAAAGCGGCGTGTTAGTTAGCATTCGTTGCACACACCCTCTAGCACTTTCTGCGTTGGAGTTGTCGAACATCTATGTCTACCCCCCATACGGAATCGATTCTAAGAGCGGTCTGGAGTTCAGAATCTTTGGGATTTCAAGCTCTATACGAAGTTTCTTGGAATTCGTCAGAGAAGTAATGCCACCAGACACAATTAGTGTACAGACAGTAAAGAACGGAACTTCAAAGGATCTCGATTTCCTAACTGAAAAGCAGAGAGAAGTGCTAGAACTAGCTGTGAACAGAGGATACTACGAAGATGGAGCGGAGGTAACATTGAAGCAACTCGCTGATGAGCTTGGAATAGCAAGAAGCACCACAGGAGAGCATCTGAAGAGGGCCGAATCTGAAGTTCTAAAAAGAGCCGTCAATGATTTCCAATAGACATCACGGGGAACCGAATGCTCAAAGGATGAGCTTGATTGGTCGTAGTGTGGTGCAGTTCCGGCTACCTATGCTACCCCCTTCCGATGGGGTTGAGTGGAACGCCAAAGTAAATGACGAAGAAGTAACCGTATTAATTGAGAGCAATGCGATTCTTCTTGACGTGCTAAGGGACCGTGTTGGGAGCCTGGGGACCAAGCGTGGATGCGATATGGGGACCTGTGGATGCTGTTCTGTATTAATCGACGGGGAGCCGAGGTTGTCTTGTCTTACTCTAGCTGTAGATACTGAGCAAGCCGATATCATAACAGTAGAAGGATTAGCTGATGGTCATCATCTGCATCCGATACAGCAGACATTCGCGGAGTGTGGGGGCAGTCAATGCGGGTTCTGCACACCCGGTTTCTTAGTGGTAATTTCGGCATTACTGTCCGAAAATAGCAAACCTAACGACCAAGATATAAAGCAAGCAATAGAGGGGAATCTATGTCGTTGTACTGGATTCCAGCAGATAGTTGACTCAGTCAAAGCGGCTTCGGATATCCTAGTCTCGGACCAAGCAGTGATCGACTCGACCCAATCAAAGAGTGACCCTCATCCAGGATTCGGGGGAGATTAGTATGTCTGAAAAAGAGGATGCTCCCAAGGAGATAGTGGGATATAGGCAACAACCAGGAAAACTCCCCTTTTCCAGACCTGGGTCTGGAGGGAAAGGAAAATTCTCAGAGTCTACGGATCAAGAAATGATTCCTGAATCCCAAGGAGGAAAACTTGCTCAGGAATGGGGTCCACATAGGCACGATGAACTCATTAGCGGCAGAGTGATTGGCAAATCTACTTCGCTTGTGGACAGTTCTTGGAAGGTAACGGGGCAAGCGCATTACGGAGACGATGTCAGGCTACCTGGAGAGTTGATCGGACGGATTGTTCGTTCACCCCATCACTATGCCAGAGTTCTATCCATTGATTGCACTAAGGCTCTAGAGTTGCCCGGTGTAGTTGCTATTGCAACTGGCGATGATGCGAAGAATAAGTTCGGAGTTCTACCTGTGACAAAGGACGAGCACGCGATGGCTGTAGAGAAGGTTCGGCATGCAGGCGATCTTGTTGCATGCGTTGCAGCAATTGACGAGGCTACGGCTAGGGAGGCGGAGAGGCTGATCCGAGTGGAGTACGAATTGATTGATCCAATTCATGACATGAGGAAAGGGCTCGAAGACAGTGAAGAACCCATACATGACAGAGGTGACTACCACATAGGAGAGTCAAACGTCCAGAAGAGGGTTTTCCAAGAATTCGGAGACATAGAAGGAATGATAGAAAACTCTGTTGCTAGCCACAAAAAGAATTGGATTTTCGCCGGAGTAAACCACGCATTCACTGAGCCACACGCAGTAGTGGCACACTGGGACCCAACTGGAAGGCTCACGCTGTATACTCCGCAGCAGGTTCCACACTACGTACACAGGGCGCTAGCTGATGTATTGGAGATTCCAATGCATCAAATCAATGTGCATCGGACCTTTGTCGGAGGAGGTTTCGGTGGAAAGTCGGACCCATTCCCACACGAAATGTGTGCTGCGATTCTAGCAAGAAAGTCTGGAAAACCTGTTCGGATAACTTTCGATAGGGAAGAGGTTTACTGGGTGAACAGAGGTCGACATCCTTCGCGGATTGAGATGAACCTACATGCTGATGACGAAGGGAGAATATGTGGAATCGAGACTGATGCTCTGATAGATGGAGGGGCGTTCGCCTCCTTTGGACACGTGACAACCTACTACAACGGGGTCCTCCATACTGCTCCCTACGAAATTGGTGCTTTCCACTACACGGGAGCTAGGGTTTGGACGAACAAACCTGCCAGTGGAGCTATGCGCGGCCATGGAGCGGTGAATTCTAGATGCGCAGTAGAAGTAGGTCTGGATGACTTGGCGGAGAAGTTGAGCGTAGACCCGATAACATTGCGTTTAGCGAATCTCCTCCCTCCACACTCGGCGACAATTACCGGATTCAGAGTAACAAGCATAGGGATGAGGGAATGTCTAGAGAGGGTCAGAGAGGAAAGTGGCTGGAATAAAAAATTCCGTAAACTTCCTCTTGGGAAGGGGATCGGCATTGGATGTGGTTTCTTCATTTCAGGAAGTGGCCTACCCATACACTGGGATCCGAATAAGTTCCCACATGCAACCGTTCATTTGAAGATAGATATGGATGGCGGGGTTACGATACACACGGGAGCCGCAGACATAGGGCAAGGTTCTGATACAGTCGTAGCCCAATCCGTAGCAGAGGTACTCGGGCTCCCGCTAGATATGATCAGAGTGAAATCGAGGGATTCTGATACTTCTCCGGTAGACCTGGGCTCTTACTCCTCCAGAGTGACCTTCATGAACGCCAACGCTGCTATCTCGGCAGCCATGCAAATCAGGGAGGAGTTACTAGATGCTACGGTTGAAATCACAGGAGCGGAAAGAAGCGGATTGGTTATTGGGGATAGGAGAATCTTCCTAAAAGAGGATCCAGCGGTTGGGGTATCATACCTCGAAGCTCTTCACAAATCACAAGAAGACAGGGGAGCCTTAGTTGCCTCTGGCGCATACAGGACCCCCCCTATGGGGAAGATGCACAAGGGAGCAGCGGCTGGACTGGCTCCAGCATACTCTTTCTCTGCTTATGTGACAGAAGTTTCTGTCGATGTGGAGACTGGTCAAATCAAAGTAGACAAGGTATGGGCAGCTCACGACTGTGGAAAGGCTCTGAACCCGTTGGCTGTAAAGGGGCAGATAATCGGATCTTGCCACATGGGAATGGGACAAGTTCTATCGGAAGAAATGAGATATGGAAGAAGTGGCAATCTGATGAATCCCGATCTCCTAGATTACAAGATCCCGAGCATTCACGAAATGCCGGAAGTAATTCCCATAATAGTGGAGTCGAACGACCCAGAGGGCCCATTTGGAGCCAAAGAGGCGGGGGAGGGCCCTCTTCTTCCGATTCTGCCTTCTGTTTGCAACGCCGTCTACGATGCAATAGGGATTAGGACCTCCGAGTTACCAATGTCTCCAGAGAAGGTGCACAAAATGATCGAGAAGCGTTGCAGAATGGAAGGGGTATCGGATCCGAATAATCTGACTAGCCCATCGCTTCAACATTCATCTCTCCAAGGAGTTCTAGAAAACAGAGCTAAGGAACATGGGATAAGGGACAAGGATAGGAGACTGGATGAGGGGAGATCGGATTATCACAATGGTGCATTATTCGGCCTGGACCCCACAATCCCTCCGGACGAAGTTGACCCCAGGTGGTCAGTGAGAGTAACTCCCGAGGAGGAATATCTAGAGTCCCCTAGGCTCGCAGGTAGTGCTTGGAAGCACACAGAAAGAAGGCATGCGGAGGGGCAAGAATGAGGATGCCCCCCTTCCGTGTTCTTTCGCCGAAGAGTTTGGATGAGGCACTAACAATGTCTAGAGAACTTTCAGAATCTGGAGAGGAGTTCGACTGGGTCGCTGGAGGGACCGATTTGCTGCCAAATTACAAGTGGCACATCAATGTGAAGGGGCACGTTATCTCGCTTTCTTGTATAGCCGAGTTGCGAGAAATAAGCGAGGAAAGTATTGGCGCTATGGTCAGTATCAATGAGTTAGCCGAGCACGAGTCGACCCACCCTGTGTTGGCCAAGGCAGCAGACTCAATTGCGAGTGTAATGATCAGAAGGTCCGGGACAGTTGGAGGGAATATATGCCTGGATACTAGGTGCTACTGGATCAATCAGTCGGAAACATGGAGGGAGTCAATTGACTGGTGTCACAAATGTGATTGTGGCACTGGGGCCGATTGTCGAGTAATTCCGAACCAAAACACGCTATGCGTTGCAACCTATCAAGCTGATTTGGCTCCTGTACTGATGTGCCTTGGTGCCACAATCCACCTGGCATCGCCCAAAGGAAAGCGCTCCATGCCACTATGTGATTTCTTCAAGTTAGACGGAATGACCAGGAATGTACTCGAACCTGGAGAAATGGTCACCCATATCACTCTCCCTGAAGACGCATCAGATTGGAGCGGAGACTATCAGAAGTTGAGGCAGCGTGAGTCCTGGGACTTCCCTGAAGCGGGGGTAGCTGTTCTCTGGAAAGGAGATGAGGGATATGGCCCATCAAGTCTTAGAGTAGCAACCACTGGCCTAGAGTCTATTCCTAGCTTGCATTCAGAAGAAGCGGAGGGCGCACTTGAGAATTGGAGCGGAGTTGAAACCGTCGAAATTCTATCAGAGTCGATTAGAAAGGCAGTTAAGCCTGTACAGAACACCTGGTTCTCCCCCTCTTATAGAAGAAAGATGGTGAAGGTCTTAACGAAAAGGGCGTGCAGGGAGTTACTGGTGAGTTGATGGGCTCGAGAGTTCGTTGTTTGATTATTGGGACCATTTTAGCTGCATCTCTAGTGGCGGTTCCCCCTGCATCGGGACAGGACTTAGAGTCCTGGGAGTTAGGAATAAAATATCCCGGAGAGGATTCAACAAATTCCTTCGTCTTGTCTGATGATGGTTCGGCCAGAGTTGAGTTCTTCATTGAAAATTCAGGACTGACGGAGATAACGGTACAGTTTGAGTACAATATCCCATTTGGAGGAAGTCATGACGGGCCTGAGGAAGAGTCCGTTTCTTCCGGTTCAAACGAGACGTTTGAACTGAAGATTAGCGGAATAGATGTACTATCCCAAGACGCGGAAAAGAAAGAGAAATTTTCAATCACTGCGACGATAGCCTCTAGGCAAGGTATTCCTGATCCTTTATCCTCCTCTCAGAACAGAGAGGGAGACTTGGAGATACCCTCGATATTTGATTTAGTCGTGGATATTTCTGAGCCATTCGGGCCGATGAACGCAGGCACTGAAACCATACTAACCGTGACAGTGAGAAACAACGGAAACGCACAGGATGGAGTGGCCGAAGTGGACGTCAGGGACGATTGCCCACTCTTGACGACCGATAGTGGACTAGATGCCCTTCTAAGCGGCAATATAGAATCTGGAAGGGCCAAGGATGCGGATCTGAAGGTTACTGCATCAGAAAGCCACCCAAAGAGGCACTGTGACATCACGGTATCTGTGACTTCGAAAAGAAATGGAGCATCAGGCGCATCGGAAGACGAAGTCAGGGTTACAGTGGAACCGCCTCCAACTGGAGATCAGGTCTCTGGAGGGCAGGATAACGATGTCAGCGAAGTGGATGATTCGATAGAGTCTAACCTCTCTGCACCGGGTTTGGGTGTGTTATCTATTGGATTGCTCGCGGCATTGGTCTACAGCAACAGGATTGAAGATTAAAAACTGCATCCTTCACTTACAACAGGATTAGCGAACTATGCTCAGCAACATATAACCGTGAATTAATTGTCGGACGGATGTTGCTTGGGCCTACGGCCCAACAAAAAGGGGTTTGGAAACCATGGCAATTGACATGGATAGTGAAGCGAGATTCAACAGGAACGTTTTGTATTCCTTGGTAATAACGTCAATATTACTCCTCGTAATGCCTATGTTCTTCGTCGTCGGAAAATCGTCAAACTACTCTGCCTACGATACAGATGGCTTAGGCCAGTTATCTGATATGAGAGATAGTTTCGAAGGAGAGTACGTTGAGAATAGGGACTCTGGTTACTACGTTGCGAATACCATGTCCACACCAATGCTCGTTAATGATTGGAAGGACCCTCATAGAACACTGCTGGCCATCATTGCACCTGAAAAACCGATCGACCAGACCGAGGCAGACGAAATTTTTAGATTCGTCACTGAGAAAGGCGGCAAGGTAATTGTTGCAGCTGACAATACCCAGGCACATAACTTGGCAATACTATTCGGAGTCAGATACATGGACGCACCCCTGCTGGACGATAAGCAGCATTGGGTATACACGCAACAGGGTCAACAGGAAATTGACTGGGGCAATGTATGGAGCGCATCACCAGTAAATCAGGACATTGGAGATATGTCCCCCGGAGCACTGATGCAAGGTTGTACTGCATTCCAAATTCAGAATCCGGACGGTCTGAACGACTGCAGACTTCCAGTAATGTACAGGGGCCCGACAGGAATGATGTTCGAACCAACGGACGAAGATATCGAAAATCCAAATCATAGGAATATAATGACACTGGGTGCCGCTTCTCCGTCTGCATTCATTGATAGGGCCGGAGATGGTGATCCTACCAATCCGACTAACCCTGCTACTGGTGATCTGAGGCTAATGATGAGGTTCGATTACCCTGGAATAAAGGTCCTGGACAAAGTGGCGGAGGAAGGAAGAGGGGCCTTTTCAGCTGGTGTTGGGGAGTTGGAAGTCACCGGAAGTATTGTGTTCGTAGCAGACGACGAAGCTTTCTCGAACATGCTTTGGGAGCTAGCAGTCGCAAAGGATCAAGGGCTCAGCCAAGACTGCTCCGCGATTGGCGATTACACGCGAAATAATTGTTGGACGCAAGAGATCCTCAACAACAACGAATGGGACGGGAATGAGAGATACTTCAGACTACTTGTGTATGATATGATGGAGTTCGATAATGTAGATTTGAATGCCCCTATAAGAAGCGAACCTTCGAACTTCCAAGTCGTTTTCGACGAGAGCAGGCACGTGACTGGAGTCGTCTCCGAACCATTCGTTCAGACCATGGGGACTGTCGTCCTACTTACTTCAAACCAGTTCCTGAAGTGGCTTGTGGTTCTGAATGTCACCCTTCTCCTCCTCGTTGCTATGATGGTAGTACCTGAAAAGGAGAACTGGAGGCACGTCTTTGATTTGACCAAATTCAACCAGCGTCCGGAGAAGCTCGACCCTGCCACATATAGAGATAGGGTCAGGAAATCGCTGCTAACGAAGGTTAGGATACACCATGACCTTACCAGAGATGAGATGGCGATGACTCCCCCGCCTGAAGTTCAGGCGATGATCGGGGATCCTCGTCTCGTGGAATTGGCTTATAGCCAAAGCCGGACGTACACGCCACAAGAGTTGCGCAAGTTGATGCAAGCTATTCGCCGATGGGGAAAAAATAACTAATAAAATGGAGTGAAAAAATGAGTGAAACAGGACCACCAAAAGGGATGCAAGCGCCGAATACTGGCACACAAGACGCGGCTTTAGCGAAGAAAGCGCAGGAAGCCCGTGGATCGAGCAAGGTAGACGAGGTTTTGGCTGCAACAGGTGCCATGGGACAGGCAATCAGTACTGAGGTACAGAAGGTAATCATAGGAAAGTCACACGTTATTGACAACGTAATGGTGGATATTCTTTCGAATGGAAACCTACTGTTCGAGGATTTTCCCGGATTGGCAAAGACATTGATGACAAATACGTTCGCGGATGCCCTTGGGTGCGACTTCAAGAGAGTTCAATTCACTCCAGATCTTCTTCCAGCGGACATAACTGGGACTAACATTTACGATGCTAAGAAGGGAGAGTTCACCTTCAAGCCTGGTCCCATTTTCTGTAATCTACTCCTGTCTGACGAGATAAACAGAGCGCCCCCGAAAACACAGGCTGCTCTTCTAGAGGCAATGCAGGAGAAGCAAGTCACCATCGGCGTAGTTACACACAAGCTACCCTCTCCTTTCCTAACCATGGCAACCCAGAACCCAGTTGAGCAGGAGGGAACTTACCCGCTTCCAGAGGCACAACTTGACCGTTTCATGATGAAGATGATGGTCGGATACCCGGACAGAGCAGATGAGAACGAAATCCTACAGAGGAGGATTGATAGGAAGACTGACGAGGTCGAGGTGAACAGTATCACCGACCCAAGTATTGTGGTCAAGATGCAGAAGTCATGCGAGGAAGTCTATGTTGACAGGTCTGTCAGAGAGTATATGGTGGATATCGTAGCTAGGACGAGGGAAGATCCGAGAGTTCTCGTGGGTTCTTCCCCGAGAGGTTCTCAAGCCCTCCTTAAGACCAGTAGGGCGGTTGCGGCCATGCGAGGAAGGGACTTCGTGACACCAGACGACGTGAAGGCGATTGCAGAATTGGCAGTGGCTCACAGGATTATTCTGAAGCCAGAGCACCAGATTAAGGGACTCGAGACCGGCGAGGTCATTCGAGATATTCTACATGGTAAGAATGCCGCGAATGTCCCCACAGTCTGATTTTTGAGGTGTAAAGGTGGCCTGGAGCCGGAAGTCTGCGATGTTCGCATCTCTTTCGGTTGCTATGTATCTGCTAGGACTAGTGCTTCGAAACCAACAGCTAGTAACTGTAGCAGTAGTTCTTCTTTCATTCCTAACTTGGGCCGCTCTTAGGACAGCGCACGGGGATGTAGCCTCCTCGGGCAGGAGGCTCGAGGAAGCAATTCTGGACGAGGGAATACAACTTCAGAGTATTGTGGCTATGAGGAAGACCTCCACATCCAGAGTTTTCGAGGATGGCGAGATAGACGTCACCCTCAGGATTCAGAATAGATCTGCAATTGCAAAGGTCTTGGAGGTCAGGGATAGAGTTCCTGAGGTCATGAGAATCAAGAAAGGTGCGAATTACGTGCTGATGGAAATAGGGCCAAAAAGAGAGACTGAGATCTCCTACACGATAGAGACCCCCTTGAGAGGTTTCTACACCATAGGCCCGGTTTGCATTAGGGTTCAGGATGAGTTAGGACTATTTCACAATGAGAAAGAGGTGCAACTCTACGACGATTTCCTAGTTTTCCCGAAGATGGAGGATATCAAAGATGCGATGATCAAGAGTAGGGTTCCAAAGATTTTCACTGGAGCAGTGAATATCAGAAACCCCGGTGAGGGTTCTAACTTCTACAACCTTAGAGAGTACTTGCCGGGCGACCCGATAAGAAAAGTAAACTGGAAAGCGACTGCCAGACAGGATGGCAAGATGATGGTTAACGAATTTGAGAGGGACGCTGTAAGCGATGTCATCATCCTAGTTGACAGTAGGGCAGTGAGTGAAACTGGACCAGTGAGTAGAAACTCTCTGGTTTACAGCACTAGAGCAGCAGCGAGCCTCACCCAGCACTTCCTATCCAGGCGTGACTCCGTAGGGCTAGTGGTTTATGGGGATGAAATTGTTTCCGTGGACAGGGATACAGGGAAGAAGCAGTTGTACGTGATACTGACAAAACTTGCGGGTGCTATGGCGAAAGGGAACACTCCGCTGAAGATTGTGACTACCCGAATCATGCCTCACATTCACAGAGGTAGTCCTATCATCATCCTGTCACCGTTGGAGGACGATCCGACAATAGTCGATGCTGTTAGGGACCTCAGGGCTAGGAACTTCGAGGTCACAGTTCTTTCACCGAGCAGCTTGGAGTTCGAATTCGATGCGAGAAGAATAGACAGAACGGGTTACGAGGTGCTGAAAACAGAGAGAGACATTCTGATGACCGAGCTTAGAGGGCTTGGGGCATATGTGATGGACTGGGAGCCAGATATGCTACTATTCACAGCCCTAGCCGGGGCAAGGGGATTCTGAGGTGTAATTATGGAAGAAGGCAAGGGTCCAGTAGACACGTCTCATCTGTATGAGGGCAAGGTAGTTCGCTCATCGGCCCCTAGCAGGAAAAGGGCAGCTGGAACACTGAAGGCAGACAGCGGCATACCCGATGATGCGGTTCCAGATGTCGCCATACCAAGTTGGATAGATGCGATCTTTGGAGGCCCAATCCTGGTCAATAGAGAATTCGTATCGCCAAACAAAATGGTTCTGAACCTTCAGATGGGGGCAATAGGCTCGCTCTTAGTCCTCGGGTTCCTTACTTTCATGCTCACGCCAGTATCTGGAACTGCATGGTTCGCAATATCAAACATGATCGGATTCGGCTTCCTGGGCCTATGGCTCCATCTACTGATGATTATTATTGGACTGATATCTGGTTTCTGGGGGGTTTGGCAGAGAGACCAAAGGGCGATACTGATGTCTTACGTCATGCTAATTCTGGTCACTATCAGGTTCGCCGGAAGC
>CEVF01056312.1_pt1 | contig 12490 bp, 12 predicted proteins | sample 356441 | NCBI WGS metagenome assembly CEVF01 (sample SAMEA2622765, study PRJEB7988) | marine metagenome | biome: marine biome (ENVO:00000447); feature: surface water layer (ENVO:00002042); material: "saline water (ENVO:00002010), including plankton (ENVO:xxxxxxxx)" | depth 5 m
GGTGCGAGATTACTCCGGTCGGGGTGAGGTAGGCTCGCGGCGTTTACAGATAAACGACGTATCCTCGGAAATGCGTTCGGGGGGCGATGTCGAACGACCGGATTTCTCGGATTTAGTGAAAAATTTCGCTAACGATGTAAACGATTTGCAGTTACAAGCGGGGCATGCCATTGATATGTTGGCTACGGGGCAGGCCGCGGACGTGCATCAAGTTATGGTAGCAGTCGAAGAAGCGGGGATTGCCCGCGATATGATGCTCGAGATACGAAACCGAGTTCTCGAAGGATACCAAGAACTCATACGCATGCAAGTATAAGTTACTGCGGAGATGGCTTAAATGGATTTACCGACACAGGTTTCGGGAATAACCGAACGATCGCAGGCTTGGTGGGCGGAAGCGCCATCCGTGCAGAAGTATGGAGCTCTTGGAGGTGGAATCGTTGGCGTCGCCCTGATCATTTTTATGTTTTTCACTATGTCAGGTGGGAAAGATCAATGGGAAGGTCGTATTCTATACTCTAATTTAGAATTTGGGGAGTCTGCTGACATCAGTAACCGTTTGAGAACATTAGAAGTCCCGCATCGCTTAACGGCCGATGCAACGGCTATTCTCGTCCCTGAAGACCGCTACATGGAATTGCGTGTTCAACTCGCCGGCGAAGGCTATCCTAAGAGTGGACGCATCGGTTATGAGATATTTGACGAAGCGCAGTTGGCGATGACGGACTTTCTGCAAAAGGTAAACTTCCAGCGGGCACTGCAGGCCGAGATTGAGCAGACGCTGATTAACATCGAGGGCGTACGCAACGCGCGCGTGCACTTGGTTATCCCCGAACCTAGTCTCTTTACGGAAGAGCAGAATCCTGTTACGGCATCTGTGACGCTGAATTTAGATGGAAATAAAAAACTTCCAATCGAGCGTATCAACGCCATTAGCTATTTGGTCAGTGCAAGCGTCGAAGGTTTGGATCAGGGCAACGTCATTATTATAGATGGCAGCGGCAATATGCTGTCAGAGGAGCGAGATCCTCTGGTCAAGATGGCAAACAAGCAATTTGAGATGAAGCAGCAGGTTGAGCAGGCACTGGAGAGAAAAGTGCAGACGCTGATGGATCAAGTCATTGGAAAAGATCGCTCGCGTGTTCGCATTAACGCTATGCTAAACTTTGATCAGATGCAAACGCAGCGAAAGAAGGTGGAGCCCGGCGCGTCACAGGTCGTAATCAGCGAAGAGACGCAGGAGACTAGTTCGGCGGAGAAAGGCACGGAAGAGCAGGCCATACGCAACTATGAAGTGAACGAAACAATTGAGAGTATTGTTGGGTCGGTTGGTTCAGTGAAGCGACTGTCGATGGCGCTGACGATCGACAATACAAAATCTATAAGAGATCCAGAGGGTAATTATACAGAAGAATTAAGGCCAGACGCTGAGATTGATCAACTTCGAGAACTTGCAGAGCAGGCTATCGGTATAAGTGAAGAGCGGGGTGATGCCGTAACGGTGCATAAGATGGCGTTTGATAAAACGCAGGAAAACCGCGCGCGCGAGGAGGCAGAGGCACAGGAAAGCAAAGAGTTTTGGACGGATGTTGCTATAAACGTTGCAAAGATTCTCGGTATAATTGCGGCTCTGATTACGCTACGCTTTATCATTCAAGCTATTGGTCGCGGTGTAGGTGTTGAAGACGAAATCGAAGTCCTAGGTGAAGTTTCTCCGGATGTAGATGACGAAGACTTTGAGCGTCCTGAAACGCCGCACGAGATGATTCTTGGACGTGTTCAACAGATGGTTCGAGAGCGGCCTGAAGATGCTGCTAAGCTTGTGCGCACCATGTTAATGGACGACGTAAACTAGTGATAGATTTGCGTATACCTTATGTCAATTACACGAGGGAGCATTGTTCGTGTCTAAAGTGATCCGCACAGCTCGTTTTACTGGTCCCGTAGTGACGGTTGGTCAAGCGGAGCGCGATATATACGTAGAGCGATACCGAGATGGAGACCAGGGTACGGAGGGTCTCGGACTGGCAGGTATACTTGCCCAAGACGCTTCTCAGACTGTGGATTCGCTCAATGCGGAATGGGAGCGCAAGATGCAACAAGAAGTTAGTTACGTGCGCAAAGAAGGTGAGAAGCATTTTCAAGAAGCCCAAGAAGCTTGGCAGCATGAGCGTGCACAGTTACACGAACAGCGTTATGAAGAAGGCGTACGCAGCGGAGTTGAGAAGTGTGAAGCCGAGGTTAAAGAGGCGATTGATCGAATTGACGTTTTGCACCAATCGATTGAGGCGAACCGTGCGCAAATAATGCTAGAAGCCGAAATCGACGTGGTTGACTTAGTCGTGTCAATTTCACGAAAGGTTTTGGGTCTCCAGGCAGTATCTAATCCCAAGGCGTTGTTGCAGGTGGTTCGGAATGCGCTGTCTTATATGAGCGAGCGAGACAACCTGGAGATCCAAGTACATCCAGAAGATCTGGCCGTTGTTCAACGCTATGCAAACCACTGGGTTTCCAAAGTCGATAAACAGGCTGTGCTCAAGGTGCGTGAAAGTCCTCACGTTGATCGCGGGGGTTGTATGATTGAGGGAAGCGAAGAAAATATCGATGCGCGTTTAGAGAAGCAGTTGCAGACACTGCATCAGTTGTTACGTAGCGCCGTGTTTGATCAGGTGGATAAAGGGGAAGCAGAATCGAGTCATGGCGAAGAGGGGAAAAACGATGCATAGGTCCCTTTGGAAGCGGGCGATTGATCAGGCTGAGTCGCTAACGCTATATGGCAAGGTGCGCGATGTCGTTGGGCTGGTCGTCGAAGCGCTTGGGCCTGCAGACGTTGCGTTGGGTGAATTGTGTTATATCGGTGATCCGGGTAGCGATCCCGTGCGAGCAGAGGTTGTCGGTTTTCGCGGCCCTAAAGTACTACTGATGCCGCTGGGTCAGATTGAAGGTATACGGCCTGGAACCAGCGTATTTCCGGCCAGAATGTCTCTCTCTGTGCCGGTGGGACTCGGCTTACGCGGCCGCGTCTTGGATGGCTTGGGTAACCCTATTGACGGTAAGGGACCATTGCATGCTGGAGAACGCCGCAGCGTGCATGCCGAACCGCCCGATCCGTTTAGCAGACGTCGCGTTCGTCAGGCGCTGGGTACAGGAGTGCGTGCCCTAGACGGTCTTGTGAGCTGCGGTAAGGGGCAGCGTATGGGAATTTTTGCCGGTAGCGGCGTTGGTAAAAGTACGCTGATGGGGATGATCTCTCGACATTCTGAGGCGGATGTAAACGTAATTGCACTCGTTGGAGAGCGCGGTAAAGAAGTCCTAGATTTTCTCGAAGACAGCCTCGGAGAAGAGGGATTAAAACGCTCTGTTGTGGTTGTGGCGACCTCTGATCAGCCGGCATTGATACGCCTCAAAGCAGCCTTTGTGGCCACTGCGATTGCCGAGTATTTCCGCGATGCCGGTAAGGACGTGATTTTGATGATGGATTCGCTGACTCGCGTGGCGATGGCGCAGCGCGAAATTGGTCTGGCCGCCGGCGAGCCGCCCACTACGCGAGGCTACACTCCATCCGTATTTGCGCTGTTGCCTCGGCTTTTAGAACGGGCTGGTATGACAAGTCGCGGAAGTATAACGGGTTTTTATACCGTCCTTGTAGAAGGAGACGATATGGATGAGCCTATTGCCGACGCATCGCGCGCTATTCTCGATGGACACCTTGTGCTGTCTCGACGTTTGGCTTCTCGCGGACACTATCCTCCTATAGATGTGATGGAAAGCGTCAGTCGAGTAATGAAAGACGTTGCGAGCGAGGCCCACTGGGATCGTTCTATAGAAGTTAAATCTATGATGGCCGCTTATGCCGAAGCAGAAGATTTGATCAACATAGGTGCCTATGCAAGAGGTAGTAATCCAAATATCGATAGGTCGCTACAGTTTGTTGATCCGATTAATGACTATTTGCGTCAGGGACTTGAGCGAAGCCTTCCGTCGGAAGGATTTGATCACAACGTGCGCCAGTTGATGGGCATTATGGCAGAGCCCGCCGCAGAGGCGGGAACTTGATTCGTTGAAACGCTTTACGTTTCGCTTTCAGCGTATACTAGATATGAAAGAGCTTATGGAAGATGCTCGGCGTGCAGAACTGGGAGAGGTGACGTCTGTGCTCAATCGCGAAACAGAACAGCTTTCGGCGCTATTTCAGACGCAGGCTACATACCGTAATATGGGCGGTTTACCTATTAACCAGCGCGTCGATGCAGACCTTTTAGGTGTAAGCGCTCGTTATACAGAGCGCTTAAAGGGCGAAATACATGAGCAGATAGAACATGTAGAAAAGATAGAGGCAGTCGTCGAAGACAAACGGCAAAAGTTGTTAGAAGCTACACGTGAGCGTCGAGTATATGAAATATTAAAAGAGCGCGCCGAGGAAGCACATCGGCGCGAGGCTAATCGCCAAGAAAGGATGCAACTGGACGAAGTGGGTGAACAGCTTTACGCGCGTCGAGGGAGTGATCGTGTAGAGATCGAGGCAAAGGAGCTTCGCGATGCTTGAGTTAGTGGGAGGTGACACCTCTCTTTCAAAAGGTAATTTTTCCGATAAATCGATACCAGATAAGTCGCTTGGTTTAGATTTTGCTAATCTACTGCAGGAAGCTCAATTTGAGCAGGAATCAGCTCAGACTGAGCATCGTTCTTCGAGGTCTTATGGGTTTGCTGAGCAGGGCCCGGAGAGAGCAGAGACATCAGAGGAGGATTCGTCTCTGCTTGATAAAGGCGAAGAGGTGCTGGAAAAAAAGAAGGTGTCTGAGGAAGAAAATGCCGGCACTCCTTCCGGAGTTACACGCGCAGACCGTCCGAGTGAAGAACAGCAAGAAAGTGAAGGTGAGGACGATATGAAGGCGATTGAAGTCGCTGCGGAAGATGCGAGTTGGTTTGACGAGGAAACCGGAAACACTCAAGAAAACGTCGAAGCGTTTGCTATGGACACAGCTGATTTTGAAGCTGTAGAGGCAGAGATAGAAGCCCCGCTAGTTCAAACCAATGGGGTGGGAGCGAACCACAATCCACTCGAATTACTGAACGCGTCTGAAATAATGGATCCAGATCTGTCTATACAGAAAGGCGTTGAGCAGATTGCAACGCGTATAACGCAGGCCGCTAATGGTCAGGCTGCTGTTATGGAAGAGATGGCTGAAACCGTTCTGCCGCAAGTTATTCGCAGCGTTGCATCGATTGTGCGTGCAGGAGGGGCGGAGATGCGATTACAGCTTCAACCTGCTGATTTAGGTGAAATAGAGTTGCGTGTGCGGACTGCTGAAGCTGCCGTTCGAGGTGAACTGGTCGTGAGTAATCCAGAAGTTAAACAGCTACTTGAACAAAATTTAGGCCGACTGCGTGATGCGCTTGCACAGCAGGGGTTAGACTTAGAAGGATTCAGCGTTGATGTCGGAGGACAGTCTGCTTTTAACGAAAGCCGAGAAGAATTTGGTCATCAGACTTCTTCGGATGCCCGTGCACAAAGGAATGAAGTGGCTGAGGTTGTGCCCGCTTCTTCTGCAGTGCGTATGCCAGATAGTGGCGATGTAGATTTTACCGCCTAAGGGGATACTGTAACCATGAATATTAGCAGCATTATCAGCCCACAGAACAAGCCGTCGCAGACGGGGGATGGATCGCGCGCTCAGTTAGGGAAGGACGATTTTCTACAACTGCTGACGATGCAGCTCCGCTATCAGGATCCATTGAATCCGCTCGAAAACACGGAATTCATTGCTCAGATGGCGCAGTTTACCTCGCTTGAGCAACTTCAAAATATAAACCAGACTCTGACTACTAGCCAAGACAAAGACGGCAACTTACAGACTGCCTTTGCGAATAATTTGGTTACTTCTTTAGTGGGTAAAGATGTAGAGGTTGCAACAGATCAGGTTGAATTCTATGGAAAAGATACAGAGGTCAACTTTGGTTTGGGTATGGGCGCACGTCAGGCTACTATGAGCATTCTTGACGCTCGTGGGCAGCTAGTGCGTGAGTTTGAGCTCGATGTAACGCAGGCTCATGGAAGCGTCCAGTGGGATGGGTATAGTGAAGATGGCCGCCGGGTTCCCGAGGGGGCATATCGCGTTGCCGTAACTGCTGAGGGAATTGGTGGAGCTCCGGTTGCTGCGGAAGCCCTACAGCGTGTGCGTGTAGAGGCAATTCGCTACGGGGAAGATGAATCGTATTTGTGGGCAGGGGGACGTGAATTGACGCTGAGTGACGTGCGCGGCGTGCTGGCAGGGTCAAATTGATAAATACACTGGTGCCATATGGCGCTGGAGTGCGGTCTAGGGAATGGATTGCACGGCCATGATCGGTTCACTCTGGACGAGTATAGCAGCCGACTCTAGCCCAAATATAGAGGGATAAATGCTGGACTCAATTTACATAGGTATTACGGGCGTCAGTAGCCATCAGACGCGTATGAACGTGATTAGTAACAATATATCCAACGTAAATACGACTGGATATAAGGGAGAGCGCGCCAATTTTTCCGAAGTTATGAGTCGGACACTATCCGGTGGTGGACCACAGCGCGCGCAGATTTCTGCTACAAATCCGAGTCAGTCGGGTCTGGGCGTTGGCATCGGTAGCATTGATACGGTTCAACAGCAGGGAACGCTGCAGATGACAGGCATCGAAACGGATTTGGCGATTGACGGTGAGGGCTACTTTGTCGTCAGTGACGGCGACCAGCGTTTGTTTACGCGAGATGGCACGTTTGCCTTTGATACAAATGGCAGACTCTACGATCCCGGAACTGGGCTAGCCGTACAGGGCAACTTGGCCAACGCAGACGGCACGTTTAACTCGGAAGTGGACGATCTAATTATACCGCTGGATCGCGAGTCGGAAGCGATTGCGACAACGACGATTCGCATTTCTGGGAACTTAGATTCTAGCGGTAGCGGTAGCGGTGCGCCCGTTTGGACCGGCAATACGTCGTTTGGTTTGCCCGCTCGGTTAACAAGTAACCCGAATCCTGGATTTCCTCTTGATTTGACTGATTTGGACGATGGAGGCCTGATGGTTCGCATTACATCAGGCACGGAAGCGACGGAGAGCATGTTGAATATTCCAGCCAAGTCCTACGAAGATCGTCTTGAACTCGTAGCAGAACTCAATTCGCAAATTAGCGTCAATGGCGCCCTAAAAAACAAAGTTCTCTTTAAGACTAACGATTTAGGTGAACTGATTCTGCGCTCCGTGGAAGGGGGAGATCAAGTTTCCATCGAGATGGACAACGCCGACCCGAATGTTAATGTAGCCTCTCGGTTCGGCTTTAATGCGGGAACGGTAGGAACAGGCGTTCGCGCTTCTGATACGGATGCACTCAACGATTTGGCTAACATTGGAGCAGATCTGACGAATGGAGACGTAATTCGCTTTACGGGTGTTAAGCCGAACGGAGAGCGCTTTGATGGCAGTTTCACTTATGAAGAAGAGGTTAGTGACAGGGCAGACCAACTCTTCGCGGCAGTTAGCAACGTATACGGTAGCGTAAATGCCGGAATCGATCCTGAGACGGGGAAGTTTATTTTGACCGATATCAATACACAGGATCGCATCGTGGGTTTTGAGATCAACTTTTCTTTACTCGATTCGGGCATTGGGTCGGGAATTTATGGAGATCAACCGCCCTTTGAGTTTAGCACAAACACGCAGGTGTTTGACGAGCAAGGTAATCCGCATTCGCTTACGTTGAATTTTACTAAGGGCATTGTCGACAACGAATGGAGTTGGGTTGCTACCGTCGATGGGATTACGCCAGCAGCTGGTAACAACGGAACAGTGGTGTTTAACGAAGACGGCACGCTTCGTACGTTTGAATCCGCAGATCAGTCTCCTATTGTATTCCAACCCGGCGAGGGCACACCGGAGATGAGTATCGAGATTGGCGCCGATAGCACAGACCGCTTGGGCGGCTTGACCCAGTTTGTTGCTGATTCTTCTGTGTCGGTTCGCGAGCAGGATGGACGCACGTCCGGTTCACTCGTGTCCGTTAGCTTTCAGCCGGATGGTAACATCCTCGGTCTATTTAGTAACGGAACGTCTGAGAATATGGGGCGAGTTTCGCTGGCATCGTTTGGCAATGTCGATGGCCTGATGCGTCAGGGAGGCAATATGTTTGTCCAGACCGAGGCGTCTGGTGAAGCAGTTATAGGGGCAGCGGAAAGCACTGTTCAAGGAAGTATTCGCTCCGGACAGATCGAGATGTCCAACGTCGATCTGGCTGCGGAGTTCACTAATATGATCGTCACACAGCGCGGTTTCCAAGCGAGCGCGCGCAGTATAACCACTTCTGATGAGCTGTTGACCGAAGTGGTCAATTTAAAGCGGTAAGTTATATTTGACGCATGATTCGTAAAACCATTGATGCTGAGGTAGCGTAGTGATTAAATTGACTCGTCTAAACCAGAGCGAAGTCGTTGTAAATGTCGAAATGATAGAATTTGTTGAAGAAACCCCAGATACGTTGATCTCGCTTATTTCAGGTAAGAAAGTGTTGGTGACTGAGCCGGTCGATTTGGTTGTTAATCGCGTCATAGAATACAAAAAGACGTGCAATAAGCCGTTGTTTAGCGGAACCTAATAGGGGCGGATAGTAAAATGGACATAGCAACTGTCATTGGGATACTTGGCGCATTTTTGCTGATTGTCGTGGCAATAAACCAGGGGGGAGATCTCTTAACTTTTGCTGACACAGTGTCGTTTCTTATTGTTGTCTTGGGTACAGTAGCTGTGACTCTAGCAGCTAACCCGCTGCCCAAATTCATAGGGAGCTTTTCCGTCTATTTTAAGGCGATTTTTGTCGATGCAAAATCTCCCCACGAACTAATTGATAAAATTGTTGGTTTTGCGGAAACGGCCCGCCGAGAAGGGATTCTAGCGTTGGAATCGGCCGCAGCAGATGCCAACGACGAATTTCTCAGCGGAGGAATTCAACTCGCCGTAGACGGCACGGAGCCCGATCTCATTACGGATATTTTAGAAACCGAATTGCAATATATTGAAGAGCGGCACCTCGAGGCAGCCGAACTGATGGAGGGCTGCGCGGAAATGGCTCCGGCGCTAGGTATGATCGGCACGCTTGTGGGTTTGGTGAACATGCTTGGGGCCTTGGAGGATCCTGCAGCGATTGGTCCGGCTATGGCTGTCGCTCTGTTGACGACCCTGTATGGTGCGGTCATTGCTAACGTCCTATTTGCTCCAATTGCAAAAAAGCTCAAGATCTATTCAAAGGAAGAATCTCTTAGTAAGCGAATGATTATAGAGGGGATTATTGCGATTCAGCAGGGAGACAACCCGCGGATCGTTGAGCGTAAGCTCTCTGTTTTTCTACCTCCTTCAATGCGTGGATCCGGTGAAGAGGGAAGCTAGGCTATGGCCAAGCAGCAAAAATGCCCACCATGTCCCAAAGGTCTGCCGGGATGGTTGCAAACCTTTGGCGACCTCATGTCGCTTCTACTGTGCTTTTTTGTTTTGTTGCTGTCTTTTTCGACTATGAAGAAAGAAGACTTTGAAAAGGCAGTAGGTTCGCTTCAAGGAGCGCTCGGTGTGCTGCCTGGAGAGCCTATTCTTTCTTCGCCGATCAAGCTAGAAGTGCCTATAGTGCGCGGAGATTTAACCGAGGCAAGGCCGACGCTAAAAGATGCAAAGTCTGAATTAGAAAAGCAGGTCGAGGCAGAAGGACAACAGCAAAACGTCGAGATTATTGAGTCGGAAGATGGTATCACGATACGTATCAAAGACAATGCGGTCTTTTCCAGCGGTGATGCGAAAATCAAGAGTGATATCTTGCCAATGCTCAATAAAATTGGTGGTGTATTGGCTCGTTTGCCCAATACCATAGAGATTGGAGGTCACACCGATGACTTGCCTATTAAAAACGATGAATTTCCCAATAACCACTGGTTGTCTAGTGCCCGAGCATTAGGAGTACTCGACGTGTTTCAAAACGAAGTTGGGATAGCAGCCGAACGTATGACGGCGATTGGTCATGGTGAATTTAAGCCGATAGTAGATAACGATACCGAAGAGAATAGGGCGTTAAACCGCCGCGTAGAAATTAAAGTTCGGCATCGTCAACAAAGCGAAGAATCCTCGCCTGGGCTCGTCCGACAGTTGCTTCGAGATGCAGATGTAGGCGTCGAAGGCGAAGAGTAACAGGAGGATATTTTTTTATGGCTGAAGAAGCAGCAGAAGAAAATGAAAGTGGAGGCGGTGACGGCGGAGGCGTGCTAAAAAAGTGGGGTCCCCTAGCGGCCATCGTTATGCTCGCCCAAGCTATCATAGCGTTTGTACTTATTGAATTTGTTCTCCAAGACAACATGCCTGAGGAGACGCCAGAGCCGCTCATCCCGGAACATGAAAGTGTGGAAATTCGCCAGATTCCAAATAAAAAAGAAGAGGTTTCAAATCGTTTACCCTACATTTACGAATCGAAGAAACTTCAAACAATAACTGCAAACCCAGCGGGTACGAATTCGGAGCGCTTTGTCGTACTCAGCGTTCAGTTGGGTTTAGAAGCTTACAATACGGAGGAATCTCCGCCTGATGACGACATAACGGACGCCTTGAAAGACAACGCAGAAGTCTTAGCAAGAATAGCTCTATATGACTTGAAGATAAAGGCACTGATCACAAGCATCATCCGTGGGAAGACTGTGGACGAACTTGATGCGCAGTTTCAGAACGAATTGGAAAGCGAAATGCGCGATGTCCTGAACAGGGAAATCTTCGATCGTCTCTTTAAGTTAGATGATGAGAATAAAACTAAAGTGAGAATACTCGAAGTTAACATATCGGATATCATCATTCAGTGATGGTAACTCGAGGTTGGTGAGGAGTCAGAGATGGCCGACGTACTGTCCCAAGGTGAAATAGATGCATTGCTTTCGGCAACCGATGGGAATGAGGGCGAGATTGAAGACGATAAGGGAAGTGGGTCGTTTGATGATGCGTCTTCGCAGCGCATCATAACGCCCTACGACTTTAAGCATCCAGCGCGCGTAAATAAAGATCAGATACGCACGTTAGAAAGTTTACACGATAACCTTGCTCGTCTACTTACCTCAACGTTTTCTGGTGTTATGCGCGCCGTGGTAGACGTAGAAACGGCTTTTGTGGATCAGACAACTTATGCAGAGTTCATAATGAGTCTATCAAACCCTTCATGTTCGTATCAGTTTACGTTTGGTCAGACCAACGGCAAGGCTGTTATAGACTTTGCCATGCCGGTTATTTTTGCGATTGTAGACCGGATTTTTGGGGGTAAAGGTTCGTCTCAGGGCGTTGAAGCCCGTCAGCTAACGCCCATTGAAATGGGCGTAGTAAACCGCATTGTTAAACGCGTCGTAGGAGATCTTGAGGCGACGTGGGATCCGATATTGCATGTAGAAGTTTCAGACGTCGAGTTAGAAACCAATCCGGAGTTTATGCAGATTACCGCGCCTTCGGAAACTGTCATTCTTCTGGCGTTTGAAGTAAACTCTACAAATGCATCCGGTCTCGTCAGTCTATGCTATCCTTTCTTTACGTTGGAGCCTATTCTTCCTCGCTTGGGGCAGCAGTCATATGTGCGAACAAATAGCATTAATCAGGAAGAATTGCTACGGCTCAACAATCTGCGTTTGCAAAAGACTTTTATGCAGATACGCGCCGAATTGGCTCGAGGGATGACGTCATTTCGAACTTTACAGGATTTGCAGGTTGGCGATGTACTCACTATGGATACGCGCATAAACGAACCGACGGTTATTTACGTCCGCGATGAGCCGAAGTTTATTGGACGTCCTGGAAGGTTGGGACGTCATAATGCAGTTCAAATTACCGAATATATCAATCCGGAAAACGAAGTATTGTTTAAAAATAAGAGTACGCCGATAACGATTGATTAAGTGTTTTCGCTCACTTAGTCCTTGGAGATAGCGACAATGGCTGAAGAAGAAGAAGAAGTATCCGGAGAAGATCTCGATGTGTTAGCTGATGCCGTTGGTGGAGGCGAAGGAGGAGAAGATCTAGATCCCCTTGCCGGAGAGATGCTGAATGTGATGGAAGAAGGAGGCGACGGTGCAGATGCAGGTTCGCAGGAGGATGTGGACCGCATTATGGAAATGGAAATGCTCAAAGCGATGGAAGATGGTAGTAGCGACGGCGGCGATTTTTCCAGTGCGACGGCAGGTGGTGGTGGAGCTGCCATGGGTATTCCTGCTAATATCGCGCGTCTCATGGATGTCAATCTCAGCGTTTCAATTGAACTCGGCCGAACGAGGGAGACACTCGAAAATGTTATGCGTCTTGGCGAGCAATCTTTAGTAGAACTAGATAAACAGGTGGGAGATCCGGTTGACATTATGGTCAACGGTAAACTCTTCGCGCGTGGGGAAGTGGTGACAGTAGCGGAAAACTTTGGAGTGCGCATAACCGAGATTATGGGAAGCGTGAACGAGCTATA
>CEVF01092299.1_pt1 | contig 12483 bp, 11 predicted proteins | sample 356441 | NCBI WGS metagenome assembly CEVF01 (sample SAMEA2622765, study PRJEB7988) | marine metagenome | biome: marine biome (ENVO:00000447); feature: surface water layer (ENVO:00002042); material: "saline water (ENVO:00002010), including plankton (ENVO:xxxxxxxx)" | depth 5 m
GCCGGAACCCACGTGCTGTCGGCAACCGTGCATCGCTTTTCCCCGCAAGGGGTCACCGGCGTATTGTCACTGCGTGAAAGCCACTTAGCTATACATACGTGGCCCGAACGCCGATTCGCTGCGGCTGACCTATTTAGCTGTGGATCTATTGACCCCTGGCCAGCCTACGTCGTCCTTGAAAAAGCTTTAGGGGCCACACGCACCACCGCACGTGAAGAAACCCGCGGTAGCGACTTTCGACCCGCTCAATAGAAGCGCAAAAAAACTGGTTAATCATCCGGTCCTCTGAGCATATCCTGCAGATACTTACGAAACGTTGCAGATCGCTCTCGCACGACGGCTTTCAATTGATCTACTTCCTGTAGGCGCACTTTCCACTTATGAATCTCCAATAGCATCTCTTCGCCGGGCACCCCATCTAACGCTTTTCCTTCGTTCCCTTGAGTCCTTAATATAAACGCCGCCCCTAGACTCTTTTCACTTTCAGCCACTAAAGGCATGACAAATGTAAGCGCCTTTTGCGATGCAGCACCACGCTGACGCCCTTGCTGCCCGCGGATAAAGGATTGCATCGCAAGGCGCAGTCTATAGGCTTCTTCAAGCCGGCTGAGTCGTCGGGTGATAATGCGTATGTCTCGCTCTAAGCGCTTCCCCAGATCTTCCATGAGCTCCAGCTTCTGCCGAATCTCGTCTGGCCCGTCGTCCCTCTCAATATCCATGCCCTCATCATATCTCAACACTGCCTGCGAAGTACGCATACCGAGCGCTTCACGGGCTTCTTGATACACCATCAACTGCGTTAAAAGACCGCTATCAGAGCGGCCCTGCAACTGCTGGATGAGAACGCCAATTTCCCAATCGTACTCAAGGCGCAGTTGGTCGGTCAGGCTGTCTTCGCGCGCCTTAGCCCGGTCAAGAGAGTGATCAATTTCTACCAGTTGCTGCACCAAACCAAGCGACGCGCGCAACGCTTCTTGCAGTTCTTCCAACTCATCGTCCGTCGCTTTCAGACTGTCTATGTAAGTAGATAAACTCTCTGCTTGGACGACAATAAGACGGCGCTGCTTCTCCAACCAATCACACGCCGAACGCGCTTCGCGCGCCTCGGTGCGGAGCACGCCAATTTGTCCGACATCAGCCCACACTCGATCAGCCAATAGCGATGCGAGCGCTACAATACAGATTGTAACCGCGTACGACATAAGGTCTATTCGATCCCGTGTTTATCTAGCTTGTAATACAGGGCGCTCGTCTTAATACCCAACAGCTCTGCCGCTCGCGTCTTAACGCGCCCCGCCTCGTCCATAGCCCGAATAATCAACGAACGCTCCATGTCATCCAGGCGCTCGTTCAGCGCAAGTGAATCGCTAGCCTCACCTGAGTCAGCGTTCTCGACGCCTGCGTATGAGCCCAGCATCTCATCTCCCTCATCAAAAGTAAGTGGAACGTCCTGCAGAGAAATGGTATCGTGATCCGACAGGACAACCGTTCGCTCTATAACATTTTCTAACTCGCGGACATTGCCCGGCCAAGGATAAGTGCAAAATGCCCGCATAGCCTCATCTTGCAGACGCTTGAGAGGTATATTCATTTCCCGACATTTTTTCTTCATAAAGTGATCAACAAGTGGGGGAACGTCTTCGCGCCGCTTGCGCAGAGGAGGAAGATGTAATGGTATAACCTCCAATCGGTAAAAGAGATCTTCGCGAAACGTCCCTGCTACCATCATTTCGCGCAGGGCTCTGTTCGTGGCGGCGACGACGCGCACGTCTGCTTCGAGGGTCTGCTCACCGCCCACCCGGTCATACTGTCTCTCTTGCAGCACCCTCAGCAGCTTAACCTGCGCATCAAGAGGCACATCTCCTATTTCATCGAGAAATATCGTGCCTCCGTCTGCTAACTCGAACTTGCCTTTTTTCTGACGCACGGCCCCTGTAAAGGCACCTTTTTCGTGTCCAAACAGCTCGCTCTCAAAAAGATCGTGAGGCAAGGCGCCACAGTTTACCTTCACAAAGGGCCCTTCTCTACGATTGCTCTGATAATGCAAGGCCCGGGCAACTAGCTCTTTCCCGGTGCCGCTCTCTCCGTAGACGAGCACTGAAGAATCACTTGAAGCAACCTTTTTTACCCCACTTAAAATCGAGCGCATCGCTTCTGAATCACCAACCACCTCCCCGAAATTATAGCGGCCATCGATCTCCTCGCGCAGATAGCGATTCTCTTCGCCCAAGCGCAAACGCTCAATCCGCGCTTGGCGATATTCCAGCACGTTTTGAACTTTCAAACGTAGAGCTTCATGGGGAAAGGGCTTTGTGATAAAGTCTATCGCACCGCACTTCATCGCCTCGACGGCAATCTCGATTGTGCCGTGTGCGGTCATCATCATGACATCGAGATCCGGCCAGCGCTCCTTGACCTTTTGAAGGACCTGTATACCGTCCATTTCGTCCATGCGGTAGTCCGTAATGACCAGATCACAACGGTGCGCGCGCAGATGTTCCATCCCCGCAGCCCCACTCAGGACGGCCGTGCATTGATGATTCATCCGTTGCAACATCAAAGCGATACCGCTTCCGAGCGTTTCGTTGTCGTCAACAATTAAAATATGACTCACGAATACCTCCCTGCTCTGGCCGGAAAAACAACCCTGAATACGGCCCCTTCTCCCTCTTCACCGGCCAGTTCTAAGTGGCCTCCATTGTCTGCTACCGTTTGCGAAACTACTGCCAGTCCCAATCCCGAGCCCTTTTCTCGCGTGGTAAAAAACGGCTCAAAAAGCTGCGCGCGTACCGCCTCCGATATCCCAGGACCGCTATCGGCAACTTCGAGACACACGTCATTGCTCTCTGGCCGAGCGCGCACCGTCAACTTGCCTCCATCGGGCATTGCTTGCACTGCATTCTTCATGAGGTTAAACAGCATTCGATTCACCTGCTCTGGATCGGCGAATACCCGCACTCCCTCCGCTATGTCCGAATGATAGGTCACTCCAGCACGTTCCATATCGGGCTGAAGTAAAAATGCAGCATCGGCTACGAGCGTATCAACCTCGACTAATTCCGCTACCGGAGGGGCTGGACGGGCAAAGTTTAGGAAGTCCGAAATGACCTGATCTAGCTTGCGAACTTCCTGTCGAACTTTCTGTATATGCTCCTTGCGCTCGTCACCTTCAGGCAAATCTTCAGCTATAAGTCCTGCATATATTTCGATGCCACCCAAGGGATTCCGTATCTCATGTGCGACACCTCCCAGCATCTGTCGTAGTTGGGCATCGCGCGCGAGTAACTTGCGGCGCATCTCTTCCATAGTCTCGCCGAGATAACCGATTTCATCATCGCTAGGGGCGGCGATTTGGTGGTTCATTTTTCCTTGACCAATCTCGCGCGCAGCACGCACCAAAGACAAGATGGGCCGCGTCAATCTGAGAGCCATCGCCCAGGCCACGGCAATGGTTAACAGCGCGCTAATCAGCGCGAAAATAAAGACCGACCGTTTGAAGACGCGCATGGAATCGACAAATCCCGCACCAATATCGACCCCGACCACAGCGACCACTTCACCTCGGTTGTAAATCGGTGCGTATCCCGTCATGTAGGCCACATCGTCTTCGCTAAAAAAGAGCACGGAATAGGTTGATTCTCCACTTAGTGCCCGTTCGACTTCACTGCGATCGCGTATACGAATATGGTGATACTGTTGACCGATCGGCATTCCCTCAGTGTCGAGTAAGTTACGCCCGAGTCGGTCAAAGACATAGATTCGCCGTGCGCCGACTACCTCTTTGGCACGACGCAGTTTGGTCACCAGCGTCTGATATATGCCTGCCCGTTCCCAGCCCGGGGCCAAAATTCTCAGCACGTCTCCGGAAATGCCGGATCCTACAAGCTCCGCCGTCGATATAAGATGCCCGCGCATTTGTCCCTCTAGACTCCGCCGGGTTAACTCAACGAGCGTCCAGCCTGAAGTGCCAATAAGCACCATGACGAGTAGCACAAAACTCAGCACGAGTTTCTGCCCAATGCGCGCGCGATGGGGAGCCGTTGTAGACGTATTCACAGTCGACCTACACTATTCATGACGCGTTGTAATTTATTACCTAGCATAGTGCGCGCGCAAATGAATGCACACGCATATCACGCAGTTCCTAACAGGTGTAAAAACACCGCTGGCAAAATGGGCGGTCGTCCTGTCCTTAGCCAGACGTCCATCCCGTATGCTTCGTTCCCAGACGCACTCCGCACGCCTCACTTGAGCAGCCACACTGCTCTCTGGTAATACTGCTCATTAGACTCGCATAGAACGGGATGTGCGCTGGGTCTATAAATTCACAAGCTTCATTTTTTACTTGATTCAGCACAGAGATTCCTTATAATTCAAGTGTCTGTAAACACAGCACTTTATACCTGTTCGACTCTCCGGTAGTAAACGGGAATAATTTAACCTGCTTGGCCTTTAGGGGCCGAGCCATCCACTCTTGACCTGTCGAGAGGTTACCTGTGGCCACTGTCACCAAAAAAGATCTCGCCCGCGTAGTAGCTGATACCATTGGTTGTAAAAACAACTTGACCTTACAAATGGTCGATAGCCTTTTTGAAGCAATGCGAGACACGCTTATTGAAGGGAATCGCATCGAAATCAGAGGGTTTGGCGTTTTGGAAGTAAAAAACACCAAGCCCAAACCAGCCGCTCGCAACCCGCGCACGGGCGAGGTCGTATACGTGCCCGCCCGGCGCAAAACACATTTTAAGCCTGGTAAACAGCTCAAAGAGGCTCTTCACAGCGCGCCCTCTGACCAAAACGGAGAAGCGGAACCAGATTGCCCAGCCACGCCTTCTGAAGAAACGGACGACAAAACCGTCTGGAATTCGTAGGCTCCGCGCGGTTCCCGCATATAATCTACAAGTGCTCCACCTTATGACGCCGCTATTACCCTGAAAAACTGCCGTAAGCGCTTTTCCAAAGCGGTTATGCGGCTCTACATGTTCTGGTCATGCTTCGCTTTATCGACCCCACTTCAGGCCACTGGGTTACACGTGGGGACCGACCCGCGCATTGAGCTACTCACAACGGTTCAACTACTCAGCGGCTATCCCTTTCTCACGCCACATCAAACTCACTACGCTCGGGTCGTATTTAAACGATTTTCTTCTCACGTAAACCACCTGGCCGTGCGACACTTCCGCAGCCTCAGCGCAACCACGGGCTGGTCCGATGCCTATCCCACAGCCATGCTTTATCTGTCCGACCCACCCGAGTTAGAAGAAGTATTTCCACTGCCTCCTTCGGTGTATGCCGCGTTTAATGGACCTGAGAACTTTGATCGCTTTGTATCCGCCTTGCGAGGCTTTGCACATCAGACGCGCTTTATGCACTTCTACCACGGCCAAGAAAGTTTTTTTATAGCGTTGGAGCAGGGCGTGCGCGAACTATTAGGGGATCACGATCCCATATCGACCGTCGAATCATACTTCGGAATACGACAAATAAGCTATCATCTCATACTCAGCCCCCTCCTACATCACGGAGGGTTTGGCCCTCACATCGGTCGTCCCGGCGGTCCCTATGACGTGTATACCCTACTCGGACCGACCAAGGCACAATACGGAATGCCCTCCTACGGTCCGCGTCCCCACCTGTTAGAGTTGATTTGGCACGAGTTCGGGCACGCATTTGCCAACGACCTAGCCGGCGCTTATAGCGAAGAATTGCTCCAGAGATCATCTCTTTATCTACCGCTGTCCAAACCGATGAGAAATATGGGGTATACGCGTTGGATCGACTGCGCAAATGAACACGTTATTCGCGCCATAACCGCTCGTTTGAGCACACAAGTTTTTGGCCCCGAGCAGGGTCGCCAGGCGCTCCGAGAAGATGTAGAGCGCGGATTCCGCTATGTCCATGCCCTCAGCCGAGGGCTCGTAGAGTACGAACAGAATAGAACAGTATATCCCAACTTCTCTCATTTCTATCCGCGTCTTGTCGAGACCTTTGAGGCGTTAGATCACCTCCAAACGCCTAGATCACCAGTCGGCGAAAAGACTCGTCCTGAACGGGACTGACGAGCGCATCGTCCAAGCGACCCGCCGCCAGAGCCTGCGAAATCACAGAGAACGTCTCTCCGACCGCTCGACCCGTTATATCAACGGCCTCTTCGTCGTGTGATCCGTTGAGGAAAAGACCGGTCGACAACAGCACACCTCGTCGCGCGTTCTCTTGGACAAAGAGCGTCTGCACTTTCTTTAAATCCTCCGCTTTTTCTACGTCAAACCGGATGGTGGGATGGGCAGCGCTGCCCGCGCATTCAACGCTGAGTCCCATACGCTCCGCCTCTGCGTTAATGCGCTCTTGGAACAGAGCCCCTATGCGATGAAAATGGGAGATGCAGTCTCGCTCTTGTAACGCCTGTAAAGTTACCAACGCGGCGCGTGCTCCAATCGCATCATCCCAATAGGCACTCGAAATGAACATTTGCTCTACGCCAGCCATATAGGTCTTTTTTCCAACGATGGCCCCAAGGGGATATCCATTGGAAATCGCCTTTGCAAAGACGGACAGATCCGGCGTGACGCCGGCGTATTCTTGCACGCCCCCCAGAGCGATGCGAAACCCCGAAGAGACCTCGTCAAAAATCAGCACGACCCCGTACCGATCAGCCAGTGCACGGACCCCTTCTAAGTAGCCGACAGGCGGCTGCTCACTTCGCATAGGTTCCATTATGATGCAGGCGATGTCATCTCCGCTCTGTAGGAGGTGTTCCAGCGCGTCCAAATCACCGTATGGGAAGGGCTCTGCCGTGCCTTCAAGTGCAGATGGAACACCGGTCGCTTCGATGCCATTAAACAGGTGATTAGCCAGATGTTCGCCGCCGAGGTTCGCCGCCAAATACCAGTCGTGCCACCCGTGGTAGCCGCAAAACAACACCCGATCTCGACCGGTAAACCCGCGTGCAATGCGTACTGCAATCGCACAGGCCTCTCCGCCCCCTTTACAAAAGCGAACCATCTCAGCCGATGGGATAAGCCGCACTAGCTCTTCGGCAAGCAGCACCTGCGTCTCATCCAATATGGTAGTGACCGTCCCCCGACCAATCTGCTCGCAAACCGCCTCGTCGACTTCGTCATCGCAATATCCAAGCACGATCGGACCAACTCCGCTATGCCAGTCAATATACTCGTTGTCGTCCACGTCCCAAATCCGACATCCCTTGCTGCGCTGAGCATATATTGGACTCACTCCAAAAGCTGCGCGCGTTGGTCTCCGGCTAATCAACTGAGCGGTACCCGGTATGTGCTCTTTGGCGCGTTCATAGAGGGCCAAAGAGCGAACAATGCATCGGTTATTCATCTGCTATTCCCCTCCATATATCCTCTTAGAGAGATGGCGTGTATGCATCTCCGTATCCTATCTCTTTGTGGAACTAAGAGGTAGACCGACGATCTGCCGGTTTCTCCCACTTTGACCTGACGACGTCTCATGCGCGTCCACCTCAGTCTATAAGGCCCCATAGATGCTGCCGCTCGGCGGTCCACTGACGCCACGTATTTGCAAAAAAATGCTTCACCGCCTCACTATCTCGCCTCCTGCCACCGGCCGGAAAGTAGTTCCAACTCATGGCCCGTCGTCTCCCTACGGAGACCTTGACCCCAGTCGCATGCCACGTGCTTGGGTTCCAAACAAGCGAACAGCGCGGATCCAAATGCACTTCAACTTCACTTGGGTGGCGCGCAAAAAAAAGGTCGGGCGGCCGATCCCATCGACCGCTTGCCAATTCGATCTGTCTCAGTTCCTCTCTCACATCTTCGTTAGGGCGATTCATACTACCCGGCAGAATTCTGAGCGGCCCATTTTCCGGTCCGTGTTTATCTAGCGCCGTGCGCACCGCAACTTGGGCTACGTTCGGTCCCCCATCGGCGTGCCAGTGCACTTGGCGCTGCAGACGACCGTCGGACGCAACAATCTTGGATGCATCGCCCAGACCACAGGCCCCGATATGAATCTCTTCGCACTGCAATAGCGCGCGGGCCCATTCCAATAATTCTGGTCGCTCCGCCTGCCGAAGCAGCCGTTCTCCCATCATGAGAAACTGACACGCACCAAGATTAAATTGTTCCGGCAAATGGGCGGCCTCCCACTCCGGTTCAACCGCGCGCTGAAGCGCATCAATCTCCGCAATCTCCTGCTCAGGCATGGGGTTTGGCACCAACAAGAAACCCATACGGTGAAAATGATCGATTTGGACTCTATTCATCAGATACTTTCTCTAACGCGTAGCTAAACAGACGTGCGACTGGCTGTATGACCCCCTAGCGGAATGCTCTATCCTAACTGACTCTGATTCGCCTGTTTCTCATTCACTCCCCTTCTCTCTTACCAGGCTGTGCAGGCCTTCAACGAGAACATCTATCTCTTCTTCTAACAAAAAGAATGTCATACTGGCTCGCAGGCCCTCCGGGCCGTGTGGCAGCGCCTTAATCACAATATTCCAGCGACGTTCTAACTCCTCACTAAGCGTCTTTCCTTTAATTCCACAGAGCCCGAAGCTGACTAAGGCCGCAGAGCGCTCTCCTGCTAACGGCGTATACAGATCGGCGCCCAATCCGAGCAGAGCGTCCTTAAGCAGCTGGGTAAGATGCTCTGTCCGTTTCCATATAGCAGATGTGTCTATCGCAGATAGGTATTCAACCGAACGAGCCCAGGCGTGGACCAAAGGCCAAGACCACGGCCCGTACTGGAAGCGCTCAGCGCTTGTGCGCAGCCGGTAAACGCCCCGCTCAAAGTCCAAGCTCTCCTGCGAACGCCCACCAGCATAGCGCACGTGCAGCGCATCTAGGCGTTCGCGGTGAACGTAGAGTAAACCGGCAGCATAGGGCGCGTACATCCATTTATAGGAAAGCAGACCGGCAAAATCGCAGCCGATATCGGGCAGGGACTGCGGCCACAAACCAGCCGAGTGGGCCATATCGACAAAGCTGAGAATACCGCGGAATCGCGCCGCAGCACACAGCCGCTCAACCGGAAGCCGGGAGCCTCGATCTGTCGTCACGTGACTCAGCGCGATAAGCCTAGTCCGCGCGTCAAAATGGCGTTCGAAAATGGCAACCTGTTCGTCGGCATCATCCACGATAGGCACTCGAATCAGCTCAATACCGCTAACGTCGCGCAGGTGTAGCAGCGGCAACAGGACGGCTGCCTCTTCGTCGTCACTAACCACAATGCGATCACCTACTTTCCATTCCAACCCACGCAAAACGGTTTGGAATGCCTCGCTAACCCCGCGCATGAGCGCTAGCTCTTCTTCTGAGCACGAAAAAAATTCGGCCAGCGTCTTCATACTTTGCCTGCGCCGGGCATATTCTTCATCCGGATACACTATGTGCATAGGCCCCCGTTCATACAGCTCACGCATTCGTTCAGCGTGTTCCTGAGCGACGGGCGTAGGCGTTATACTCACGCCGCCATTTTGCATCCAAATGTAGTTTTTCAGCGCGGGAAAATCGGCCCGGATGCGCGTTACATCAATGTCCATATACCCTCGCTTTCACACGGAATAACAGATACGCAAAAGGGGCCGTCCTCGTAAGGACAGCCCCATGCGTCAACTGCTCTTGCACGGTCTAGCGGCGACGCCGGCGACGCTGAAGTTGTGCACTGCGTTTGGATCGACCAGAAGAAGTCTCTTCTCCCGTTGCTCCACACAGCAGCGCTTCCAAATTATCGAAAGCGGTACCAATCATTTCCTCGTCCCAATCCCCGTCGATCTTTATTTTCAGCATTTCTTTTATCGCTTCTAACTCTTCGCCCTGAGCCTGCACCTTCGCGGTGCGCGCGGGTCCATTTTCCATTATTCCTCTTTCTTTTCTTCCGGTGCAAAAGGCTTGTAAATAATCTAACGGCACGCCGATTTCAACGCAACGTTTCGCACTCTACTGCGCCACAATACCCTACAGCAGCCAATGCATATACCTGAGCGGCTTCGCTCAGGCGACGGATTTCGACCCACTCATCGTCAGCATGGGCCGTTTCATTAGACGGACCGTAATAAAAGGCGGGGATCCCCGCGCCATGAGCGTATATATTCGCATCGCCCACAATGCGCATTCCGACGTATTCCTCTGGGCGCCCCACAACCGTTCGGTGCGCACGAGCTACGGCACAAACGGCCGGATCATCAATAGGCGTTTCAAAAGGCTCCCGTTCATGCTCCATTTCGACGCGCCACTCCAAGCCGCCCTGTTCGGCGATTTGGGCAACGAGTGCCTCCAGCTCAGCGAGCACTTCTTCCGCGCACCGTCCTGGCACCCAGCGGCGGGTCCCTTGCAGCAGACCCTGCACCGGAGTTCGATTAAAATAATCACCTACGTGCACTTGTCCAAGATCGACGCGTTCGGGACCGGCCAACGGATGCCCCACTTCCCCATCGAGTCGATCCTGTAGCGCACCCAGCGCCTGCAAGATTGAACCCACGTAGTGGATGGGATTTTCCCCATAAGCTACATACTGCGTATGACGCCCCCCCAGCGGAGAAGTCAATCGGATCGTAAAGACCATGGATCCCATGCTCATAACCCAGAGCGCATCGCGCCCTTCAACTATGAGAATCCTGTCGCAGTTAAGCACACCGTCTCGTATGTCGCAGACCAAAGCGCAGGGGCCATCCTTTTGAGCCTCAGTCTCCTCGTGCCCTACAACGGCAGTCAGCCACACATCCCCACGCATCTGCATCCCGCTGTCAATAAGTGCCTTAGCCGCGCCGAGCATTGCGGCCATCCCCCCCTTCATATCGGTAGCACCGCGACCATATATCCGCTCCCCTTCACGGCGCACGGGCCCACACGCCCCCTGCGGGATCGTATCGAGATGGCCATTCAACAGCAAAGTAGGTCCCCCCCCACTGCCCGGTATCCGAGCATAAAGGTTGTTGCGCCCCGGCGTTATGGGACGAACTAAAACGTCCAAGCCAAGCGAACGCATCATCTCTTCAAAAAGAACGCATACTTCTTGCTCATTCATGGTCACACTAGGCACGGACACGAGTTCGGCTGCCCGGTCGGCAACCCAGGCCGCGTCTACCGCATCGCGAACCCGCTGCTCTATGTTCATAGACCAATGACTCCTTGCATCGTTTGCAATTGTATCTTCACGAATAAACTCGATCCACACTGCGTACTCGAGTGCGTTAGTGCGGACAAGCAAAATGCATCATTTCAGTGCGATCCACGTGCGCATTGAGTATAGCATATACCAATGATAGCTCAAAGTAGACGCCGTTAGAGCATTACCATCTTAATAACTACCCCTTCCCCTCAGGTGCTCTTTTCTCTTCTAACTTCCCCTGCTCTCCATTATCTCTCAGCGTTTGCCACCGATCAGCCCATTCGCTTACTTTGCTGCACACCATGCATTTTCCATCTATACGGAGCGTATTCTATGGGCGTATTTTATGACTTGGGCCGACCCGTTGTCGGCGGATGGATGGGCGGAGGCTGGCTGCTGCATGACCCCGTGCGCAAGCTGGACCTGCTCTGGGGCGGTGAATTTGGCCAAGAAGGGGCGATTCTCTTCGCCATAGACGTAGACAGTGGTCGAACTGTTGAAGAATTCCGCGCAAGCTGCCGAGAGTTTAGCGCGACTCCAGACCCCCAAACCGATACTTTGTGGATTTGCACCTACCACGGTTTATATCAACCGGGGCACCTGCTACTCTCGTGGAATCCACGCGACCGAAACCTAGTTTCACACGGCTTTCCCCCGCTGGTCGACCAGCGATTTTGTGGTTCGCCCCTAGTTGCACCCGACGGCACCATCTACTTAGGCACCCATCCCCATGGACACCTCGTTCAGTATGACCCACTGCGAGACCGATGGAGAGACTGTGGGCAACAAGCACTTCCTCCCATTGTGCCCGACCAGCACATATGGTGCTACCCGCGTCAGGTCCTCGATAGCGGCGAGGTGGTTTGCAATATCGCACGCGATCCGGTCTCCAACGTAGCCTACGACCCACAGAGCAACCAGCGCCGCGCACTCACGGACCTGCCAGAAGCGCCCGAAGTCGCCCCCCCGACTCGGGCCGTGCGCGCACAGTTTCGGTTTGATGCGCGCTACGAATTAGACGGGCAGCTGCGCACAAGCGACTACCAGCCCAAAGTGGCGACCGATGTGGTTGGGCTCAACCCAGGACCAGATGGAAAAATGTACGGCAGCACGATTATATCTATGCACATTTTCAGCTTTGATCCCGCAAGCCGCGCACTCGAAGATTTGGGACGCGTCGGGTGGGGGGGTGGAGAAATTTACGACGTCATAGCCCACCGCGATCGGCTCTATATGGGCAGCTATTCAGGTGGCTATTGGGGCGTATACGATCCAGAGCGTCCCTGGAACCCCCTCCCGAATAGCGAAGGGCGCGATCGAGCGGCGAATCCGCACAGTTTTGGCCTTATCGGAGACGATATGAACCGCCCGTTTGAATACGCAGTTGGG
>CEVF01154629.1_pt1 | contig 12475 bp, 3 predicted proteins | sample 356441 | NCBI WGS metagenome assembly CEVF01 (sample SAMEA2622765, study PRJEB7988) | marine metagenome | biome: marine biome (ENVO:00000447); feature: surface water layer (ENVO:00002042); material: "saline water (ENVO:00002010), including plankton (ENVO:xxxxxxxx)" | depth 5 m
GCAGTAATAGTACCTCGGACCCCAATAAAGGCACTGTGGATTTTAAAGGAGTAACCTTCCAAAACCTACAGTTACAAACAGTTTCACCCTATTTCCAAGTGGACTATATGGGGTATAATGACGAGGTAAAGTTTGCCGATTTCCCAGTTACGATTTCTGAAATAGAACTAACCGCAAACAATTCCACTACAGCACTTTCCTTTAACCTTGATGTAAATATGATGGAAAAAGGTTTTGCGGGAAGTACCACCTTATCCATAGTAGGAGGATTTAACGAAAATGAAGAATTACATCGTTGGCGATTTCAGAAAATTGAAATAGGAAAAATAGAGATTGAGGCTGACTTGGGAACCATCCAGATTAGAGGAATGGTGGATATTAAAAGTGATGACCCAGTTTACGGAGATGGTTTTTATGGCGAACTGGGAGCCACTTTTAATGGAATCGCTGTGGATGCTTCAGCATGGTTTGGCAAAAAAGATTTTAGGTATTGGTTTGTTGATGCCTATGCAGATTTATCACAAGTGCCAACACCCCCAATGATTGGGCCAGCCATTGTAAATGGTTTTGGAGGAGGCGCTTATTATAGGATGAGCAAAAAGCCAGGTGAATATTCCGCATTGGTTCCTTCTGGACAATCTTATATTCCAAATGCGAACAATGCGCTAGGTTTTCGTGCGCTAATTGGTTTTGCGCTAGCCAACGAAAAAGCATTCAATGGTAAAGTAGGTTTTGAGATGGACTTTAACAGGAACTATGGGCTTAACCGGGTCATGTTTTATGGAGAAGGACATATCGTAAAAGCACTGGATTTTGAGTTTGGAGATCAATTCAAACAAAAGTTGCAGGGCATGGAAGAAAAAATAAATGCTTTTGGTGAGAACAACCCCACTATGCAACGTCTTAAGGAAACCAATCTGGTTGATTATAGCAAAGTTAGTTTTCCTCAAGATGGTTTAACCTTTGATGTTGGGATCGATGCCAATTTTGCCATGGAGATGGATTTTCAGCATAGTACGTTCCATGCCGAGCTGGAAATTTTTGTGAATGCTCCTGGTAACTTTTTTCAAGGTGTTGGGCCTAAGGGAAGGGCTGGCTGGGCTGTTTTTCACATAGAACCGGATGAATGGTATCTCCATATCGGAACACCTGAAGATCGTATTGGGTTAAAACTTGGATTGGGTAGTTTTAGTCTGACTAGCACATCATATTTAATGATTGGGGACAACATCCCGGGAAGTCCACCGCCACCTGCCATTGTTGCCGAAATTTTAGGAGTTGACACAGAAAGTTTGAATTATATGCGAGATCTCAATGCGCTTGAAAGCGGAATGGGATTTGCCTTTGGTGCAGATTTTAGTATCGATACAGGTGATATGACCTTTTTGATATTTTATGCACGTTTTCAAGCGGGACTGGGCTTTGATATCATGATTAAAGACTACGGCGAAACGGCTTGTAAAGGGAGTGGCCAGATTGGAATTGATGGATGGTATGCCAATGGTCAAGCATATGCTTACTTACAAGGTGAGCTCGGCATCAATATAAAATTGCTGTTTGTTCGGAAGAAAATACCCATAATCAAAGCTGGTGCTGCGGTTTTGCTACAAGCCAAATTACCCAACCCTGCTTGGTTTAAAGGGTATTTAGGGGGGCATTTCAATTTATTGGGAGGTCTAGTTAAGGGTAGGTTCCGATTCAAGATTGAACTCGGCGAGGAATGTGAGATAATCGGAGGGGCTCCTTTGGGTGGTTTAAAGGTTATTTCCGATGTAACCCCAAGGGATGGCACCAGTGAAATGGATGTTTTTACCGTACCACAAGCCGCATTTAACATGCGTATAAACCATCCGTTTGAATTGGAGGATGATGAAGGTGTAAAAACCTATCGTATTCTTTTAGATGAGTATAGTGTCACCAGTGAGGGGAACCCCATCAATGGCGAATTGCAGTGGAATGAAAACAACGACCTGGCCAACTTTGTGTCCCACGATATTTTACCACCTCATTCCCCAGTGCATGTTAAGGTTGTCGTTAGTTTTCAAGAAAGAAAAGGCAATAGATGGGTGACGTTGACCTATGAAGGAAAACCAGCTAAGGAAATTGAGGAACGCAGTTTTACCACAGGCGAAGCACCGGATTATATTCCACTTTCCAACGTAGTGTACACATATCCCGTGGTTGACCAGCACTATTTTTATCAGAATGAGAGAAACTCGGGCTATGTAAAATTGGAAAGAGGACAGCCCTATTTGTTCAATCCCCAAACAGATTGGGTCCAATCCACAAGTTTTGGAACAGAAACGCAAAGTATATCCAATAACAAAGTATCATACAATGCTTCTGATAAAATGGTTCATTTTGATTTCCCGACGCTTCAGAATCAGCAGACCTACAATTTTACAATAGTCAGTCTATCCCCAGAAGAAGCATCAGCTGGAAGCGTGGCTGAAAATTATGTGGAAGGGAACACTGGTCAAGATGGAAATTCCGTTGAGGTCCGTAATCGAGAAATAGGCACTACTGCCCAAAAAGCCGCAGGAACCGAAGTTTTGGTTTATGAATTTACTACAAGTCAATTCAACACCTTTAAAGAAAAAGTATCGGCAAAAGAAGTGGATCAATATTTATTGGATCCCATATTTTCCAATGTACATGCATTGCAAGTAGACGTGATTCCTTCGGAAAGATTTGGTAAAGAGGAGTTGCTAGGTGATGATTTTACGGCTAATGAGCCAATGATAACCAGACAAGCGGTTTTAAGTGATAGCTATTACCATGAAGTCATAAATCCCCTGATTTACGAAGGGTATCCATTGGAACCCCGTTTCACAGTTGATCGAGAAGTTAATGAATTGGGGATACCACCAAAAAAGGGTGTTGATATAATGACTTGGTACATCTCCTACCTGGAGTCGAATCCAAACTATTCCTTGCTGGATAGAAGAATACCCTATCGTTACAATTTACCTTTTTACTACAAACAGGATTTTATCGATATCCAATATAAGGTAGTGAATGCGTACCTACATGAACCTGAAAAATATCAGTCACAAATTGATAGGTATAACTACATTATAAATGGAGTAATGCCACCCATTCGTACAGGAGATTACAAAGTAAGGTTCCAATACATGCTCCCTGGGAATATTCCAGGAACCTCCCAAATCTTTAAGTATAACAATCCCTATTAATGGTAATGTCTATGAAAGGACTTTTGATTCCACGGAGCTTTCTCCCTGTTATTTTATTAAGTTGTCTGTTTGCGGCCCAAGCCTATTCGCAACAGGACTCCCTAATAGTTGTCGAGCCTCAAATTGTTGCCATGGCACGCCCACAACAAGATGGAAAGATATTGATCAGGTGGGCCGTTACCACTCCGCTTGCTTGGCGTAAACTAAATGAATATGGGTATGAGTTAAAGCGCTATACGGTAACTCGAAACAACACTACACTATCGGTGCCCATTGAAAAATCACTTGGAATATTTATGCCGAAACCATTGGAAGAATGGATGCCGATGTTGGAAAATAACGACAATGCCGCTGTAATGGCCCAATCCATTTACGGGGAAGGTTTTGATGTGGAGGGAATGGATGAGCTTTCTGCCATAGTCAATTTGGCCGAAGAACAAGAACAACGATTTACATGGGGACTGTATGCTGCCGATCAAGATTATGAAGTGGCGCAAATGGCAGGCTTGGGGTTTATTGATCAAGAGGTGGAGGACAATGAGAAGTATGCGTATCAAATCACCTCATTGGTTCCCAAAGACATTATGGAAATTCAAGAAGGTGGAGTGTTTACGGGACTCCAAGATTATGAAGAATTACCCAAACCCATGGACTTGGCAGGAGTGTTTTTAGATGGGAAATGCATGTTAAGCTGGAATTACGCCATCCATAATCAAATTTACAATAGCTATTTCATTGAACGCTCGGAGGATGGAGTAAACTTTGAAGGTCTTAACGATTTACCCCTCACCAGTCTCAACAACAGCGATAAAACAGACCCTTTACGAATGTTTTATACCGATTCCATTACCAACGGAAAAACCTACCATTATCGCATTAGGGGAAAAACACCTTTTGGGGAAATTAGTCCCGTATCCGAGGTGGTTTCAGGGAAAGGAGAGAAAAAATTGGCCTACGTGCCACACATTACCACCAAATACTATGAGGATGATAAGACCGTATTGTTGGAATGGGAGTTTTTGGAAGAAGGCAATGACCTGATTACCGGTTTTGAACTCAATCAAAGTGATAATGTAGACGGAACCTACAAGCCCGTAGTAAAAAATATTCCACCCGAAGCTCGAAAAGTGCGCTATGATAGTTTGATGCCTACAAATTATATGACGATTACTGCCTTGGGCAAAAATGGGGGTAAACAGACATCGTTTCCTGCTTTGGTACAGCCCGTGGATTCGGTACCCCCAGTTAAACCCAAAGGGTTTATGGGAACCGTGGACAGTTTGGGCGTGGTTACGTTGACCTGGACTCCGAACCCCGATAAGGATATTCTTGGGTACCGTGTGTATAAAGGCAACAACAAAAAAGAGGAATACAGCCAAATTACGGTTTCCCCGCACCAAGCAACCACATATTACGACAGTGTTTCAGTAAAAAACCTGAACAGTAAAGTGTATTACCAGCTTATTGCCGTGGATCAACGTTTCAATATGTCGGAACCCTCGGATATTTTGGAACTCAAGAAACCGGATTTCATCAAACCCACCCAACCCGTATTTAAATCCTACAATATAAAAGAAGGAAAAGTACACCTCACATGGGCCAGTAGCTCCAGCGACGATTTGTTAAGGCACGAGCTATATCGGAAGGCGGGTGATAGTCTGGATTGGAAACTTGTTTATACGGTTGACAGTCGGCAGAATGCAGGTAGCAGTATGCAGTATGCGGATAACGGTATGCAGAATGCAGATAACAGTATGCAGTATGCAGGTAGTAGTAAAGATTCCCTGCTTACTGCCCAACTGCCAACTGAACCCCTGCCTACTGCAAAACTGCCCACTGAACAATGGACGGACAAGAATGTAGAAGAACAACAATACAGCTACACCCTAATAGCCATTGACGATAGTGAATTGGAATCTGACCCAGCACCTCCGCTTACCGTAATTGTACCCAAAACTAGTTTGTATCCAGCTATGGAAGGCCTTTATGGACAAGCGGATAAAGAAGCGGGAACCATAACGATTCGTTGGAAACCTTATAAGGAAAAAGGAGCCTCAAAGATTACCATTTATAAAGGGATTCAAGGCAAACCCCTAAATCTTTTAAGGGAAATATCTGTAGATGTTAGTGGAATTGTGGATAGTAAAGTAAAACCGAACAATACCTACGAGTACCTGTTTCGGGTAGTTTTTAGGGATGGAGGGGTAAGTGTGGTTTCAACGTTGAATGTAAAATATTGATGGTCATGAAAAAAAATGTAATTCTACTTAGTTCACTTTTTTTATTCTTAATAAATAGTGCTTTTGGACAAGATTATGCTTTATGGACCTCCACAAAACCATATCAGGCAAATACTCCAGGATATAATTATAGTGCTGGTTATGTGAAATTAGCAGATAATTGGTTATTAGACGATCCCAATCCAGGTATTTATACAAATATTCCTCAACCACCAATCAAAGCAGGGGCTTATGAAAGACAAACCTTTAATTTATTGGGTAATCCAAATACTCTTTTATGTTCAGGTGGTGGATCTGAATGGATCAACAAGTATGAACCGTTTGTATTTGGACATAATGGAGTAATACAAATATGTCATGATATAATTTCTGATGAACCAGAAGATTATACATCTGTATGGCAATATGCCGTAATACTGCCATACTATGTACAGCCAAATGATAATGAAAGAACACATGACGATTTACTGTTCATAACCAACCAGAATAATTTTCAAGACCAAATTAGTAATGTGTCAGGTGTAAAATGGAGATATAGCTTTGATAACAACGTAAACTTTATTGATTTTCCTGAAAACATAAAACACCAATTTCCACTTAATGCTACAGTAGGTGAAATTCTGGCAAATGAGGTCAATGCCAATTCTATACAAAACCTAAGGGTTAAAATGGCTTTGGATGTTCCTAATAGTATAATCCCTCAAATTGAATCAGGAATTCTAACTTTTACTATAATCCAGAGTTCCCCCAATCTTATCCCCCCAATTATCCCCATAGCCGAAGAATGCCCCAATACAAATAATGGCAGCTTTACCATGACTGTTGATCGGGATTTGGATGAAGATGAGTTTCTATTTGTGGCATTGTATGCGGAAAATAATGATGATCAAGTTATTGATAATGAGTATACAGAGACCTTATTTGACAATGAAGATGGGACCTACAGCTATACTTGGCCCGAGAATTTGGCCCTGGGGAATTACAAGATAAAATATCAAACTCGTACAGAAGGCGAAGATGAACCCGATGATCAATCTTGGAATAGTTTGGAACACTCACTTGTCTTTACCATAGACCCAGCAGACCCGGTAACCTATACCTTGACCCCGATTGATGTAAACTGCTTTGGTGGCAGCGACGGCCAAATCCAGATCAATGCCAATGGTGGCACTGATGGGAACTATCAATTCCGATTGGATGGAGGGAACTGGACTAATTTTTCTGGACAACACAACCACACTATAACAGGTCTTCCAGTGGACGATTATAGTGTTGATGTACGGGATGGCAATAATTGCGCAGGAACTATTAATGATAATGAAGTGACCATTGATGAACCGGAGGAGGAAATACAGTTCTCAGGCATAACAATTCAAGACGCTACAGCCTTTGGCTTTACCAATGGAAGCATCAATGTACATGTAAGTGGCGGAACCGAAGGTTATACCTACGAATGGACCGACGGGAACAACAATACAGTTGATACAGGTGCAGCACAACACATTAATGGAGTTTACAAAATTACCTTGGAAGATATTTCCGCAGACACCTATACGCTTACCGTTTGGGATTCCAAATATAATTTGGCAAACCAAAATAATAATGGGGGCTGTACCTATTTCGACAGTTTTGCGGTAGATGAACCACCCCTATTGCAATTGGAGGTTGAAGAAACGATACCCATCTCCTGTAATAGCGCCAACAATTACAACAACCCATCCAACGATGGGCAATTGACTGCCGTCGCTTCCGGAGGTGTGCCTCCTTATCAATACTCCTGGAAAAAGAAAATCAATGGTTTTTGGCAGGATATACCCAATCAAGATACAGCGATATTGAACAATCTGGAAGCGGGCGAATATGCTGTAAATATTGAGGATGTGAATGGGATTGTAATCGGCACCTATGTTAACAACCAACTGCAACAAACCAATGATGTGACCTATGCATTGGAAGAACCCGAACTCCTCACTGTTCAGATAGAAAAAACGGATATCAACTGTTTTGGAGGCAGCGATGGAACAGCTACAGCAATCATTAATGGAGGAACCCCGCCTTACGAATTTTTATGGTCATCAGGCGCGAATACCGAGGCCGCAGAGGGACTTTGGTTAGGCAACCATACAGTTTATGTAGTGGATGCACTAGGCTGTGAGGCCGAAGCCGAAGTAACCATTGAGCAACCCGATGCTCCCGTATCCATTTCCAATCCAGAATATGTGCAACCCACCGCCAATGGCTTTACCGATGGCAGTATTACGGTTCAGGTGAATGGGGGAACTCCTTTTGACGATGATAGCTATTCTTATGAATGGCGGGATGAAGAAAACAACCTCATTAATACCACATCGGCGCAAGTAAATCTAGAGGGATGTGTCATCCAATTACATGATATTCCAGCAGGCACCTATACCATTACCGTTACCGATGCCAACTACGAAAATGCCGTTCAACAAGAAGGATGCACCTATGTTGAGGTGTTCATTTTGACCGAACCCCCTGCTTTGGAGTTGAGCGTGGAGCAGACCATTCCAATTTCATGTAATGGAGGCAATCAATTCAACAATCCTTCGGATGATGGTCAATTGAAGGCAATCGCATCAGGTGGGGTGCCCTTTGAACCACTCATTGATGGACAATACGGCTACATCTACACGTGGAAGAAAAAAGATGAGCAGAACAACTGGCAAATTATTCCCAATGTAACGGGTAATATTTTGGATAATGTTGATGTAGGTGAATATGCAGTCAATATTGAAGACGCCAATGGAATTGTTCTAGGGGTTTATTTGAATAATGTTTTGCAAGAACCTACAGATTATATCTATCCAGTGGCCGAAACAGAACCCATTGTGCTACAACTTGACAAAATAGATGTAAGCTGTTTTAATGGCCATGATGGTTTTGCTTCCGTGGCCATAGAAGGAGGCATGCCTCCTTACGATGTTTCATGGTCGTCAGGCGCCGTTGGTGAAATGGCCGAAAATTTGATGGCAGGCACCTATTTTGTGTACGTCAAAGATTTCTACGGATGTGAGGCCAGTGGACAAATAACCATAGAACAACCAGAGGAGTTGAAAATCAATATCATGGATACTGTTGTCCCTAGCTGTTATGATGCAAATAACGGCAGCATAACGGTAAGTGTATCGGGTGGAATAGGGGAGTACACCTTTTTGTGGAATACAGGAGAAACCACTTTGACCCTTTCAGCATTGTACGAAGGAACATATACACTCGAAGTGATGGATGGCATTGGTTGCACCACCACTAAAGAAATTCTATTGGAAGCCCCGTTCCCGACCGAAGTAATTTTAGGTGCGGACAGGACGCTGTGCAATGGGCAACAGCATTTTATGGATATCGGTATCAACGACCCGCAAGCTTCTTATTTATGGACATCCAATACTGGATTTACCAGCACTTCGCCCCAAGTCAACCTATCCGAAGCTGGAATTTATACCGCTACGGTAACCAATAGTTTGGGATGTTCAGGAAGTGATACCATAGAAATAACAACAACTGAAATTGATATTGATGCCCAGTTCTTGATCTCATCGCAAGCCTTTGCAGGGGAAGAAGTGGTCTTGGTAAACACAAGTAGTCCCATAGGAACCAACGAGGAATGGGTTTTCCCTCAAAAGGCCAAAGTGGTGGAACAAACTGAGGGGATGGCCATTGTCCGTTTTGATGAACCGGGCGCCTACGAAGTGATTTTAAGAAACTATCATGGGGATTGTTATCAAGATGTGACCAAAACAATCATAGTGGCGGAAGCCATGGAGCTCCCCGACGTAGGTGATGCCATAGCACCTTTCATTAAAGAATTCAAAATTTTTCCAAATCCATCATCTGGCTCATTTACCGTAATGGTGTCCTTGCAGGAAGAAGCAACAGCTTCATTACGGATATTCGGTCTGACCACAAATCATGTGTACGACGAACAGCAATTGACAGGTAGTGCCATATACGAAGTGCCATACACCATGGATTTGGCTTCGGGAGTGTACCTCGTGCTCTTGGAAACTTCCAAAGGAAGCGAAATCAGAAAGATTGTGATTTTATAATGAAGAAGACTAATTATATAGCTGTGGGATTGTCAATTTGGCTCTTTGCATCATGTGCCAAAGAGGTGGCCATTCCCATCCAGGCCCAATTTGAAGTTGAGGTGCAAGAGAATGATTTTTCAGTACCCGTTCGTGCTAACATCAACAACAAGACCGAAGGTGCGGACACTTATCTATGGACTTTTGAAGGAGGTGCTCCCTCATCATCTACGGATGAAAATCCGGGCACCGTTCTTTACACCGTTCCCGGCAATTATACGATTGCTCTGGAAGCATCAAACAGGGACGGTACCAATGAAGTTTCTCACTTTCAAATTAAAATAGATGAAGCCATTGTACCAGATTTTCAAATAAACATTGAGAATGATAATGATCTACCGGTAAAGGTCAACATAGAAAACTTTACCACTGGCGCAACCAGCTATCAGTGGACGTTTGAAAATGGAATTCCGACCACCTCAAAAATGGAATCCCCACAAAACATTGTTTTTAATGAACCAGGAAAGCATGTGATAACACTTGAAGCCGGGAATGGCAGGGAAATGCAGTTGATTTCCGACACCATTACAGTGGCCCCAGCTATTGTGGCCGATTTTGATTATGAAGTTGCTTTTGAAGATGATGATTTTCAGGTTCCGGTTACATTGACCATGATCAATAAAAGTTTGAGCGCTACAGGATTTGAATGGACTTTTGCTACCGCCGAACCAACCTCTAGCATAGAAACCAATCCCTCCATTACCATAAATGCCCCGGGTGTTCATCAACTTCAACTCAAAGCTTTCAACAGCAAACGCAGCCGCACCATCATCAAAGAGATAACGATTTATGAAAATACCAACCTAAGAATTTTGGAAAATGTGGAGCTAGGAATTGGTTCCGCTCACAATGCCAATACCACGGGTGCTTTTTATTCCACAACTAAAAGAAATGTTTACCCAAAAGATAGTGTGCCATTGGATGATGGAAGTTCTATCGACATCGCATTTTTTGCACTCAACCAAGATTTCAACTTTAACAAGTTTGTATCTCCAGATGAGGTGCAGGAGTACACATTTGAGGCTATTCCCAATGCAAAGCATACCAAATTTATAAACCTACAAGAATCCTGCGAATGTGAAGCATCACTTTCTGTCGCCGAATTTGATGCCATGACAGATGATTCACTTTTGGACGGATTGGACATCGAGGAAACCATAGGGGGAATTCAGGATTTTGATGATTCCGTGGTTCCGAGGATTGTACTTTTTGAAACATGGGACGGACGCAAAGGGGCGATTAAAATAAAAGAGTTTGTACACGCTGGGGCAGACTCATATATCGTGGTGGATGTTAAAGTGAAAAAGCAGTGACCAATGAGCAATAAACAATTTACAATAATCAAAATGAAAAATTATCAAAGCCTGGTGAGTGTCATTCTGAACATCGAGAAGAATCTCTCATGGTCTCAAACCTACCAGTCATTATTAAATAAACTGTTCATTGTATATTGTTTATTGTTCACTGTATTGGCAACAGCACAAATCTACCCGGTACAGGTTACGCCACAAATGGTGCCGCCGTACAGTTTTAAACTATCCGATTACACAACTACCACCCAAGAAAAACTGTTCGTGAACCTTTTGCTCACCGATGCCCAGGAATCAGGGAGGCAGGTGCGGTTGAAATTGTTCGTGGAAGGCCCGGGGATCAAGTTTCAATCTACGGACTATGTTTCCGGGGCAATGCCCATTATCCTGAACGGAGGAATCAACAACAGATTGACCAATCTGGACCTGCAACCCTATTTTAACCAGAACAATCTGGTAGGGATAACACCCAAACAATATGGCCAACAGTTGCCCGAAGGGCAGTACCGTTTTTGTTTTGAGGTATATGATCAGTTTTCGGGCCAACGGATATCCAACCGCAGCTGTGCCAATATATTCCTGATACTGAACGACCCGCCCATTTTGAACGTTCCCGGTCGTGGGGACCTCGTTACGGCACAAAACCCGCAGAACATTATTTTCAACTGGACCCCAAGGCACATCAATGCAGGGGCGGTGCAATATGAATTTACCCTAAAGGAACTATGGGACACGGGCATGGACCCACAGGCCGCCTTTATGGCAAGTCCGCCACTGTACCAGACCACTAAATTTGCCAATACCCTGCACTATGGCCCTGCCCAGATGCAGCTCTTGGAGGGGAAGACCTACGCTTGGCAGGTAAGGGCCTTTGTGAGCGATGGGATCACCACCACCAGCCTGTTTAGGAACAATGGCCTGAGCGAGATCTTCCATTTTACCTACAGGGCCGATTGTCCACCGCCCCGTTTTGTACTCTCCGAGGCCGAGAACGCCCAGACCGTAAAAATCAATTGGCAAATGGGGCAACATTTGCGCTATAGGGTACAGTACCGCAAAAAAGGGTGTGGGGAGGACGATTGGTTCGGGCTGTGGTCACGAACCAACGAGGCCACCATCCGCAATCTGGAAGCGGGCACCACCTACGAGTTTCGTGTGGGCGGGGAGTGTACCCCAAATGGAGGTCTGGCCTATTCCGCGATACACGAGTTTACCACTCCTACGGAGGACGAAATGGCTTATTACAATTGCGGCATACCGCCCGAGGTGGAAATCGCCAACCAAGACCCTTTGCTGAACCTTGGGGTGAACGAGGTGTTCACGGCGGGGGATTTCCCCATTGTAGTTCAGGAAATATCAGGGAACAACGGCTATTTTTCAGGTTGGGGCTATATCACGCTGCCCTTATTGGAAAGTATCAAAGAAGTGGTCGATGTTGCCAATGTGGTGACAGGAGGAGATGTAAACGTGGGCAAATTCACCCGGATTCGTGTGGAGTTTGACAACATCAAGATCAACACCGATTACCAATTGGTGGAGGGCATGGTGGAGACGAGCTATGACCCGGATTGGTCGGGGATTGTGGATGTGAATGAGGCGATTGAGGATATTAAAATGACCTTCGA
>CEVF01099824.1_pt1 | contig 12444 bp, 14 predicted proteins | sample 356441 | NCBI WGS metagenome assembly CEVF01 (sample SAMEA2622765, study PRJEB7988) | marine metagenome | biome: marine biome (ENVO:00000447); feature: surface water layer (ENVO:00002042); material: "saline water (ENVO:00002010), including plankton (ENVO:xxxxxxxx)" | depth 5 m
TAGTGATGATTTTGAGCCCCGTGCCTTTGGTGACAATATTGCAAAGTGGGGGACAAGTTTAATTCTGATTGAATCCGGAGGGTATCCCGGTGACCCCGAAAAACAGGAAATCCGAAAATTGAACTATGTCTCCATTCTTTCCGCACTATACACCATCGCTACAGGGTCCTATCAAAATATTCCCATTGAGGACTACGAAAAAATACCCCGCAATGACAGAAAGCTTTTTGACCTGAAAATAGAAAACGTCACGTATGAATTATTGGGTAATGATTATATCCTTGACCTGGGGATTTTCACCAATGAAATTGATTTGGAAAAACATGATCAATTTTATTACAGGGCTTCAGTTGGTGACCAAGGCGATCTTTCCACCTTTTATGGATACAAAACGTTTGATGCTTCCGGCTACAAGATAGTACCACCTAAGGTGGCCACTGTGGAGCATGTTGAAGATGCCATGGATTTATTGAAAAACGGCATTGCCTACGTTAAGACCCAATTGCCCGAAAAAAGCAAATTTGTTCATCTCCCACTAATTTTGGTCAATGACGATTTTGAATTAAAGGATTTTAGACTATGGCCCGGAATGAATCCCACTTTCTTTTTGGAAAAAGAGGGCAGTTTGACCCATGCCGTGATCAATGGTTTTCTTATAGATCTGTCCAAGCCCCTGAATGAACAGCATACCGGCAATGGGTTGATTTATGATTGATTTTTGTTGAATCAATCATAGTGTAAAGGGCATCCACTATCTTTTTGAATAAATAAGCCTCTTAATGTGGAGTATGCTGATATTGTAGAGAAACATCCAACTTGTTTCTTTGGATGGAAAACAATAAAAAAGGCTGTTTGAAATGTGATACGTCAACCTGAACTTGTTTCAGGTTCTCATAAAACCTATCATAAATATGATGGGATTCCGAAACGAGTTCGGAATGACGACTACTTCAAACAGCCTTTTCTGTAATTTATAATCTGCTACTTTTTCAAAGGAGTCACTTTAAAGCTCCTATACTCAATAGGGCCGTGATCACCTTGAATCATAAAGGGGCCAGGTTCACCTTCTTTACTGTCCAGAGCACCCCCGGTAATTCCTGGAATCGTAGCATCGGAAATAACGGTTTTGCCGTTTAATGTAACGGTAACCCTTCTTCCGATCAAGGTAATGTCATACGTCTGCCACTCACCAGCCGGTTTGGAGGCATTTTCGTTGGGTTCCAAAAAACCGTAAACCCCGCCCAAATAGATGTCGGAAGGTTCATAGCCTTGGCTGTCCACAATCTGGACCTCGTAACGTCCACGCAAGTAGATGCCGCTATTGCTTCCTTCGGGGTAACGAAATTCGACGTGTAGCTTAAAATCTTGGAATTTCTCATCGGTAATCAGGTTGGAACCGGACTCGGGACTGGTCAATATGCCATCTTTAACCACCCATTGGTTCTTTTCGCCATCAATATGCCATCCTGTAAGGTCTTTGCCATTGAACAAATCAATGGTTTTTCCCCATTTTGGGTTTTCGGTATATTCCAATGCGGGAGCTTTAACCCCTGTCCAGTTCAATATGGAGCCATCGGTATAGATCAGTGTGCCTTTCAATGTTTCACCTTCCAACGCTCCATGGAAAATCATATCACTTCCCTTGGGTTCCCATTGGTTGGGAATACTAAAGGTAAATTTATTCTCTCCATAAGTTTCAATCTCTGAAATGGGTCTTGCACTACCAAAAGCAAAGACAAAACGACCTAATAAAGTGGCGTGCCCCGAATGCCTTATCTCCAACCATGAAGGGACCGTCTTCCCCATAAAATCCATTTCCAAATCCCATCTGCCTTCCAATGGGCTGATGTTCTGGGCGTAAAGATTGCTTGTCAGACCTAAAAGTAAGGTCCAAATAAAAGTGTAAATTGTTCTTCTTTGGGTTATCATACGTATGTTTAGTTTTATTGCTGTCCAAGATACGTATAATCCCAAAAAAAACTCAGGTTTTCAATGCATCTGGGTTATTCGCAACCACCGGTAAAACCATCGGCGCTAAACTTCGTTTGTACTGCTCCTTGCAAACCGTTATGGGTCAGTTGAATGACCAAGTTGCTCTCACCGCTTCCATCACGTTTTGGGGTGCAATATTCAAATAGGTAATAGCTGCCAGCCTGTTCTTCCACGCGTTGTGAAATATCATTGAAGGTGTTTTCCAGTTCTTCGGAATTACTGGCAAAAACACTGGCGGTTTTACCAATTTCCGACAATACTTCGGTGTCTATTTCTGCTCCGAGCCCAATGGTGAAGAAGGAAATGTTGCTATCGGCTTCTTCCACCGCTTCTAATGCATCGGACTCCCGATAACGTGATGCCTGGTCGGTACCATCGGTAAACAACACCACGGAAGCAGCGTTGATCACTTCTGAATTTTCGTTGATCAAATCTTCGGCAATATCCGTTGATTTGATTACCGCACCGTACAAATCAGTTGATGGGTCGTTGCTGATATCTGTTGTGATGCCGTCCACTGAAGCCGTCAATTCCGTTGCAGAGGATGTCAATGGGTTCAACAAATGGAGCTCATCCTCACCATCGAACCAATAAATGGCCATTTTGAAGGATTCCGTAGCCGGAGACGGCATTACATTGTTGATGAAGCTGATGGTGGCCGCCTTCAATTCGTCCAGACTACTTTCCAGCACACTGTTGCTCAAATCCAATACCAAGAGGGTGTTGTTGTTGAACACTTGGGAGTTGGGTGAAATCCGTGCAAAAGATTCCGAAGAGGATATGGCGTTGAAACAATCGTCGTTTCGTCCTTGTTCATAAATGGTAAACTGGTCTGCGGACAAACCAGAAATGGGATTGCCCATAAGATCGGAAACCCTGAACAGCACAGAAACCTTGCCCGGCAAGGTGGTAAACTCATCCTGGATGGACAATAGCAGTTCGTTTTCATCAAAACCTAGGCAATCATCCGGTTCTTCACCAAGTCCAAGCTCACTGTCATTAATGTCAAAACTGACATCGTCATCTGCATTTCCGCAGGAAAATAAAACAAGGGTAAATAAAAATAGAAATGTAAATTGAAGTAAATTTCTCATGCTCATATACGTTAAGGTCCTTCATGCACAACGTTGAATTTGATTGAAAAGTATTCGTGACCCTTAGAATTAAATTAAGGAAAAGTTAAAAGAAAATTGAGATGTTAAAATGATAGGCATCCAAGCAATTTTTAATATTTTCACGCTAACAAACATACCAACCTATCTAACCAAAAACAAAAATCAAGCACTAACACTAATAGGTTGATATTATGACTATACTCTTGTTCGGAGCCACTAAAGATATTGTGGGTGCTCCCACCTTATCCCTTCCAACTACAAGCTTGTCAGGAAAAAAAATCCCGAATACTGTAGGCGAACTGAAAAAATTTCTGGAAAACACGTATCCAGAGCTTAAAAAAATATCCAAAGTGGCCGTTGCCGTCAATCAGAATTATGTTTCGGATAATGAAAGAATTAATTCTTATGACGAAATTGCACTGATTCCTCCTCCGGGCATATGATGTATTAAGATAAAATCGTGAAGCAAAAAAACAATACAACCGCTATAGATCCCCCGAAATTATTTGGGCTGGTTCTATCCGGAGGCACCAGCACACGTATGGGGAGGGACAAGGGCCTTGTGAACTACCACGGAGTGCCTCAACGGGAATATGTGTACCATCTTTTGATGCGGTTTTGCGATGATGTTTTCCTTAGTGTCCGACAAGATCAACAATCCAGTGTTCCCAATGGGTTCAAAACCATTGTGGATCAAAATAATTTCAATGGACCGTTCAATGGGATATTGAGCGCGCACAATGGTTATAAGGATAAAGCATGGTTGGTACTGGCCTGTGACCTTCCCTTGATGGACCCCGAAGCTTTACGGGAATTGATGGAACAACGAAGCCCTGACAAATACGCAACCGCTTTTGCCAACCATAAAACCGGTCAGCCAGAACCTTTGGCCTGTATATGGGAGCCAACAGGATTGACCCAAGCAGTGGAATATCTCAAGAATTCCAATTGCCCAAGTCCAAAAAGGTTTCTGATGGATGCTGACATTGCCTTGGTGCAGCCACAAAATGGTCAAGTGCTATTTAATGCGAATACAGTTGCGGATTATGAGTTTGTTCAGAATGCTCTGAATGGATAGGGTAAAGCCTAGTTTTTGGAAGTTTTTCTTTTCGCCTCGTCAAGATCCAGGGTTTCCAAATCTTGGAAAATTCCACAAGAAATCTGCTTTTTGATCAATGATCTTGATTTTTTTCGTTTGGTAAGGGATTCTATTTCCTTATTTAAGAATTGCATGAAAACTATTTTTCTAAGAACGAAATTAGGTCTATTTTATTTTGAAAATCAGAAGATTAACCATTTTTAACGATTTGAGTCTCGATATGGTCCAAAATGGACATCCAATGCATACGCAAAATCAGGGCCGCCGTGGGAACATTATCTTCTTGGATAGCCTCGATCACGGAGCGGGTCTGGATGTTCAGATTCTGGAAAAAATCAAAGTCAGTGATAAAATCGTGCTCATAAAAATGAAGTCTAAGTTTAAGGTCTTTTAAGATCTGTAACAACACCCTGTTGTTGCACTGCCTTACCAAATTATTGTGAAAATTGAAACGGTCGGCCAGACCTTCCTCTATGGTGGTTGCTTCTTCCATTTTGGTTTGCAGTGTGCCCAGCAACTTTATTTCCTCAGATTCGAAGGTCGTGTTCTCCAAGGCCATAACCTCGAGCTGAGCAACTATTTGGATGAGGTTTTTGATTTCGGCTTTTGAAAGTTTGGCCACAACAAATCCTCGATTTGGGACTGCCTGAAGTACCTGGGCATGCTCCAGTTGGCTCAAAGCTTCACGAATGGGAGTGACGCTTATCCCGGTTTCTCTGGAAAGGGCCGCCAAATTGATGGTTTTGCCCACTTTCAACCTGCCGTTCTGTATTTGTGACAGTAGATGTTTTTTGATTTTGTTTCGTAAAACGGATTTCTGGCGCATACCCCTAAAAATAAGAATCGTATACGATTTAACGGTAGGGGATTGGGCTTATTATTATATATTTAACCTAATTTAATTTGAATAAAATGAAAAAATGGTTGTTTGGGACACTCCTGTTCTTGTTTATCGTAGGTTGCAAAGAAGCTGAGACTACTACAAGCAAATCTCTTAGCTTATATGAAACTGAACTGTTCAAAGATGTTCAGCTGTCAGACATTTTTGAAGATTCAAAAACCTTCGTAGATCTGGTTCCAAAAAAAGATATAGCAACACTTGAAGAAGAATACCTTAATAATAGTAATAATCAGGGGTTTAACTTGAAAAATTTTGTACTTGAAAATTTTGAGGACAAGTACATGGAAGGTCATCCGATTAAAACGGATACTGTTGGAAACATGTATGACCATATTTCCCATATGTGGGAGAATTTGAAGAGAAGCCCAGATAGTGTCTATCCTAATTCTTCGAGAATTGCACTGCCATACAATTATATCGTTCCGGGAGGACGCTTTAGGGAAATCTATTATTGGGATAGTTATTTTACAATGGAAGGATTGTTGGTGGACAATGAGAATGAAGTGGCGCAAAGTATGGTGGACAACTTCGCTTTTTTAATAGACTCCATCGGATTCATACCAAACGGTACCAGAAATTACTATAAAACACGTTCCCAGCCTCCATATTTTGCTTTAATGGTCGATGCCATTGCCCGTACCAATGAAGATTTATACGTAAAATATCTTCCACAAATGACCGCCGAATACAATTATTGGATGGAGGGAGCCCAAGTAGGGGGAAGGCCTGGACCTGTGAAACGTGTTGTGAACCTTGGCGAAGGAAGAACACTCAATAGGTATTGGGATTCGGGCAACACACCCCGTCCGGAATCCTATAAAGAAGATTACTTGCTGGCACAAAACCTGTCTTCGGACTCCTTAAAACAGCGATTGTATAAAAATTTGCGTTCTGCTGCGGCATCGGGTTGGGACTTTAGTTCCAGATGGTATGGTGACAAGGGCGGCCTTGAATCCACAGAAACCATTTCGATATTGCCAGTGGACCTCAATTGTTTACTTTATTTTATGGAGAAGACCTTGGCAAAGGCAAATGGTCTTAAAGGAGACGATAAAGCCCAAAAGCATTTTTCGGAATTGGCCGAAACTAGAAAAACGATAATACAAGATTTTTTCTGGAACGATACCACTGGATTTTATCACGATTATAATTTTGAGGATAAAAACATCACTCCCAAACTTACTTTGGCGGGTGTTACCCCTTTATTTTTTGAAATCGCCACCCCAGAACAGGCGGAGCAGGTAAAGGATATGGTCATGAACACTTTTTTAAAGGCTGGGGGACTGGTAACTACTCTGGACCACAGCGGACAACAATGGGATGCACCAAATGGATGGGCACCTTTGCAATGGTTGGCCGTTAATGGGCTTCTGAACTATGGGTATGTGGAGGAAGCCAAAATTATCATGAACCGATGGTTGGCCCTTAACGAAAAAGTATATGCCAATACCGGGAAAATGATGGAAAAATATAATGTGGAAGACCTATCCCTACTTTCGGGGGGAGGGGAATACCCTACCCAAGATGGTTTTGGATGGACCAATGGAGTGGCACTGGGTTTTAAAAAAATATTGGAAGATTTGGAACGGTCCAACTAATGTAATGTAGGCTTACCTAAGCTCATACACATAGGATAAGATTCCGGGCAAATCGTCACCAACCGTTTGTACGATCCTATTGTTGCTCAATTGTAAGGTTCCCAGAACGGTGCTGCCCTGAAAAACCACTTCCGTACCATTGCTGGCCCAAGCTCCCGTAGCTTGGGTGCTTCCAGAGCATTGTGCATAATATAGACCATTGGTAATAGCGGTCAAGGTAAAGTTGGATACTTCAAATTGATAGGTGGAATCATCCCTCAGAACAATACTTCCAGAGATACAGGATTCCTCATCCATCAAATTGGAAGAAGATGATCCATCCCCATCAAGATCTACCCCATCGCTAACATTGACCTCCACGAGGTCCCATGTACCCACAAGTTCTGCACTGGAGAACCCGTTATCGTTACTATCATCCTCACTGCATGAAACTACAAAGAGCATGGAGAACAGACAAAATGTGATTGAAGCGATATTTTTCATGGAGCATTTGGTTTATGTTGCGATGAAAATAACACAATTTCAACAAAATCGTTTAATTCCTGTTGGGCGTTTCATCGATTTGTGCGGTATGTGTACACTAAAAAAAGGGAGATAGGCGTTTGGAAAAGATAAATACATAACCAAAATACAATGAAGAAACTTATTTTAAGAATCTTGTCCATTGCTTTTGTCACCAGTGCCGTGATTGGTTTCCAATCGTGTAGTGAGGATGCCTTGCCCGGTGAAGATGAGGAACTTACGCAAGCTGAATTACAGACAGTTTTGACAACCGATGAAATTGCCAGCGTTGCCGATACTGCCTTAGCAGAGCTTTTTACCGGAAGTACCGCCAAAACGTCCACTGCAAAAGATGGGGAATGCTATTCCGCCGAATATACAGAGACCGGATTTGTGGCGACATTCAATAATTGTGTGCTCAACGAAACTGATAATGTAAACGGAACCGTAACCGTAACTTATGCAGTAGGGGAGGAAGAGTCATCCTTTACGGCAACTTATCAGGATTTTTATGTGGGTACCGTTAAAATAAACGGAACCAGAACGCTAACATTCTCAACGATCAATGAGGAATCCACGATGGTGTATACCGTGACCAGTGATATGTCTGTGGAAATGGAAGATGGCAGTTTAATTTCTGAAAACGGTACCAAAACCATGAGTATCTCCTATGGTGATGGTTTAGCGTTTACACTTTCTGGAAACTGGACCGTTGAGGCCGATGAAAACACCTATGTTGTGGAAACCTTGGAAGACCTTGAAGGAAACGCATCTTGCGAATACATCACTGCAGGGGCCATGACCGTTTCCAAGAATGGCTTGGAGGTTACAGTGGATTTTGGAAATGGTGAGTGTGACAATACAGCTACCGTCATTTATCCAAATGGAGCCACAGAGGAGATTGTGTTATAGTCATTAAAAATATAAATGGAAAGTACCGGCACATACCGGTGCTTTTTTGTTTTAATAGGATGCTGTTTTCAGTTTCCTTATATTTAAGGAAACAATACGTTTATGGTAAAACATTTGGTAGCGGCCCAAAATGATTTTTTTGCCACGCAGAAAACAAAAGAAGTCGCATATAGAAAAAAGTATCTCAAAAAGCTTCAACAGGAGATTTTAGACCAAGAAGATGTTATCTGCGATGCGCTATATGCTGATTTTAAAAAACCAAAATTTGAAAGTTTGGCCACGGAGACCCAATTGGTTTTGGCCGAGCTGAGACATGCGATCAAAAACGTGAAAAATTGGAGCGAACCGGACCGAGTAGGGGCTTCGCTTTTGAATTTTCCATCCAAAGAATGGGTGCAACCCGAACCTTATGGCAAGGTACTCATCATTTCCCCATGGAATTATCCGTTTATGCTTTCCATATCACCCTTGATTGGTGCTTTGGCCGCTGGTAATACCGCAATCTTGAAACCTTCGGAGTTTAGTCCGAATACCGCCAAGATCATAGCACAGATCATCCGAAAGGTATTTCCTCCGGAATATGTTACGGTAGCAGTAGGCGGAGTGGAAGTCTCTACCGAACTGTTGGCAGAAAAATGGGAATACATCTTTTTTACGGGGAGTACCCGAGTGGGAAAGATTGTGTACCAAAAAGCCGCGGAACACCTAACACCTGTCACTTTGGAACTGAGCGGGAAGAATCCTTGTATTGTTGACGGAACCGCTTCGATAAAACTGGCTGCAAAACGCATTGCCTGGGGTAAATTGATCAATGCCGGACAGACCTGCATAGCCCCGGACTATGTTTTGGTCCACAAGAGTGTAAAAAAGGCTTTGGTAGATGAGCTTAAGAAGAATATCCTCCAGTTTTATGGGGATTCCATTGAGGCATCCCAAGATTTTGCCCGTATCACTACAAGCAAGCATTACGAAGAACTTAAAACAATGCTTAAAGGGCAGAAGCTTTTGTTTGGTGGTAACTATAATGATGAAGATCAGTATTTGGAGCCCACTTTAGTAGATGAGCCCCAACTGGACAGCACCATAATGGAAGGGGAAGTATTTGGCCCAATTCTACCCATAATTTCCTATGAAGATGAAAGTGAACTGGATGACTATATTTCTCGTTATCCAAATTCCTTGGCGTTTTATGTGTTCTCCAACAATAAAAGATTCCAAAAACGTATGATGGGGCAATATTCCTTTGGCGGGGGCACCATTAATGATACGGTGGTGCACATCAGCAACAAAGCATTACCTTTTGGAGGTGTGGGACAATCCGGTATTGGCGGATACCATGGAAAATATACGTTTGATTTGTTCTCGCACCATAAAGCCATAGTAAAAAGAGCTACTTGGCTGGATGTACCGTTACGATATGCACCCTATAATGTTTCCATGAAATGGATAAAGAAGCTCAAATATTTCTTCTGATAATTGACAAATTTGAAATTTCAAGGTTTAAAATTATCAAAAACGCATTTATTTACGAAGAAAATGTTAAACGGTTGATTTATAAGTAGTTTGATGTTATTTTCAAGAAAAACTATTTAATAAGATCACATGGAAAAGCATCAAAAAAAATATAGCATATCGGTGTTGCTCGATATGTCCAAAAGCTCTGAATACGTATTGAAGAGCGCTGTGGAATTAGCTAAAAGGATTAATGGAGCCGTTGAGGTTTTTCATGTGAAACCCACTACAAAACTTATACAAGGGGATAGCCAATTTTCCGCAATACGCACCTTAAACTTGGATGCGCGGTCGACACGGGCTGAAATCGAGAACCTGATTTCCGAAATTGGCGCAACAAAAGAAGTGTCCATTGGCTACAAACTGGAATACGGTAATGTAAAGAACCGGGTTAGGGATTATTTGACGTTACAAAAACCTGATATTTTGGTCTTGGGCAAACGTAGGCCAAGATTTGGAGTTTTATTTGAAAGTATTACGGACTTTGTTATTGACAGTGTTCGGGATACAAATGTGCTGATTTTGGGGGAGGATGATAAATTCCATTCCTTTGAGGATATCAACTTGGGAATTTTTGGCTCAGGACTTGAAGATAATGACTTAGAGGTTATTCTTGATTTGAAACGGGATAGTGATAAACCAGTTCGCCATTTTGGAATTGCCAATGAACAAGAAGATAATCGACCAAAATTTCCTTGGCAGAAAACAGTTTCCTATATATTTAGCAAAGGCAGTAATACCGTTGATGGTTTGGTAAATTATGTTTCCCGTACCGATACGCAGTTGTTAATGTGTGTATCCAACAAGGGAGAAAAAAATTCTCTGTTTAAATCAAGCCCGTTAAAAGAGGTTATTCGAAAGGCGAACGTGCCTTTAATGATTTTGGGCAAATAATGGTCTTTGGACGGCTCTTTGAGGTTCTATATAAACTATTTCCAAAGAAAGGTATTCGGGGCCTTCACCTCATTTATCAAATTAAGGTCGAATAATCTAGACTGTACTTCATTTACCGTTTGTTCCGATAATTGCTTTTGTCCCCAATTGGTCTTGGAAAGCCAATCTTTAATGTCTTCCAATTTTTGCCCATATCTGTTGGATAACGTTCTGTCAATACTTGGAATCAGCTTAAATTCTATGGTATAGGTGTTTATCACCTCCAGTATGTGTTTGACCACTCCCTCATTTTCTTTCAAAAACTTGTCCGAAGCAGCGATTACGAAACAAGGCCAAGGGGTAGGGCAGTCACCCAATCGCTTGAAGGTCCCATTGTCGACAAGGGGTTTTGTGGTAAAATGTTCCCACATAAAATAAGCGTTGGATCCACTTGCTAGATTTTCTACGGCACCATCCAAGTTATTTATAATTTCAAATTCCAGGTCTTTTGTGTCCCAACCTTGATTTTGCGCATTGATATAGGCCATGAGATGACTTCCGCTGCCCATACGGCTGATGGCGACTCTATCGTTTTCCAAGGACTTGATGGAATCTCTCTCACTGTTTGCATCCACGTGGATGCCCCAAAGCAGGGGAGAAGAAACGTATTCTTGAACGATTTTACTCGGATTGCCCTGTGAGATGCTTTTGATAATGCCTTCGGTGAGAATAATGCCCATATCCGCTTCACCATCTTGAAGCATCTGTGTCATTTTTCCCGTTCCTTCCGGGATATCGGTCCATGCCAGATGAATACCTCTATCCTCAAAAGCATTGTCCTCCATGGCCAAGTGCCAAGGAAGGTTAAAATGTTCTGGAACACCAATTATTTTTACTGTTTTCATGCGTTTCGTTTCTTGTGGCCTAAAATTACGATTCCGATTGGTATTTTTCTGAACAACCGCCGTTCAAAATTATACCAATTGACTTTCTGCAATGTGTTCCAAAGCATATTGGATCAGTTCGTCAATGGTTTTGTGCCCTTGTTTGGAAAATTCGCCCGTAGCCCTATTGGCCAATATTGCATTGAGTGAAACGGCTCGGTGTCCATGGAGTTTGGCAATACCGTAAATGGCCGCTGTTTCCATTTCAAGATTGGTGATTCTGACATTTCCATGGGAAAAGCCAGCTAATTTCTCGTTAAAGTCCTTTATAGCGGGTGTTAATCTCAATACTCTTCCTTGTGGACCATAAAACCCTGAATTTGTTCCTGTTGCACCTAATCGTATACGATTTGAATCAAAAACACTGCATAAATATTTGTCCACATCCACGGCGTATGGGTGTATGTTGTACTTACCCCAATCCAAGTATGTCCCAAGGGCTTGTTCCAGTTCCATGTTCTTGATGTGTCCACAATCATAAAAGTGCATCAAGTTGTCAAAACCTATGCCGGTGGAACTGATCAAAAATGTATCTATGGGAATATCTGGTTGTATGGAGCCTGTTGTACCGATGCGTATAAAATTGAGCTGCGTCTTTTTGGTTTTTATCTGTCGTGTGGTAAAGTCAATGTTCACCAATGCGTCCAGCTCATTAAAAACAATATCGATATTGTCCGTTCCAATACCGGTGGACACAACGGAAATCCGTTTGCCGGAATAATGACCGGTATGGGTGACGAATTCCCGCTTGCTTTTTTTTACTTCAATGGAATCAAAGTATTTGGACACCGCTTGTACACGTTGGGGGTCACCCACGGTAATAATGGTGGTGGCAATATCTTCAGGCAGAAGATTCAGATGGTAAATGCTCCCATCAGGATTCAGAACAAGCTCTGAACTGCCCAGTGATGAGTCCATTTTGCTTACAGTTTAAGGATTCGGTCCGTTTCAGTATTGTACAAGAAGTTATACTTTAAGGAACCACCCAGATACATGT
>CEVF01110484.1_pt1 | contig 12437 bp, 11 predicted proteins | sample 356441 | NCBI WGS metagenome assembly CEVF01 (sample SAMEA2622765, study PRJEB7988) | marine metagenome | biome: marine biome (ENVO:00000447); feature: surface water layer (ENVO:00002042); material: "saline water (ENVO:00002010), including plankton (ENVO:xxxxxxxx)" | depth 5 m
TCTTTCAAAGAACTTTATATCTTTTGTCCGTTTAGGACGATATAGCTTTTTGTATTCTTATATCATTAAGAACGTCCTCATTTGTATTCTTCACAGAAACTTTCCAGTCTATTACTTCAAACGGGGCGACAAAGATATGTAATATTTTTAAGACAACAATGAAAATAAAATTAATTGATTCTCATTTTTTGTTTTAAAAATATTTAGAACTTCTTCCCAAAAACGGAAGGCAAAGATACGTTAAGTAATTCTTAACAAACAAATAAAAATCAAGAAAAAAATATTTTTTTTTCGCAAAACGCTATATAATAACGACTTAGAGTTTAAAAAAGTTTCATTAAAACTCAACTTATGGAGTGGACACTGAAAAGGGAATTATTTTTCCATTTATTATTTCTCCATAATGAAGTGCAAAATCAATAATTTTATCAGCCATCGTTTTCGCTGAAACTGGTGCCTCGTATTCTGGAAAAGCGGAATGTAGCATTTCTGTGTTTACCGCACCCAACGCCAAACAATTGGATGTAATCCCAAAATCCTTTAACTCCTCTGCCCAACACTCAGATAAATTTGCCAAAGCAGATTTTGTTGAACTATACACAGAAAGTCCCGGATATTTAACACTTCCTGAAAAACCTCCCATAGACCCTATATTAACTATATGAGCCCTACCTTCCTTTGCGTTAGAATGCAACAACTGTATTATCCGTAACGGAGCGTAATAATTAATTCGGTACATTTTATGAATTTCAGCTTCAGAAGTTGCTTCTATACTTCCATTAAACAAGTAACCTGCATTATTTATAATTACATTGAGTTGGTCACCCTTAATTGATTTCCTTAAAGTTTCTTCCCATTGTTCACTTAAAAAATCAGCATGAATTTTAAGCACTTTTTCGGAATTACAAATAATTTCAGGATTACTTGACAAGGCAAAAATTCTTTTTACTAACGGTTCATTAATTAAGTTATCCAACATACATTTCCCTATCCCTCTGGAACAACCCGTAATTAAAACATTCATTATTTTGACTGCAATGACTTTAAAATTTGAACTGTATAATCCGACAAAACTAATCGTCCGGATTGCTCTGCCCGTTTATCCATTTCCTCTTCAATTGAATCAAATCCATCCCATAACATACATTTAATTTCACATATAGCTTCAGATGAATAATTCACATACTCACTCGTTAATTGATTTACTCTTAAATTTAATTCATCCAAGTCAGAAAAAACTTCAGAGAAAATTCCTTTATCAAGTGCCCAACCTGATGTTTTCCATTGTTTTGGGTTTAAACACATATTGGTGAAATGAGTCAACCCTAGTTTTCGTTGAAGGACTGGAGCAATAACAAAAGGGCCTATTCCAATGGACAGCTCACTTAATTTAATGCTGGCCGACTCATGAGCAACTACATAGTCCGAAGCGCAAACCAAACCAATCCCCCCTCCAACAACTTTACCTTGCACGCATGTAAGAACTAGTTTTGGTGCCTGTTTGATGGCTAGAATCACTTTTGCAAAACCTAAAAAGAACTGTTTTCCATCACGTTCATTTTCAATTGACAACAACTCATCAAAAGAAGCTCCAGCACAAAAAGCCTTTGTACCTCCACTTTTTAACACTATACACTTTACCTTATCATCATCTCCTAATTTTTTAATCTCTAATGATAATTTTTCCAATAAAGAATATGGCAAAGAATTACTTTTAGAGTGATAAAACTCAAGCTCTCCAATTCCTTTTGAAATTTTGCTTTTTACGTAGGCTTTCATAACAATCCTTAACTTCAATGAAGATAATAAAATTCAATTGAGTTTTAAATGAGAAAATTATTTTTACAACCTTAATCTAAGCATAACTTAGATTCATCAAAGAAACTTTTATCTTAGCAATCAATATAAGGTAGTATGAAAGATAAAATTAAAGCATTGGCTGACAAATATTATGAAGAAGTTGTGAAGCACAGAAAACACCTTCATTCGAACCCTGAACTATCTTTTCAAGAATACAAAACTAGTAAATACATTAAAGATTTCCTGAAAAAAAATAATATCGTTTATACCGATGGCTACGTCAAAACCGGTATCGTGGCTCACATTGCAGGACAAAATCCTGAAAAAAAAACAATTGCTTTACGAGCAGATATTGATGCTCTCCCTATTTTAGAAAAAAATGAAGTTGACTACAAATCTCAAAATGAAGGTGTAATGCATGCCTGCGGTCATGATGTTCATACAAGTTCAATGCTTGGAGTTTGTAAAATTCTAAATGACTTAAAAAACTCGTTCGAAGGTACATTTAAAATTGTTTTTCAACCTGGAGAAGAAATTCTTCCTGGTGGAGCATCATTAATGATTAAAGAAGGTGCTTTAGAAAACCCTAATGCTGAATTGATTATTGGTCAACACGTTTATCCGCAACTTGAAGCAGGACAAGTTGGTTTTAAAAAAGGAATGTATATGGCATCAGCAGATGAAATTTACGTTACGGTAAAAGGAAAAGGTGGACATGGTGCACTTCCCGATAAATGTATTGATTCTATACTGCTGGCTTCTCATATCATTGTTGCCTTACAGCAAATCGTCTCCAGGCATGCAAGTCCAACCATACCTTCAGTTTTAACATTTGGACATATAGAAGGTTTGGGAGCTACGAATATTATCCCAAATGAGGTCAAAATAAAGGGAACATTCAGAACTTTTGACGAAACCTGGAGAAAAGAAGCAAAAATTAAAATGAAAAAAATGGCTGAATCAATTGCGGAAGGAATGGGAGGTCGTTGCGACTTCGATATACATGATGGTTATCCCTTTTTAACAAACGACGATGAAACTACTGAAATTGCCTGGGATGCTGCTAATGAATTTTTAGGAAAAGAGATGGTTTTTCCTCTTGACTTGCGAATGACTTCAGAAGATTTTTCATTTTATTCTCAAAAAATTCCTTCTTGTTTTTACAGGTTAGGAATAGCAAATACAAAAAAGGGAATTAACTCGGGTTTACATACCAACACTTTTGATATTGATCATGAATCTTTAAGAACCTCTATCGGTTTAATGAGTTTTATTGCTGTTAAAATGATAAATCAATAATTATTTTTTGATAAATTCAGCAGTGTAAAAATTATTATTAATCTGAACGGTAAGCATATAGCATCCATTTGAAAGACTGGAGACGTCAACTGCTTTACTCTTCTGCTTCCTGCTCAATACAAGTTGACCCTTTAAATTGATTATTTGTATAAGCATATCCTGATTCAATTTATTTTCCAATTCAAAATTTAAACTTTTATATGAGGGGTTTGGATATACGGTTAATATATTTTCAGGGTGATTCAATTTTGATTGTTCATCTGTATTAGTGACATAATCTTTAGTAGTAAAAAGCCCTCTGCCATGAGTTGCAACATAAATTTGCCCTCTGTTCGCAGACCCTGGAAAAGTTTGTTGCCGAATCATAGTAACTGGACATTGAGGGGGGCCCTGAAACTCTTGATACCATGTAGAACCTTTATTTGAACTTGAAAATAATCCATATTCTGTTCCAATTATATAAACCCCGGTAGCGTCTTCAATCAAAGCTGAATAAATTGGTATTTGCGGCAGGTTTCCTGATACGGAGGTAAAACTTGAATCATTCGAAGTAGATGCTGCCATATTGCTAACATAAATATTGGTGGTTTGATCGTAGTAGCCAACTGTAACAAGTACATGCTCATTATCATTTGGATCGACTGCAATATCGGTTATAAAAGAATTTAAAGACGTTCCTGTTTTCTTGATATCTGCTATTTTGGTCACAGATGCACTGTCAATTGTTTCGTTATTAACAACTTTTGAGACATTTGATATTCGATAAACTTCTCCCCGATCCGTTCCGTAATATATAATATCCCCATCGCTTGAAACGCTGATACAAGTTGGGCCATACCCATAGCTGAATTGGTTGTAGTAACAACCCTTTTTTGAAAGCTCAATCCATTTAGCATTTGCCAAAAAATCAATTGCATTTCTAGATATATAGATTGCCTGGTGAGTTCCATAGACAAACATGGATTGCTTGGGAACTTTGACATGCAGTGTGTCTCCTTGATTTAAGGATTGCTCAAGTTTGTAATCAAACGTTAAGTCAGTAATATTAGAGTTAATGATCACAGTATCTCCTTGAGCTAAATTGTTTTTTGCAATAAAAAATGAGCTATCTGGAACCAAGCTATCATATGGTGATTCCCATAGGAAAAAAGGAGTTATGAACTCACTCCAACGATAATCATAATCTAGATCATCACTATTTATGGCAGCATCCTCATGATAAAAAAATTCAGAATAAGATGCGCTTGTTGAATTCCCTCTATGGATTTTCCCAAATTGACTCTCTAAAAAAAAGGCATTTGGCATTAATTGAGAAATAGCCGAATGACCACCGTCACCATTGTGATGTATTTCACCACTTTGTTCAGTGTTTCCATTAAAATCTATATATATATTGGCATTATCTTGAGTCCCTCCTAAAACAACTCCATCATACCTAAAGGCAACTCCATAAAATTGTGTAATATTAAATCCTCTATTCAATCTTTGGTATATTTCTCCTCTATCCTTGGTTACAAATATTCCACCATCAGTTCCTATATAATATTGATTTGGATTCGTTGGATGAAAAGTGAAAGTATGTATGTCAGCATGAACGTAATCATTATCACCCCAACTTCCATACCAGTTGGTTAATTTTTTCCAGTTCTGACCCTCCTCCCATTCATAAACATCAATACCGCCAAGCAAAATTTTATTAGGATTATCAGGAAAAACAGCTAAACATTGATTATAGTTTCCTTGACCTGACCCGCCGGTAAAAGGTGTAAAAATATCGCTACCACCTCCAATAATCCGCTCCCATGTCTGACCTTTATCTACTGATTTGAATAAACCATCAAAAGAAGCATTTGAATTGGATCTGGAAATATAAATGACATTCTCGTCTGATGGAGCAACTGCAATGACAGATCGGCCTGTTGCTGGAGTTAAAACACCTGATGGGCTTGAAATTTTTGTAAACGAATACGGATTCCCATTGGGAGAAAAGTAATAATCATTGCCCATAGCCATTATTACACTACTGTCCGACAAGGATTTAACATCATAAACATTACCCGAAATAGTTTGATTATCAATGGTTGTATTTACTTCACTCCACAACAAACCGCGATCAGTAGTTCTATATAATTTTCCTTTAGCACCAGCATAAACATTTCCTAATCCATCAGAAGTAATGGCATTAACGGCTACTGTTTTAGTCTCCTTACCTACCCATGAACTTTCCAAATGCATGAAAGTGGTCCCATGCGGATCAACTGACCTGAATATACCTCTTCCTCTATAACCGGCAGCTCCTATTCCAGGGGCTTCCTCATCATAACCTCCATCATAGAATACCCCCTCTCCTGTTCCATAGTAAATATAGCCCAACTCATCCTGAACGATGCAATTCACCGTCAAAACTTCGGCTAAATCTCCCGGTTCTGTTTGATTCCATGTTAAACCTGCATCAGTACTAAACCACAACCCACCAGATACACCTCCTGCAAAAATCAAACTTGGATCTTCATTATCTATAAGTATGGTACGAGTTCTTCCCCCTATGTTATTTGGACCCAATTCTTCCCAATCCAACCCTAAAGTTCTTCTTTTGGGAATTCGTGAAATTTGTTTTCTGGCTTTTTCAATTGATTTTACAAACGCCTCTTCAGATGAAAACGTACCGATTCGTTTCTTCCAGTACTCTCTTGCCTCAGCATGGCCATCATACTCCTTGTTAGCAAACTCTTGAATTCTATTTTGTTGTAGAGCAATTTTAATGCATAAAAGAAAAAGTAAGAAGGATATAAATAAATATTTTTTCAATGATTGGAAATTACATTTAATGAATATGTTTTTCTGCATGATAGGATGATCTTACTAATGGTGAACTTTCAACATGACGAAACCCCTTAGTTAAAGCATACTGTCTGTATTCTTCAAACTTTTCTGGTGTTATGAATTCCGCAATTTCAAGATGACCTGAAGTTGGTTGCAAATACTGTCCAATGGTAATAATTTCAACATTTACGGAAGCCAAATCATCAATCGTTTCAAAAATCTCTTCTTCTGATTCACCAAGTCCAACCATAAAACCAGATTTAGTTCTCATCCCTCCTTTTTTTAATCTGAACAAGACCTCTAAACTTCTGTCATATTTAGCCTGTTTTCTAACCTCCCTGGACAATCTTCTAACTGTCTCAATATTATGAGATACTACTTCTGGAGCAACATCTATTATCCTTTGTAAATCATCCCATTTCCCTCTGAAATCTCCAACTAATGTCTCCATGGTTGTTCCCGGACTTATTCTTCTGACAGCCTGAACTGTTTTAACCCAATGCTCTGCTCCTCCATCAGATAAATCATCTCGATCAACAGAAGTAATTACCGCATGCTTAACTTCCATTGTTTTGATGGATTTAGCCACCTTTACAGGTTCCCATTCATCTAAAGCCTCCCCTCGTCCGGTCTTAACAGCACAAAAACCACAACTTCTTGTACAAATATTACCCAGAATCATAAAAGTAGCTGTTCCTGCACCCCAACACTCTCCCATGTTTGGACAATTACCACTTTGACATATTGTATTGAGGTTATTGTCATCAACCAGCTTTCTAACCTTCTTATACTCTTCACCAATAGGGAGCTTTACCCTAAGCCATTTAGGTTTCTTAAAACTAACTCTCTTTTTTTCTAATTGCTCCGCCATTCCCTGCTATATTATCTATACCATTTTTTTCCGTATTGAAAGCTTAAATACAAACTTACAATAATAGGATAGTTATCTGCAAATGCTAAAATTTCCACATCTTTATAATATCCATCAACAATTGCCCCCACTTCCAAGCTTCTGATTGAAGACTTTTCTACAGCATATTCAAAGTTTAAAGCAAATTTACCGAAAATTCCTGGCTGAAGAGCAATCTCTTTAAACCCTTTAAAATATGATCCTGACTTAACTACATTATAAACATTATGCTGGTCTTCGTCAAACTTTTCTAACTGAACCGTCTGGTTATCACCATAGGCCATATAATAATAAATTGGTTTTAAAAATGTTGTATTAATGCCAAATGCATAAATAGTTTTTAGTTCAATGCCTTCACCAAATGGTTTAAAAGCAATAACATTATGTTCCCCCTTACCCAGGCGTAGATTAAATGCGCTGTTCTTTTTAGCAAAAACAAAGCCATCACCACCATCAGAGGAAAGCATTTTAACTTCCCTGGGATGCTTTAGTGTATTAAATCCCATTTCAAAAAGTTTCTTTTTCCGGGCTGTTTTGTGAAAGCCCCTTCTTACACTGCCACCAAAACCATTCGTATTGATTTGAATACCTGAATAAAAAATATTGTGGTAACCAACAGTATGATCATGCTTATCCTGTTTTTGAGCAAAGGAATCTGCAAAGCAAAATATTAAAATTAACACCAACAACCAATTCCTCATTCTATTAACCAAATTAAGACTTTTAAGTACTTGAAACTAATTTGTTTCAAAGCAAAACTGATTTAAAACAGACATCAGAGTGTGACGCATTAGAAGTACATTCTCCATTATTTATAGCTAAAATCTGGGGAGATTCATGAGTAACTCCATAATCATCTGCTATTTTATTACTTACTTCTCTAAAAGCAATTAAATCCAGATAATATACATCCGCATTTTTCTTTATTTCGTCCGTATATTCATCAACCAAAATTCGTTTAGCAAAAATACTAACAGTACAACGAGTACTATGTTTGAATATAATTTGTGTTTTGTCATTCGATTTTTCATTAATTTCAGCTAATTGTTCAACTGAATTTAAATTTATCCAATCCATGTTACTACTTTTATTGAAAGCAAAGCTGCTGAAAAATAAAATTATTTTCAACATTACTCTAATTATTATTCTTATTAATTAATTGAATTTATCAATGACAAACCCCGGTTCAAAAATTCATTCTTCCTGGTTAGTTAAGTTACAAAATGAATTTAACTCTCCATATTTCGAAAATCTTAGCTTATTCCTAAAAGAAGAAATGAACACTAAAATTATTTATCCCAACAAAGAAAATATTTTTGAGGCTTTCAATCAAACTTACTTTGAGAACGTAAAAGTGGTTATAATGGGACAAGATCCCTATCATGGAATCAATCAAGCCCATGGATTAAGCTTTTCAGTTCAAGATGGCACGACTATTCCTCCTTCATTAAAAAATATTTTCAGAGAATTAAATTCCGATTTAAACATTAAAGTTCCTAAATCGGGAAACTTATCAAAATGGGCTAAAGAAGGTGTTCTATTATTAAATTCTATACTCACAGTGAAAGCTAAAACACCACGAAGTCATCAAAAAATAGGGTGGGAAAAATTCACAAATGCAGCGATAAAAGCACTTTCTGATGAAAGAGAAAATATTGTTTTTATTCTTTGGGGAAAATATGCTCAAGACAAAGAATCTTTAATCAATTCTAAAAAGCACTATATCTTAAAATCTGCGCACCCTTCTCCTTTTTCAGCCCAAAAAGGTTTCTTCGGAAGTAAACCTTTCTCAAAATCCAATAATTACCTACAATCTTCAGGAATTTCCACCGTTAATTGGTCTCTATCAAATTCATGAAATACTTAACCGTTTTCATATTGTTTTTAGCGCATATAACTTTTAGTCAAATTAACATAAATTGGCAAAACAATTCCTTTTCTGATTTTAAACACAAGCCCGATTCAATTTATGAATCATGGAATGATTTTAACAATGATATATTTGAACTTCAAAAAGAATCTTATTCAAAAGGACTATTGGAATTTTCAATAGATAGTTTAAAAACAGAAGACTCAACATTATTTACAGCATATATAACATTTGGAAAACCATACTCATGGAGCTCTATAAATTTAATCCATACCGGAATTAAGATTCCTTCAACTGTAATCAGTAATTGGAAAAACAAATTGGTAACACCAAATGATTTAATGCTTAGAATTGATCATATTGCACATTTTTTTCAAAAAAACGGTTATCCATTTATCAGTATAAAAATGGACAGCATTAAATTAGACAGTACAAAACTATCAGGATATTTAGCCATTAATCCAGGACCAAAAATCATATGGGATACCCTTACAATAATCGGAGAAATAACCTTGGCAAGGTATTACATGGAAAATTATTTAGGCGTAAAAGCAGGTAAATTATATAATGAAGAAATTTTTTTACAGGCTTCAAAAAAACTGAAAGAATTACCGTTTGTTACTTTAAACGAACCTCCCAAGGTTATATTCCATAAAAACAAAGCATCTATTCTGCTCAATATCAAAAAAAAATCAGCCAACTTTATAAATGGTGTAATAGGTATTTTACCCAATACCAGCAGCCCTTTAACTGGAGATAAATCTCAATTAGTAATTACGGGAGACATGAAACTAAACTTAGGGAATTCTTTTGGTTACGGAGAAAAAATAAAATTAAACTGGAGAAGAATGCAAAGCGAATCTCAGCAACTAAATACAGAGGAAGACATCCCTTTTATCCTGCAATCCTATACAGGTCTCACACATTCACTAAATCTGCTGAAGCAGGATACTTCTTTCATAACCTACAAAAACAGAATTGGAATTAAATATGATATTTCAGCAAAACAGTCTTTTACTGCTTTTTGGGAAAACGAAACAACAAATCGATTATCAAAAGAGACTTTATTATCTTCTAACTTAAGCTCTGTAAGTGGATCTCAAAACACTTATGGGTTAAATCTTTTTATAAATTGGCTGGACTATAAATACAATCCAAGAAAAGGTTTTTTTCTAAATTTAGAAGCTAAATCCGGGATTAAAAAAATTATAGGTTCAAAAAGAGATAATAAGATAATTATACCATTATCTGAAACAAATGAACTGGTATATTCTTTTTTAGTTCCAGAAAAATCAATGATTTATAAAGGTAAAATTCAAGTTGAAGGATACATACCTCTTTGGAGAGTTATTAGTTTAAAATTAGCAAATAATTCAGGTTTTCAATTAAATGACTATTTATTAGACAATGATTTATTTAGACTTGGAGGTTTTCAATTTCTGAGAGGTTTTGATCAACAATCTATATTTGTTACAAATTATTCAATTTTTACAACTGAAATTAAAGTGCTGTTTGAAGAAAATTCATTTATGAATGTATTTTTTGATCAATCTATTCTTGACAAATCAACAATAACTGAAAAAACAATTAATCAAAGTTCCGCTTTGGGTGCTGGAATTAATTTTCAAACCAAACCGGGAATATTCTCCATAAGTTATGCTTTGGGAAAATTTAGAGAGACAAATTTTAAATTTTCAAGCGCAAAAATACACTTTGGATTTATTAACCTATTCTAGTTAATTTACATTTTGAAACCAGATTCAACCTTAAGAAGTAAAAAACTCGTGCATCATAGTATATTATTTTATATCGCTATAATTTTCTTATCATTTAGTTTCAGCAAAAGAAAGCCTAGTGAAAATGATGTATTGTTTTTTGTAAGGGAATACTGCAATGACTTTTATCCTGAGAACAGGATTAAAGAACTCCTGTTTGTATCTGTTAAACAACAGAGAATTTATTTGATCCGTCATGAAAAAATGATAACGTCATACCCTGTAAGTACGAGTAAATACGGATTAGGAAATATTATAAATAGCAAGAAAACACCTCTTGGCCTTCACAAAATTCAAAATAAAATTGGCAAAGGTATTCCTTCAAGAGGAATAATCAAGGGTGGTGTTTATACGGGGGAAAAAGCTGATTTAGAACACTATCCAGTTACAGTAGAGGGTGACTTTGTCACCACGAGACTATTATGGTTAAAAGGACTGGAGCAAGGAATAAATTCAGGAGGCAAAGTTGATTCTTATACCAGAAGAATCTATATCCACGGAACACCGGAAGAGGGTTTAATTGGAAAACCCTCCTCTCACGGCTGCATAAGGATGAAAAATCATGAAATTATCGAACTGTTTAAACTGGTAGAAAAAGGACTTCATGTAATCATATTAGACGTTTGACAGGACATTCATTTTCGTATCTTTAAAAAATGGATATTTCATTTTTGTTAGCAGGACTCGTAATTGGTTATATATCCGGATTTTTTATCGGAAAAAACAGTGTTTATAAAGCCTTTGGCACCTTTGAAAAGAAAAAAATCGAAAATGAAATTTTGATTGAACAGCTCAACACCCAAGTAGAAGATTTTAAAAAATCCATCCTTAATGAAACAGAAAAAAAGAATCAATTGATTAATGATCTAAAAAATGCCGAAATAAAACTTGGACAGAAATCAGTTGAAATTAAAAATTTAAATGAAAGATTTTTCGAGTTTAAGAAAGAAACAAATACATTACAAAAACAACTGAAAATAGAATTTAAAAACATTGCTAATGAGATTATAAAAGAACAATCAAAAGATTTTTCAGAACACAACAGCAATTTGTTAAACCCTTTCAAAACTCAATTAGAATCATTTGAAAAAACAATTCAAACTCAGTTAAAAGACAATATTGAACGAGATGCTTCATTTAAGGCGCAATTGGAGAAATTAACTTCATTAAACAAAGAAATTTCACAAGAAGCTGCAAACCTGACTAATGCTTTAAAAGGAGATAATAAATTTCAAGGCAATTGGGGTGAACTCATTTTAGAGAGAGTACTGGAGAGTTCAGGACTGGAGAAGGGCGCCGAGTACCATACACAAGTAAGTCTAACAAATGCGGATGATAATAAGATTCAACCCGATGCAATTGTTCATTTACCAGACAACAAACATATTATCATTGACGCCAAAGTCTCACTTGTCGCTTATGAACAATACGTAAACTCGAAGAACCACGAAGAGCGTGAACAATATTTAAAATCACATTTGTTGTCTGTGAAAAATCATATAAAACAACTCAGTGAAAAAAAATATCAAACAGCAGAAGGATTAACTACCCCTGATTTTATTTTACTCTTTGTCCCAATTGAAGCCTCATTTGGTTTAGCAGTAAAAGAAGATGTTGAAGTGTTTAATTATGCCTGGAATAAAAATATCGTAATTGTAAGTCCCAGCACGCTTTTAGCCACTCTAAAAACGATTGCTTCTCTGTGGAAACAAGATAAACAAAATAAAAATGTTCTTAAAATCGCTGAAGAAAGTGGCAAGTTTTATGATAAATTTGTTGGCTTCGTTAGTGACTTAACTAAAATTGAAAAAAGTCTGGACAAAACATCTAAAGATTTCTCTGAAGCACAAAAGAAATTATACGAGGGGAGAGGAAATATAGTAAGCAGAATTGAAAAAATAAAAGAACTGGGAGCAAAAACCACAAAACAAATTGATGAAAAGTATTTGGAAGAATAACA
>CEVF01085323.1_pt1 | contig 12419 bp, 9 predicted proteins | sample 356441 | NCBI WGS metagenome assembly CEVF01 (sample SAMEA2622765, study PRJEB7988) | marine metagenome | biome: marine biome (ENVO:00000447); feature: surface water layer (ENVO:00002042); material: "saline water (ENVO:00002010), including plankton (ENVO:xxxxxxxx)" | depth 5 m
ATTACTCACAAAGCCAGCAATAGAATGACCTTTGCAAGTGGAGCAGTGAAAGCAGCGAATTGGATTTTTGGGAAACCTGCAGGAACCTACTCCATGCAAGATGTTCTCGAGTTAGAGAGCTCGAGAAAGTAATTGTCAATGGAAATGCAATATTTTGTCTCTTTGTTTAATAGGTGATGGACAAAGGAGATCTTTATTTATTAGAATTCTCGCTCAGTATGAGAATTGCTGAGAAGAGAAATTAAGGTTTAATTAATAGAAAGCGGAATGAAGAAATTACTCTTCATTCCGCTTTTTTTCTGCTTCAAAGTTCACTAAAAATTACTTAAACAGGGAGAACAAGTGAGCGAAATCGCTGTTTTGGCTTTAGAAGACGGAAGTGTTTTTAGGGGCACTGCTCTTGGGACTATGGGGATAACGGTAGGTGAAGTTGTGTTCAACACGGCCATGACTGGTTATCAAGAAATTCTTACAGACCCGTCCTATGCAAAGCAAATAGTTACTTTGACCTATCCTCACATCGGAAACACTGGGATTAATCGTGAAGACAGTGAATCGGAGAAAGTTTGGGCGTCGGGCTTGATAATTAAAGATCTGCCGCTTCTTGCAAGTAATTGGAGAAAGGAAACTAGCCTCACAGATTTTTTGGTTGAGCAGGAAATTACTGCCATTGCCGACATAGATACCCGCAGACTAACTAGGTTGCTTCGAGATAAAGGTCCGTTAAATGGATGTATTATTTCAAGTGTTGATGACACTGATCTAGCCAGCCACGCTATTGACAAAGCGAAAGAGTTCCCTGGTTTGAAGGGTATGGATTTAGCAAGAGAGGTCTCTGTAGAGAATTCTTACATATGGGAAGACGGAACTTGGAATATTAAGGATGGTTACCAACCAAACTCCCGTCAGGAGCTTAATGTTGTTGCGTATGATTTTGGGGTAAAGAGAAATATTCTGCGAATGCTCTCAGATAGAGGTTGCAAAGTTACCGTCGTTCCGGCGATGACAAGCGCGGCAGAGGTTTTAGCAATGGAGCCAGATGGAGTGTTTCTATCGAACGGTCCAGGCGATCCAGAGCCTTGTGACTACGCAATCAATGCTGTGCGGGAATTCGTCGAGAAGAGTATTCCATTATTCGGGATTTGTCTGGGCTATCAAATTCTATCTCTGGCGCATGGAGCTAAAACGATAAAAATGCGCTTAGGCCATCATGGGGCTAATCATCCAGTTCAGGCAATTTCACAAGGAAATGTTTTGATTACCAGTCAAAATCATGGTTTTGCGGTAGATGAAGGCAGCCTGCCTTCAAACTTGAAGGTCACTCATAAATCATTATTTGATGGATCATTGCAAGGCCTAGAAAGTAAAAATAGTCCAGCATTTGGATTTCAAGGTCATCCGGAAGCAAGTCCGGGTCCGCATGATGTTGGGCCCTTGTTTGACCATTTTATTGAATTGATGTTGAAAGAGAAAAATTAAAAATCAAAGCAAACTAGACTGGGATAAATAAAATCTAATATGCCGCGTAGAACAGATATAAATAGCATACTAATTTTAGGAGCGGGTCCAATTGTAATTGGTCAAGCCTGTGAATTTGACTACTCCGGAGCTCAAGCCTGCCAGGCACTTAAAGAGGAAGGATTGCGAGTGATACTTGTCAACTCTAATCCTGCGACGATAATGACCGACCCTTCTATGGCTGATGCGACTTACATCGAACCTGTAAAGTGGCAGATTGTTGAAAGAATTATTGAGAAGGAGAGACCAGATGCCATTTTGCCAACTATGGGCGGACAAACTGCGCTCAACTGTGCTTTAGATTTAAATCGACATGGGATTCTGTCGAAGTACGAAGTTGAGTTAATCGGTGCCAGCTGCGAGGCAATTGATAAAGCTGAAGACCGAGAGCTTTTTGACAAAGCGATGAAAAAAATCGGTCTAGAAACGCCTCGTCATGGCATGGCTCATGATATGTCTCAGGCCCATAAGGCGCTCGAGGAGATCGGATTTCCATGTATTATCAGACCTTCTTTCACGCTGGGCGGTAGCGGTGGCGGAATTGCATATAACAAAGAAGAATTTGATGAAATTTGTGAAAGAGGTCTAGAGTTATCACCAACAAGTGAATTATTGATTGACGAGTCGCTAATTGGGTGGAAGGAATTTGAACTTGAAGTTGTTAGGGATAAAAAAGATAACTGCATCATAGTTTGTGCTATCGAAAATTTTGATGCAATGGGAGTTCATACAGGAGACTCTATCACAGTTGCGCCTTCTCAAACACTCACAGATAAGGAATATCAAATTTTGAGAAATGCTTCAATTGCGGTGCTTCGAGAAATAGGAGTAGAAACTGGAGGATCAAATGTTCAATTCGCTGTTAATCCAACTAATGGGCGTTTAATAATCATCGAGATGAATCCCCGCGTTTCGAGGTCCTCAGCACTAGCGTCAAAAGCTACGGGTTTTCCGATAGCCAGAGTAGCAGCAAAGCTAGCAATAGGCTTTACGTTAGACGAGCTGAAGAATGAAATTACGGGGGGTGCAACGCCATCTTCATTTGAACCGACAATTGATTATGTTGTAACAAAGATACCTCGCTTCACTTTTGAAAAATTTCCACAGGCCAATGACCGGATTACTACTCAGATGAAGTCAGTGGGTGAAGTTATGGCGATCGGCAGAACTTTTCAAGAATCTTTGCAGAAGGCGTTGCGAGGATTAGAGGTCGGGATGTGCGGTTTTGACCCAATCTTAGATGATCAAACAATTTCCTCCAAGGATATTTTAACTAGAGAGCTAACAGAGCCAGGTGCAAAGCGTATTTGGTACATCGCTGATGCGTTTAGACAAAAATGGTCGATTGAAAGTATTTTTGAACTCACCGGGATAGATCCTTGGTTTTTGATTCAGATCGAAGAAATCATCAAATTAGAAACGATTGTCTCAAACATGGAGCTCTTAGATGTTAACAAAGACCTCTTTTACAACTTAAAGAGAAAAGGATTTTCTGATGCAAGATTGTCGGCTTTACTTGGTATTTCAGAGAGGAAAGTCAGAGATTCAAGACATGCGTTAGGTATCAGGCCAGTCTACAAAAGGGTTGATACTTGTGCTGCTGAATTCGTCTCAGCAACCGCATACATGTATTCCAGCTACGATGAAGAATGTGAATCTGCCCCATCGGAGAAACAGAAAATTATGGTGTTAGGTGGAGGGCCAAACAGAATCGGTCAGGGCATTGAATTCGATTACTGCTGTGTTCATGCTGCTCTAGCAATGCGCGAAGACGGCTTCGAGACTATTATGGTTAACTGCAATCCCGAAACTGTTTCAACAGACTACAATATTTCGGATAGACTTTACTTTGAACCTCTTACTTTTGAGGATGTTCTAGAAATAGTTAACATCGAAAAGCCCTTCGGAGTGATCGTTCAATTTGGAGGCCAGACTCCGCTTAATCTTGTTAAACAACTTGAAGCAGCAGGTGTCCCAGTAATAGGCACGTCACCAGATGCAATAGATCGCGCGGAGGACCGAGAGCGTTTTCAAAATTTAATAAAGAAGTTAGGACTTAAACAGCCACCTAATAGCACTGTTCGCAGTGTGGACGAGGCTATTCAGCAAGCAGAGAAAATATCTTACCCATTAGTGGTCCGACCGTCATATGTCCTCGGTGGAAGGGCTATGGAGATTGTGTACAACGAAGAAGAACTCAAACGCTATATGCGAGAAGCAGTAATGGTTTCCAATGAAAGTCCCGTTTTATTGGATTATTTTTTGTCCTCAGCTATAGAAATTGATGTTGATGTAGTGAGTGATGGATCAAATGTTGTGGTTGGAGCGATAATGCAACACATTGAGCAAGCTGGGATCCATTCTGGAGACTCGGCTTGTTCTTTGCCGCCGTATAATTTGTCCGAAGATACACAAGATCAAATCAGAGATCACGTTACAAAGCTAGCACTAGAATTAAACGTTATTGGTTTGATGAATACACAGTTAGCATATCAGGATGGGGAAATTTACGTTATCGAAGTTAACCCCCGAGCTTCAAGGACAGTTCCTTTTGTCTCAAAGTGCATCGGGCATTCATTGGCAAAGATCGCTGCTCGCTGCATGACTGGTCAATCTCTTAAAGATCAAGCATTCACAAGAGAAATTACTCCAAAGACTTTTGCAGTCAAAGAAGCCGTATTTCCGTTTAACAAGTTCCCAGGTGTAGATCCAATCTTAGGCCCTGAGATGAAATCTACGGGCGAGGTGATGGGCGTTGGTGCGACTTTTGCGGAGGCTTATGCTAAAGCACAATTGGGAGCTGGAGATCTTATCGGTACCAAAGGTAATGCTTTTATAAGCGTTCGTGACAGAGATAAACCTTTTGTAGTGGAGGTTGCCAAAAGGTTAAATTCGTTAGGCTATTCAGTAGTCGCTACTCATGGCACTGCAAAAGTAATATCCGAAGCAGGACTTGAAGTCACTCGTGTAAACAAGGTCGTAGAGGGTAGACCACATATTGTGGACATGCTAAAAAATGATGAAATTCAAGTAGTATTTAATACGACTGAGGGTACCCAAGCTATTGCAGATTCTTCAATGATACGCAGAACAGCATTGCGGCATAATGTATACTGCACTACAACGATAGCCGGTGCTCTTGCCGTCTGTGAAGCAGTTGAGTTTGGGCAAAATTTTTCAGTTTATACAATTCAGCAACTTCATGCGGAGTTGCACTAACCTTGTAAAAAGAATTAACACCTTTAACAAAGCGAACGATTATGCCAAAAGTACCTATGACAATCGCCGGAGCTGAAAGACTTCGCGCTGAATTGAACGAATTAAAAGCTGTTCAACGACCAAAGATCTCCAAGGCAATCGCTCAAGCGAGGGAGCATGGTGATCTAAAAGAGAACGCCGAGTACCACGCTGCTAGAGAGCAGCAAAGTTTTTGTGAGGGAAGAATTACAGAGATTGAAGCTAAGCTCTCTGAATCTGAGGTAATTGACATTAGTAAAATTGAACCTAACGGCAAGGTCATATTCGGAACGACGGTCACTCTCTTTAATTTGGACACAGATGAACATGTAAGTTATCAGATTGTAGGAGAAGATGAGGCAGATGTAGCAGCCGGAAAAATTTCAGTGGTTTCACCAATCGCTCGAGCTATTATGGGTAAGCCAGGCGGAGAAGAGGTTGTTGTCAAAGTGCCGGCTGGTGAAGTGCAATATGAAATCGAAAAAATAGAGCATATCTAGGGGCTAGCCTGCGATAGGTTGGACAGTTTTGGGTTTGTTGTTTTGGAGGGTCGATAAACAAGCGCGATGTACCCAATACTCTGTATACATTCGGCATTATGCTGCTGGCAAATCTGAATTGTTATTTCTTTTCTAACCTCCCGTTTAGGTGTATTTATTTTGATTTTGATTAACTCATGATCATTCAGCGCTCGGTCAATTTCATGACCTAAGTTATCGGTCAACCCTTTATGTGAGATTGTAACTACTGGTCTTAGATTATGACCAATGGCCCTAAAATGTTTCTTTTGTTGATTTGAAATCAGCATAAAAATTTGAATTAATTTCTTCCACTTGAATGATAACATTCTCGAATTAAAGTCAATATAAGGTTTACCTGGATTTCAATGGTAAGTTCTAAAAGTAGCAAAAAGTGGTTAGAAGAGCGAGCAAGAGACCAATATGTCAAAAAATCTAAACAAGCAGGTTTCAGGTCTAGAGCTAGCTTTAAGCTTCTAGAAATTCAGGAGAAAGATCGCTTTATACAACCTGGTATGATTGTGGTGGACTTAGGGAGCGCGCCAGGAGGCTGGTCTCAGGCCGCTAAAATTCTGGTAGGAGATAAAGGTAGTGTCCTGGCGACTGATATTTTGCCTATGGCGCCGATCTCAGGAGTTAAGTTTATTCAAGGTGATTTCACGGAAGACGCTGTTTTCGAGGATCTGATTGAGAGGGTTGGGGGCGAATCCGTAGACCTTGTAATCTCAGATATGGCCCCCAACATAACTGGTATAAGATCGATTGATCAGCCAGGATCCATGCACTTGGCGGAGCTGGCATTAGATTTTGCGAGATCTATACTGAGAGAAGGGGCGTATTTCTTGGTGAAGGTCTTTGAGGGAGAAGGTATTGGCGAATTTAAGCAGGTTCTCGCCAGTGAGTTTGAAAAAGTGAAGGTGAGAAAACCAAAAGCATCACGGTCAAGATCCCGAGAATTTTACCTTTTGGCAGAAAAATACCGTAATTTATAGTGAATTCGCGTGCAAATTGCGTTTTACTTATTAGAATGATTTAGAAACACCGTTTGCTATCGAAGATGAATAGCAGTTTCAAAATAGATAAGACCACTTTTTTTGTAAGTCAAGCTACACCAAACAACGATTTCTCTAGGAGATAGACTTTTGAACGACATGGCGAAAAACCTGATTCTTTGGATGATTATTGCTGGAGTACTTCTCACGGTTTTCCAAAATATAAACCAGGAAACAAGAGAAGATAATATCAACTACTCAGAATTCGTAAGAGAGGTTCGCTCAGGTCGCGTCGCTGCTGTTGAATTGGCTGGAATAAACATCACTGGTTGGCGTTCTGATAATTCTCAATTTAGAACAATCATGCCGTTAATTGGTGATAATCAGTTAATGGATGACCTTTTTGAAAACGGTGTTGAGATTCGAGCAAACGAGCCTGAACAACAAAGTATTTGGACTCAGTTGTTGGTGGCAAGTTTTCCCATTCTAATAATTATCGCACTTTTCTTCTTTTTTATGCGTCAAATGCAGGGTGGAGCCGGAGGCGGACGTGGCGGCCCAATGTCGTTTGGTAAGAGCAAAGCTAAGCTCCTGGGTGAGGACCAAATTAAAGTTACCTTTGCTGACGTCGCTGGCGTCGAAGAGGCAAAGGAAGATGTGCAGGAGTTAGTCGAGTTTCTTAGAGAGCCAGATAAATTTCAAAGACTAGGCGGAAAGATCCCGCGTGGTGTCTTAATGGTGGGTCAGCCGGGTACTGGTAAGACACTCTTGGCTAAGGCCATAGCTGGTGAAGCCAAAGTTCCATTCTTCTCTATATCAGGATCAGATTTCGTCGAAATGTTCGTGGGAGTAGGAGCTTCTCGTGTAAGGGACATGTTCGACCAAGCAAAGAAACAATCTCCATGTATTATTTTTATTGATGAAATCGACGCCGTCGGTCGCCATCGCGGAGCTGGTTTAGGGGGAGGACATGATGAGAGAGAGCAAACCTTGAATCAACTTCTAGTAGAGATGGACGGATTCGAAGGAAATGATGGCGTTATCGTCATGGCTGCAACGAACCGACCAGATGTTTTAGATCCAGCATTATTGCGACCGGGCCGCTTCGATCGTCAGGTAGTCGTGGGATTGCCCGATATTCGAGGGCGCGAACAAATTCTTAAAGTTCACATGCGAAAAGTGCCCATAGACGACGGTGTCAAAGCTGGAGTTATCGCTAGAGGAACGCCTGGCTTCTCTGGGGCAGATTTGGCCAATTTAGTCAATGAGGCGGCTTTATTTGCAGCTAGAGCCAGCAGAAGACTGGTTACAATGGAAGAGTTCGAAAAAGCTAAAGACAAGATAATGATGGGCGCCGAGCGCAAATCTATGGTTATGTCAGAAAAGGAGAGACTGAATACGGCTTACCATGAGGCAGGTCACGCAATTGTGGGGCGTTTGATGCCAGAACATGACCCAGTTTATAAAGTTAGTATAATCCCACGCGGTCGAGCACTCGGTGTCACAATGTTTTTGCCAGAGGAAGATAGATATAGTTTGAGTAAGCAGCACTTACTGAGTCAAATTTGTAGTCTTTACGGAGGTCGGATAGCGGAAGAGATGACCCTTGGTAAAGAGGGTGTTACCACCGGCGCTTCCAATGACATACAACGAGCAACTGAAATGGCTCGAAATATGGTTACAAAGTGGGGATTATCAGATGAGCTAGGTCCTCTTTTATATTCAGAGGACGATGGTGAAGTATTTTTGGGCAGGTCAGCGGCATCCCAATCAAAAACTGTGTCTGATGAAACTGCGATTGCAATTGACAAGGAAGTAAGAAAAATCATCGACGAGTGCTATGATAAGGCGGAAGCTATTTTAAATGATAATCGCAACCTGTTGGATTTAATGAAGGATGCCCTGATCGAATATGAAACGATCGATTCTGATCAGATTGACGATATTATGGAAGGGAAAAAACCACGACCTCCCTCGGATTGGTCAGATTCAGATACCGATAAAACTGGGGGATCAAGAAATATCAATGATGAGGCGGAAAAGACTCCACCAATTGGTGATCCTGCTGGAGAGCACTGACAATGGTTCTCTAGCCTGAACTACCAAAAAACCAATTGGAAACTCTAAAAGCTGGCAAATACCTCTTAGACCTAACTATTCCTCACTGTATGGGTGTCATAAATGTGACACCCGATTCTTTTTCTGATGGAGGTGACTTTTCAAAAAATGCCACTAATCCTTATGAAGTTGATATCTCTAAGGTTCTTTACAGAGTTGAATCTTATGTGAAAGACGGAGTTTCAATTGTTGACATTGGCGGAGAATCTACTAGGCCAGGGGCAACAAGCGTGGCAGTCGATATCGAACTTCACCGAACGATTCCAGTTATTCAGGCTGTGAAAAAAAATCTGGATTTACCTTTATCAATAGATACTAGTTCTCCAATAGTTATGGCGGAAGCGATTTCAGCTGGGGTGGACATTATAAATGATGTTCGAGCGTTGTCGGTGCCAGGTGCTATCGATGTAGCTCTAAACTCAAAAGTCGCAGTTTGTTTGATGCACATGATGGGTAATCCCAGGTCCATGCAAAACACCCCTCAATATTCAGATGTGGTTAGCGAAGTCACCGAATTTCTGAGAGAAAGAATTGCAGCCTGTAAGCGAGCTGGTGATATAGAAAATCGCTTATTAGTTGATCCTGGTTTTGGGTTTGGTAAAACAGTTAGTCATAACTATCAGCTTTTGAAATCTCTATCCTCATTTCAAGACTTGGGTTTTCCGCTTTTAGTCGGCATATCACGAAAATCGATGATAGGCGAGGTCGTAAACCGTCCCGTAAAAGAGAGAATATATGGCACGATTGCTGCAACGATATTAGCTATAAGTAACGGCGCCTCGGTAATTAGGACCCATGATGTTGCTGCCACAATGGATGCAATTAGAGTACACTCTACCTATAGAAATGTTTAGTAGATAAAAAAATGAACAAACATACAAAACGTTATTTTGGTACCGATGGGATTCGCGGCATAGTTGGAACCAGCCCGATCACTCCAGATTTCATGCTAAAACTAGGTTGGGCTGCTGGAAAGGTGTTTGCGGAGGCTGGCGACTTGTCAGCCAAAATATTGATCGGTAAAGACACGCGTATTTCAGGTTACATGTTTGAGGCTGCGTTGGAGGCAGGCATAAGTGCCGCTGGAGTGGATATAAATTTAACTGGACCAATGCCTACACCAGCTATTGCGTATTTAACAAGGACTCTTAGGGCACAGGCGGGTATAGTGATAAGCGCGTCGCATAATTCGTTCAAGGACAATGGTATTAAGTTTTTTTCTAGTGATGGAACTAAACTGCCAGACGAGCAAGAACTTGCGATAGAGAAATTACTCGAGGGTGATGTACCTATTTCAACTGTTGCACCGCAGTCTCTTGGTAAGGCTTCTCGTATTACTGATGCGGCTGGCCGTTACATTGAGTTTTGTAAAAGTACGGTTGGAACGTCACTAAAACTAGGGGGTGTAAAAGTCGTAGTTGACTGTGCCCATGGTTCAACTTATCACATCGCACCCTCAGTCTTTGAAGAACTGGGTGCGTCCGTGCACGCTATCGGTGTTTCGCCTGACGGTCTCAATATAAATGAGAAAAGTGGATCAACTAATCCAAATTTGCTTGCAGAGACCGTGATAAAGGAAAAAGCAGACCTTGGCATTGCTTTTGATGGAGATGGTGATCGAGTAGTAATGGTTGATCATAGAGGAAATGTTGTCGATGGCGACGAAATTCTTTACTTGATTGCGCGTGATAGGCGCCGACAAAGTATTGATATTGGTGGTGTAGTCGGAACTCAAATGAGTAATCTTGGGCTTGAGTTAGCCCTAGATGCGCTTGATGTGCCTTTTGTCCGCTCTAAGGTAGGTGACCGCTTTGTCATGAAAGATATGCTGGCAAGAGATTGGAAACTCGGAGGTGAAAGTTCTGGCCACATAATATGTTTGGATATCGCTAATACTGGTGATGGAATAATCTCCTCGCTCCAGGCTTTAGCAGCCCTTGTGAATTCGGATCAATCATTATCAGACGCAAGGGCCAAGATGCGGAAATTCCCCCAATGCATGATTAATGTTAGAGCAGAAAGCTCCGCTGACATAATAGAAAACTCATCTGTGAAGTCGGCTATTTCCGAAATAGAAACAAAACTAGGGAAGAACGGTAGGGTATTGCTCAGACAATCAGGAACTGAACCGGTAATACGAGTTATGGTTGAGGGTGAAGACGGAGATACAGTTGATAGGATGGCTAGAGAATTATCAGAAATAGTGACTTCCCAAGGCGCTGCGGGCTGAACGTGGTTTGTATCAAGCATTGCATCACCTACCCATCTTAGCTAGTATTGGCGACCGTTTTTTTGAGGAAGCTAATTTTCTGACTTGTAAAGGCTTTTCTGGATATTAAGGGTCAATTAGACATGCGACAAAGGATAGTCATTGGCAATTGGAAGATGCATGGGAGGGTTCCGACTGCCCGATCTCTAATTAGCGACATTATCGAAGGTCTTCCAGATTTATCGGGTGATTTGCAGATAGCAGTATGTCCAAGTTTTGTTCACTTGGATTTGGTAAGCCAGATCTTGAACAATTCTGAGAGTAAGATTGAATTGGGTGCCCAGGATGCTCGAGCTGAAACCGACGGTGCGTTCACCGGAGACGTCTCTGTATCGATGCTTAAAGACTTTGGTGCTTCAATTGCTTTAGTTGGGCACTCAGAACGTAGGTTTGGTCTTGGAGAGTCTGACGATTTGGTGGCGTCAAAATTTGGTGCTATCCAAGGTGAAGGATTGACACCAGTGCTTTGCGTAGGTGAGTCGGTATCGCAGCGTGAAGCTGGTAAGACTGAAGAAACTGTTCTGTCACAAGTTAGAGTAATTATTGATAAATTTGGAATTTCAGTTTTAGAAGGTGCGGTGATTGCATACGAACCAATATGGGCAATAGGGACCGGGGTTACGGCGACCCCAGAGCAGGCGCAGGAAGTGCACGAGTTAATTCGGGCATATCTAAAGATGGAAAATGCTTTAATAGCAGACTCTGTTAGAATAATTTATGGTGGTAGCGTGAACAGCAGAAACGCTGCCAGTTTGTTTAATCAAAGAGATATAGACGGTGGCTTGGTGGGTGGAGCTTCCCTAAAAGCTGAAGAATTTATATCGATTTGTAAAAGTTAGGATTAGGTAATATGCAGACTTTAATAATTGTAGTTCACGTGATTGCTGCTTTAGCTATCGTTGGTTTAGTTTTGCTCCAGCAGGGAAAAGGAGCTGATGCTGGCGCTTCTTTTGGTGCCGGCGCTTCCCAGACTGTTTTTGGTGCGTCTGGAAGCGGTAACTTCCTGGTAAGAGCAACCACAATCTCAGCTGTAATATTCTTTGTGACAAGTTTGTCTCTAGCAATCTTTGCAAAAAATCAAGCCGGTACGGGAACCACCGTTGGTTTGCCAATTGTTAATCAGGAAATTCTGGAGGAAACAACTGCGAGCCAAACAGATATTCCTACCTTGGTAGAGGAGCAGCAAACACCTACCCAATCCGACGTACCGACCTTACCCAATAATTGATCAAGTGCACACATTTACTTGCCGAAGTGGTGGAATTGGTAGACACGCTATCTTGAGGGGGTAGTGAGCTTCGCTCGTGCCGGTTCAAGTCCGGCCTTCGGCACCAACCATTCGTAATATAGAACCACATTCCAATCCTGCTCATTTATATGAGGGTTTTTCTTTCCACCTCGGATTAGCTTCATTTGCACTATCGTCTTTTATGTAGCGGATCTAACACTATATTCAGTATCTTTGTTCGAATTCATTGAGCTTAAATTTCAAAGCTTTCGTGTCGATTAATTCAAGCGTCATCCTATATACAGCTTGACCATATCTGAAATAGGGCACGAAAAGTAACATTCCCTCAAGGGCGGGTGTAATTCCATCCATCTCTCTTTCTGATTCTGAGGCAGAATTTACCGTCAAAACTAGTTCACCGCTTTCTTCATAACCCAACAGTAGGCTCAAGTCGTACTGTTTTTTATCGTAAAGCAAGTTTTTTACCCAAATCTGATTTTCAGAGAAATAGCTGATTGGTGTTACCAAAACCTGACTTG